>Ga0208360_1000315_pt1 | contig 12130 bp, 10 predicted proteins | sample LakMenE27Jul10ns_FD_150739 | JGI IMG/M metagenome (GOLD analysis project Ga0208360, IMG submission 150739) | Freshwater microbial communities from Lake Mendota, WI - 27JUL2010 deep hole epilimnion ns (SPAdes) | ecosystem: Environmental > Aquatic > Freshwater > Lake > Epilimnion/Euphotic zone ...
ATACCCTTGTCAGTTTCTACATGTAGCTGTGTATCACTCACTACCTCAATAGGCCCTGTGATTGTGTACTCTATTCCATTGTAATTAAACATATGCAAATACTTTGAATAGATCTATGTTAGCAATATCAGCAGCGTTCTGTGCTTGCATTGTAAACAAGATATATTGGTTAACTGTTCTATTGAATGCAGTGGTTTGAATGTTACCGGTAGTATATTCGGAGAATGTAGTACCTACCATTGTCCTAAGACTTGTGCCATCATAGCTATAGTTACGCTCGCAGTATCCTATAAACTGAGTACCTCCACCATTCATTGTAAAGATAGAGCTAATCAATGTGGCACCTGTTAAGCTGTTGGTAGTGTTGGTATATATTCTACCATACATCTGCCCGATATTACCTGATTGTCTATACATCCTGAATACTAACTGCAGGATATTGTTGCTGTTTAATGTATTGGCAGGGATGAGTAATGAGTGACATATAGTAACTGCGGTACCTGTAGTTGGAGTACCTAGTATTCCACTATATCCCATTAGCCTGGGCCCGATGTTTAAATTACCACTACCTAGCAGTGAGTTGTTGTTCACTGTCTTAATGTTAGTGCCTGATACCAATGCATCCTGCTTGTTATTAAACGTACTCCAATCGGTTGTGCTCAATGCTCCTCTAGTTAATGCTGAAGCTGTGGGTAGATTAAATTGATGGTCAATACCTGAGGATACTACATTGAAATCAGAGCCTGCTGTACCTGTGCTAATGGTCTGAACATCTGCACTCAATCCATTCAGTGCAGTCATGCCTGTACCTGCTATGATACCTGCTTGTTGTGTTACGGTGAAGATAGCAGATGCTGTTGCAGGAGGAGGGCTACCTGCAGGATAGAACTCCATGGTAACATCCAAGCTCGTAGCACTCCAATACAGCTCGTAGTAATCACCGCCTACTGCATCAAGTATGTAATTCCATGATGTTATAACATGACCTGGACCACCACCATGTGAAGATACCACAGCAACAAATCCTGCACTACCATCTACATCAACCCCATTCTTTCTAAGCCATATAGTTACATCCTGAGTCTTGACATCTATGTTTTGATATTGAAAAGAAAATTGCAGGTTATATATCCCTGTGTTAGCTATGGTTATTTCAGTGTCATTCACTACAGTTACCCCATTACTTAAGTCCATAGTCCTGAACTTAGTAGGTTGCCCTACATTCACTGCAACCAATGGCTGAGTAATATCATCCTGGTATTGTGCATAGTAACCTACTGCACCACCACCACCTGCTGCATTGATTATCTGCTGGCCTGTGATGGCTGTATTAATAGGTTGCCCTGCTACTATCTGAGTGCATTCGATTAGGTCAGTAGGTTGCAGGTCGCCATTATGTGGATCTAGCTGAGGTCGCCAATCACCCCACCATTTAGGTAATGTCATACCTATATTACATTAACCAGGGCAAATGTTTAAATCGGTACAGCGCAATCTGTCCAATCATTGAGTGCAAAGGTAATACTCATCTGATATCCTGCCGCATAATCTAGTAAATCATTATTCAATGGGGTAAAGGTAGGCACCCCGATAACATCCATGCTTCGATCTAAACCAAAGAAATAATATACATACAAATCATTTAAAATCTGATGGCAATCACTTAGGATGGTTATGATGTTAGCCCTGTCCTTTTGTATGATATCATAGCAGAATATATCCAGGGTAAATTCTGTAGTGTTTTCTGTAGGGATAACAGCATCAGGCACAATAAAAATGATAGGGTATTTTTCATCCTGGGTAGCAAAGTTAAATATCTGCTCTCTAAAATCAGTACCTACTTTCTTTACCTGTTTGTGCTGTGAATAGAAGTTCACCACATTGTTAATTACGCTCTGTAAACTTATCATAATTCTGCGTTTTTATTTATCTTATTAATTTTATTCTGCACGTTGGTAACTTGAGTTTCAGATACGATGGCCGTAACTGTCATGCCTCCCGTTTCAACAGCTCCTCCTCCTGCACTCATTACGTTGCCAGTATTGGCTGAGCCAAAGAGCTGAGCCGATTGTGGCACCACCTGAGTAACACTACTGCCATTACCATTAGATGCACCTCCACCTCCACCACTTGAGGATGGTGAGCCTCCAGATGTTAGGATCTGTTTTGCCTTAGCTATATTGGTAGCAATCTGAATAATACCAGCGGCAAACTGTGCAACACCTGCCGCCCCTGAAGTAACTGCGTTGGCTGGGTTTTTTTGTGATGCTGCAGTAAGGGCACTAATTGCTAACCCTGTATCGATACCTATCTGCACCAATGCCATTGCCTTGTTGAATTTCTCTAGTTTCTTCTGGTCATTAACTAGGCCTTTTGCAATGTTTGTAATACCATCAGCAATATCCCCTGCCAATTGTAGCCTGGCATCTCTTTCCTTTTGTGCATTGTCTATCCTTTCAACTTCTGCCTTATTGGTGATATCATTTATCTTAGCCTCGTGGTCTTTCTTTAATTTTTCTAATAGCTCATAGTTACCCTTGGCCAGCTCCTGATCCTGTAGGTATTTAGCTTCTGCCTCAGCAATGGCTCTAGTTTTTTCATCCTCCAAAGATAGGGCTAAATCACTTTGAGCCTTGAGCCTTTCATCATTTCGTTTCTTACTTTCCTCAGCATCCATTTGATCATAGATAGCTAGGATCTGCCTACGTTGTTCCTCCGTTAATGTGGTATCATTGATGGCCTCAGTTCTGAGCTTGTCATACTTTTGCTTTTGCAGTATAGCCTCTTTCTCTGCCCCATCAGCCATGGCCTCGATGGTGAGGTCATTGATCTTAAGCTGGTTTTCTTTATATTGTTCTGCCGCCTTTTTGTCAATAGCTAGGAGCTCGTTATTTTTCAACGTTTCCGCATCCTTCAAAATCTGAAGCTCCTGTGCCGTTAACTTACTCATAGCATCTAGCCTAAGCTGTGCTAGTTTTTTCTCATAGTTCTGTATGCTTCCACCCTTAGTGATATACTCATTATCAATGGCCGCCTTCTCCTCCTTCATTTTCTCCTCAAGGAAGTTCTGTTTATAATCCTGGAAGGCCTGCTCTCTGACCATTTTTTCCTTATCAGTACCCTCAGCAATCAATGCCGTTCTGTTCTTAATACCTTCAGCCTCTAGCTTCAGCCCTTCCGTGTACTGAGTTTGGATATCGGCCACCTGTTGCTTTCTTTGAGCCTTAGCATCTGATGCCGCCTTCTTGTTGTTATCGGCTATCTTTTTATTGTTATCCGCTACCTTCTTAGCATTATCCTCACTTGCTTTTTGTGCCGCCTTATTGCTTTCCTGTATCCTCTTTTGCTCATTGATATCTAATATCTTAAGCTCGTTTTGGCCATCCTTTATCTGCTCAGTTAATGACTGGTTATCTTTGATGTTCTTATCTAACTGCTCGTTAATTTTTTTCAACTGATCAACCTGTGCCTGGGTACCTGTGGCCACGTTACCAGTAACATCCATCGAAGCTAGGAGGAGGGTTTTCTTTGCAGCGATTTGCTTAAAGATTACATTGTTCTCCTCTAGCATTCTTTTGCGGTAGGCAATGGATGCAAGGATTCTTTGCTTCTCTAGCTCATAGGTATTTTTTCCTTCAGCCTTAGCTAGTTCAATATCTCTTTTGAATTGCCCATCCCGTAAATTAAAAGCATTCGTTATGGCCGCTTTCTTTCTTTCCTCTGCTTCAATCTGTCTATCAATGTTTGCAATCTGGCTTTGCGTTTGCAATTCTTGTTGCTTAGCTTGCTCCTCTTCAGCGTGGCTAGTTATTCCTATGGCATCGGTCAAATAATAGAAACCATCAATAAGGCCACCGATGGCCGCCTTAATCCCATCCAGTACTGGCTGAAGCATTCCCATTTTGTTCATCCATAAACCAATAGCCACCACAATAGCGGTAATGGCTGATACTAGCAAAAATATAGGGTTGGCTAGTATGGTTACTCCTAGCTTTACAAAGGCTCCACCCATTGTACCAATAACCCCCATGAAGCTCTTGAAACTTTTACCTAGTTCAGCAGGGTTAATCTTGCCTATCACCTGGCTGAACACCTTTGCCTTTTGGTTTGCCTCCTCAAAGTCAAGGCTCATGAGGCTATCCTTAATACCTCCTAATGAATTACTGACCTGCTCAAACTTACTACCCGATGCAAACACATTGGCCGCATCATTGGCGTCGCTTATCTTATCCTTTAGCTCCCCTGCTCTGGCAGAGAGCTCGGCCATTTGTTCTGGATCAGTAGCCTCGGCAATAGCTCCTTTTAATTCTCGAAGCTCTGCCCTCATGGCACCAATGCCCTGTATAACTATAGGTATCTCAACTTGATTCATTATGGATAGTATTTTATTTCAATTGTTGTATATGCTAGGTAGTTATCACTGAAGCCTACCCCTATCTGAGAAGTATCTACATAGATGCTGTTATTAGCCGCCACATAGATGGCACTATATATCCCATCAAAATAGCTAGATCCTATCATTACCGTGATGCGGTCCTGTGGGATAGCACCTAGATCCCATGCATCCAATGTGGCCTGGTATTGACCTACCCCTAAATAATTCCAGGTGATTTGACCAAAGGTATTTACTAGCTCAGTAGCTACTGGAGGAGTAGCTCCCGCCTGAAACAATACAGCAGTATAGGCATAGCATGCTGGCAATACTGGTAAGCCATTGTACCTGTTGTAAACTACTAGGTTGTCGGTATAGATACCATCCTCAGATATTAGCTTGTTATCTGTTACCACTACGGTCTTGAGGCCCTCATTAACTACGTTACCCTTCCCCGTTATTACTCCATTAGAATTGCCAGGTATTACGTTTGCATTCGAGCTCCTATGATTGAATATAGTATTACTAGCTACATGGGCTATGGCCCCATTATTACCGTTGCCAATTGGAGGAGCTTCTCCAGGGATTGCTGTGCTCCCAGGTAATACGCTCATGAGATCAATCTCACTATCCACGCTGATGAGCTCTACCTGGGTTAGCTTGTTAGCATTGGCATCGTAATCAATTACCTTATTGATATTCCACCATGAGTTATCTATCCTTATCTTATCATTTAATTCTAGGCTCTGGATATCTGGCTCTTTTAAATCAAAGAAAGCCGTTAACATTTTGCCGTTATTAATCTGCCCCATTGTACGCCTCCAGTATTTGTTATACAGATTGTTATCTGTTAAGGTCAAAGGCTGGTAATAATAAAAGGAACAGATGGCAAAATTAAGGTCCCATGATGGGCTTAATGGATCATTGAAATGACCTACATACGGGTAGCTCGTTAGGTTAGTTGCACCAACACTACCGTAATCATAAATATTGAATGCAGCACAATTGGTGAGGCCTACCTCCGCTGTTGAATCGTAAAGTATACGGATATTAGTATCAGGCTGTGAGCCCATGATCTGAGGTACATACGCTCCGAAGGTAGTATCTATCACAGGGGTAGGGCTGAATAATACGGCCTTAGTAGTTACATCCTTTACATACTCATTGTCAAAAATCACCTCAGCCTGTCCATAGATTTGATTAGTTGCATTGGTGTATATTACATTTGGATCATCCTTATCAGGTGCATAGGTGAGTATTACCTTTTTACTTGTTAGCTCTGGAAGAAATGATAAACTTTGTTCCTGGTCTTTGGCTAGTTTGTAGGTCCAGTCCACCTGCTTACCTGCATCATAGTAGTCATCTCTATGCACTAGGTTCAGCATATTAGGCTGGCTCTTATCCACCTCAGCGTAAAGGTTGAACATATTAAAGATGGCCTTAACGTAATCGGATTGCTTTATCTTTTTGGGTACATAATCATTGACATCTAAGGTGCCACCCACAGCTACAATGTTACTACTAGGTGTAATGGTTATATCTGCTGAATTGATTGTTAAATCTAAGGTGTAAGGTATAGTGTAAAAACCACCACCTGTAAAAAAGAACGCCTGTACGTTCGTGGTTAATGCAGTAAGCTGAGGCAATAGCGTTGCATCTGTTGCTTGTATGCTAACCAGTAAAGTATCTACTGCCACATTATAAGTACCTGCACCTAGCACTCCTGTTAATCCATTGTATAATGGGGAGGATACGTTTACATTATAAGGTGCATTGAAAAAGTTAAGATAAAACTGAGGCGTCCCTACTGATACGTTCCCAGTTGGGAAGGTAACATCTAAGGAGAAATTAATCAGGATCTTTATCTCATAGTATTGGCTATTGGCTGAGTTAATATTGAATGGTGTAGTATATACCCCAGTCAATGGATTGAATAAGTTTTGAGGATCCTCCAGCTCTGTTAAACCTGTGAATGTATATACTGCCGTGGATGGTTGTAATGATAACGCTGAGGTAACTGTACTGGGTGTAGTTTTCTCAGCCCTTACTACATAATCAGCAAAATCAAAGTTATCGCTTCCACCATTGTACGGTATGATTAGTTTATCAAATTTCGTGGCACTTAATGTGGGCCAGTTGTACTGATACCCTGCATCGGCAAAGATACGATCCATGTAAACCTTTGCAAATATAGCAGGCTTAAATTCATTGATCATATAGTTAGCATCTCCTGACATTGGAAGGAAATACTTAAAGCCATCCGTAACCGTATTGCCAAAGCGCATCTGGATATTGTTCGCATCAAAGGGATGGTTCAAATCCGTGAAATCTATATCTGTTAATTCCTTATTATTGATGGCCGTAAAGAAATCACCTTTACTATCCCTTACTAATACCTCATACTCAACGTGCTCCTCATAGCCATCCGTGAGCTGTACCTTTTTAACTGATGTTAACTGTAGCACAGCATCCTCCATTATAGGGATACCATCCTGAATAACTGAGCAGGTTGTAAGGGTATTGATATTGAAGGTGCCTGCCTCAATGTTTACATCATAGTAATGGTTCAGCAAGTCATTGTTATTCTTGCTCCCTACCAAAGTAATGGTCTTAGAGAAGTTACCCTTTCGCTGTGAGATATCTCTGATATCACCTACTTGAAAATTCAAAGGGAAAGCTGTGCCCTCCTTTACCTCCAGGTATCCTGTTGCTAGTTGTATCTTAACCATTGACTAGGTCATTATTGGCATACTTAATCGTAATGCTCTGGCGTATTAAATTCTTGTTTCGTTTCTTGAATAGCTCATAGGATGAGGTGAGGATGTTACAGCTGATGTACTCAGTGCTCTGAGGTTGCTCGCAGTCTTCATCATCATATATAGCCTTTTTAATATAAGTTTCTGGTGAGCTGATGAGCTCAGAGAAATACTGGGCCATCTCTTCAGTCATCCAGTTGGTATTTAAATCGATGGTAGTATCAGTACTTATATAGCTGTTCACATAGCCCTTATCCTGGGTATTGTAGGTCCAGTATTGACTAGATATGTATCCTTGCACATCCCTATTGAATTGCTCCCGTGTTACGTTACCTTTCTCATAGTAACGGCCTGTAAACGCAAAGCTACCCCATGATCCCATGCGATCTAGGAATAGGATGTGATACTCAATATCCCTTACCCTCCTATCTAGATATACCCTGTACTTTTGAGAGGTCTGAGTTCCGAGGTGCTCATAATAGAAATCATACCACTCAGTTCCTGGCTTAATCAATGGTGCTGAGCCTGCCACTACGTTGGTAGCTCCATGGTTATTAGGACCAACAGATATGCCTACAACGTGATCAGTAGCCGCCACATCCTTATCCAGGATATCCCCTAGATTGTTTTCAAATACCATTCGATGGCTACCAGCAGGTGAGTTGTTCACGGCATCCATCCAGAGGTCCTGCGCTAGGGTAGCATAGTATCCATCCGTTGGTAATGTTGTTAGTAGCTTATCGGTTATATTATTGAGTAGGTAATCCTGGTAATTATAGGCAGGCCATTCTACCCATCGGATGGCACCATTGAATACATAGTTATTCTTATCCTGCCTCAAAGCTCGGTTAATGGTTCGCCTACCATCGGCATAGGTTATATCCCCGTTAATAGTTGCATCGGTTACCAATGACCAGGGGCTATTGACTACCAGGTAACCAGGGCCCACTCCTATAACTGTTTGCAATCCTTCGAGATTAGGGTTGGCAATACCTCCATCCGATTGAGCTATATTAATCTGATCACCTACCACAAAGCTATTGGCTACGTTTATCTGAACGTTCCCTGCATTGTTGGTAAGGTTAGCGAAGTATTGCACGATGGTGAGGTACTCCTCCCCTACGGCCACATCATATTTATAATGGCTATTCGTTGCATCGTATACCGTGGTGTTGGCCAGCTCAAGGTCATAGCTCACCTTAGCCTGTAGTAACTTACTCAAGTCAATCTCACCATACCCGCTAACGTATTGAGGCAGTACCCGGTACTCTGCTATCTTATTAACCGTGCCACTCTCGTATATATCGAAAACAAATTTAAAACCAGGGTTCCCTGAGTTCGTGGATGCGTAGATAAATTTAATAGGGTTATACGCTGGCATCAATGGATCTGCCTTAGCTATTAGTAGTATTGCCATGCCTATATTATCCTATGCCAGGAAAATGTTTTTAAAACGCATAGTATGAATCATCCGTATAGTACTCCTGCCGTATGTGGGTAGTAGCATACCTCACAGCATCCATTGCATCATCGAATAGCTTGACAGGTTCATCCGTTATGAAATCACCGATTTTCTTCCACTTGTAGTTTTCATACTCCCGTTTTAGATCCTTATGATCCTGGCAAAATACCCCAAATGTTTTAACGTTATCAATACCCTTCTTGACTACCTTGTTGGCATTCTGTACATCAAACCCTGCAATGTTCATTTCTTGTATGATCTCTGGACGTGAATAATCTGCCATGATTGTAACCGTTTGCTCTATCCCCATAGCCTGAAGCTTCTCGATTAGCATGGTAGTAGTTAGGTAGCTCTCATATATCACAGGCTCGATGTATATATCATTATCACACCAATATACCCTCATGAGTGCCGTGGGGTGATTGTACCCAAAGTCCAGACCATACACATAGTTGACAAACCTAGCAGGCCTATGTGATAGGAAGGTCCAGTTGCTGTATATGTTACTCTTGCTGATAGCCTTCTCACCTAGTGCATAGATCTGGTATAGTGCCTCATCGGTTCGCTTTAAATCCTCAATCTGTGCCCTGATGCTATTGGGTAGAAACGGGTTATCTCGGTACGTTGATTTGATTAGTATGCTCTCCTCCTTTGGAAGCTCATATAACCAGCTCGAGCTATCTGATGGGTTATAATCAAATATTAGCTTAAATTCAGTACGCATATTGAGCTGAGTAAAGTCATCGAAGTACAGCTCATTAGCTTCATTGCACCATGCTATATCTCGCTTCCTTCCCCTTATCTTCTGCTCATCATCCACGGAAAAAAATTCCACAATACTCCCATTAGAGAAAGTATATATATGCTCACTCTTGTTATGGCTATCCAGGCTATAAATACCCATCTCCTTAAGTATCTCTATGAAATCCCTTAGCACCGTTGCCCTCAATGCAGGGAAGGTCTTACGAATAATACTAACCACCTTCCCAGAATTCTGTAGGCAATAGATAACCATGAGCTGGCAGAGGCTGTAGGTCTTAGAGCTCCTGCTCCCTCCCTCGTTGATTATAAACCTATGTGGCCCACTCAGAGCCTCATAGTTCTTTTCAAATATTACCGTACTCTTTATCTCCATTAACTGCTATTTGGTAGGCATTCATTAGCATGGCCACCTGCCTGCCATCAGTTGCCACGGCCCTTCTATCTATTCTCACCTGCACTCCCTTCATTTTATAGATGTATGCCTCCACCATTGAGCACATGATATCAATCTGCATCTGGTCTCACAATGGTTACCTCTATCCCTGTAATTGATTGCTCAATGCTCTGGTCTATCTGTTGGACAGGGGATCCATAGGCAGAATCCATCAATGCCTTGTATGCCATTACATCCCCTTCTCTAGCTTTTTTTATTAAGGCTAAGGTAGCTAAATCCTCCTGGCTCATATTTTCGTTTTCGCCTGTTAAAGGGTTTTTTAAGTTCTGATTAACTTCTAACCAATACTTTGCTATTGTGCTTCTATTCTTTGCTCCTTTAGGTCTTCCGTTAGGATTTCCGCTTTCGCCTTTTTCCCATGCTGGTTTTAAATTGTCTTCTTTTGGCATAATCGGTGTTATTTCGGTGTTTATTTTAATTCAACTCCGTTCTTCTTAATAACTAAACTTGGGTCAAGTTTTTTCATACGGTCAACTATGACTTGGCAATACTTCGGGTCTAATTCCATACCGTAGCATTTGCGTTTAAGTTGATGAGAAGCTACCATTGTAGAACCTGAACCGAGAAAGAAGTCAAGAATATAATCTCCTTTTTTACTACTATTGTTCAATGCCCTTGTTGGAAGTTCGATAGGCTTTTGAGTTGGATGAAATTCATTTTTTGATTCTCTATTAACATCCCATACTGTAACCTCATTTGTAGGACCGTACCAATACGGAGAATTTCCTTTCTTAAAACAATAAAAGCAAGGTTCGTGTTTTTGTTTATACTGAGCGGATAAAGCTCCAAACTGAGCTATATTTTTATTCCATATAATTTGACTGCGTATCTCAATACCATTATCCCATAAATGAGAAGCCATATCTGCGTAACCTGCAGCGTGCCATATATACATAGGTGCTTTATCCTTTGTAAATAGTATTATATTAGGTAAAACTTCTTGATATATGTTCGTGTTTTTTTGGTCATTGTCAAGTTTAGTTCTTTTAGTCAAAGCTCCACCCTCGTAGTCTACACCATAAGGAGGGTCTGTAAATACCATATCAGCCTTTTGTCCGTTCATCAGTTTTGCTACTTGGTCGCTATCAGTTGAATCCCCACAAAGCAAACGATGTTCTCCAATCTCAAATAAATCTCCTAATACAATATCTGTTTCAATTCCACCTTCAGGCACATCAAACTCATCCTCTTCAGCTTCAAGTTCTTCTTGAACACTTAAATCAACTGGCAAATCCAATCCCCACTCTTCAAGTTTATCTACTTCCCATTCATTCGCTAAACTATCCCAGTCCCACTCTCCGAATCCTACGTTATCTTTGATTAAAAATTCTGCCTTCTGTTCCTCAGTCCACTCATCTGCTAGTATAACTGGTATCTCTTTTAATCCTATCTCTTTGCAGGCTTTTAATCGCATATTTCCACCTAATACAACGTATTTACCATCAACGTCTGTAAAAACAATTAGAGGCCGTTTATTTAGCATATCAGGGAAATCCTGAATGCTTTTAACTAACTTCTTAAATTTATCATCCTTTATTATCCTAGGATTTTTGGGATTAGGTTTAACCTCGTTTATCTTTACTATCTGCATCCTTGCCCTTTATATATTTTTAAATAGTTCTTAGATCCCTTCAATTTAGATGATTTGCACTTAGAATGAACCCCAGGCCGTTTCACCTTAGGCTTAGCAACGTGTATTTTAACATTAGTTTGCTTTGCCATCTCTAATCTGTTTTAGTTTTCTCGAAGCCCATTCAATACCTTCATCACCTCCCCAGGCTAACCACATGAGCCTACCGCATCCATCCCCTAGCTCACGTTGAGAGTTTTGCCGATGCCGTTCAAAGCCTGCCATTCTGGCGATTGTTTCCTCAGATAGGGGCCTACCTGCTGCTAGGTCATTGGCTCTTTTTTTCCCCACAGGGGTGCCACAGGATCCCCAGCCGTTTTCTTCAGCCCATCTTAGTGCTGTTTTGGCGTTATCAATTGCGGCCTTTGGGTAGTCGGTGTAACTATCCTGGAATGCCTTACGATATGCCCCAACAGGCCCCTCGTAAATAGAAATACAAACTGCATACCTCTGATCTTCATCAGGGTACTTATCTAATGTTTCAGGATCACTCATACAGCGAGCGATGTACTGCTCTTCTGTTTCGTTAGCCTTCGGTTTTGGCATCCTCCACTCCTTTGTATTTCTTAGCTTTGGTATCCTCTACCTCAAAAAGGTAGCCTAAACCTACTGAAGAATAATACTCATGGTCTTGAGCCATTTCTTCAGTTACATAAATTGAGGTATCAAACCCCTTGCTGTTGTAGATAGTAAC
>Ga0208360_1000316_pt1 | contig 12113 bp, 8 predicted proteins | sample LakMenE27Jul10ns_FD_150739 | JGI IMG/M metagenome (GOLD analysis project Ga0208360, IMG submission 150739) | Freshwater microbial communities from Lake Mendota, WI - 27JUL2010 deep hole epilimnion ns (SPAdes) | ecosystem: Environmental > Aquatic > Freshwater > Lake > Epilimnion/Euphotic zone ...
CCATTGCAATCACTGTTACTGCAGCAGCCTGAGTAAGAAGATTTGCGAAGTTTCCTGGGGTCAAGAAGACCGAGCTCATGGAACCAAAGACAATGCAGAGAACAAGGAGACCAAGAATCGCAGGCAGGGCCCCGACCTGACCTGCTTTAACGCGGCTCCACCAATCTTGCAGCGACTTCTCGATTGTTACTTGCTCGCTCATTTCTTTGCTCCTGAGATCGCATCTGAACTACCAGTCGTGATGAGGCGAACCACATCGTTCTGATTAACCGAAGTTTTCTCAACCTGCGCTGCCATTGTTCCGAGGTACATCGCAGCGATGTTATCTGCGACCTGGAAGACATCGTTGAGATTGTGGCTGATGACAATGACGGCCAGACCGTTATCTGCGAGTTGTCGGACCAATTTAAGGACCTGCTCAGTCTGCGCTACACCAAGTGCTGCAGTCGGTTCGTCGAGAATCACTACTTTGCTATTCCAGAGAACTGCACGCGCAATCGCAACAGTCTGGCGCTGGCCACCGCTCAACGATGCAACTTTCTGACGGATTGACTTCACAGTGCGAACACTCAGACCATCGAGAGTCTTCTTTGCCATCGACTCCATCGTTGATTCATTGAGTGTGATACCGCTCTTTTCTTCGCGGCCCAAAAACATATTATGGACAATATCTAGATTGTCACAGAGTGCGAGATCCTGATACACGATCTCGATGCCGAGCGCAGTCGCATCGCGCGGGCCTGCAATTGAAACTTTATTTCCCTCGAAGATGAATTCGCCCGTTTCAGGCGTATAGATACCAGCAATACATTTGATGAGAGTGCTCTTACCTGCACCGTTATCGCCAACCAGCGCTGTAACTTTTCCCGCATACGCATCGAAGTTAACATCTTTGAGTACATGTACTGGACCGAAAGACTTATTCACTTGGCGTAGCGAGAGAATTGGTGAGGCCATCGTCATTCCTCTCGTCTTGTTGGGCTATATCTAATTTGGAAATCTTTCACTTATCAGTGACTTGATGAAATTCCAGAGATTAATGATTCAGCCCGAGTATTTTCATACCCGGGCTGAATCTGTACTTCTACTTACTTATTCTGCCTAACAGAGCCTTATTAGATTCCGTTAGCTGTGCAGAGGTCTTCGATGCCTTCGCAAACTGCTTCACGTGTCTGGAAGCCATCTGCAATTACATCTTTGACGTTTTCCTTGGTGATTGAAACTGGTACAAGGAGAACTGAAGGAACATCTGAAACACCGTTGTTAACGGAGCCAGTTGCTGTTGTTGCATCTTCGCCATTGAGGAGCGCGATAGCAAGTGCAGCAGCAGCTTCTGCTTCAGCCTTGATTGCCTTGTAGACAGTGTTTGAAAGATCACCAGTCAAGATTGCGCGGAGACCATCAACGGTTGCATCCTGTCCGGATACGCAAACCTTTCCGTTGAGTCCGTTCTTCTTCAATACAGCAACAGCTGCGAGGCCAAGGCCTTCGTTAGCTGAGACGACAGCGTCAAGCTTGCCGCCAGCCTTTGCGAGTTGCTGTTCGAAAATTGTTCCACCCTTGACGTTATCCCAATCTGGAACAGACTGGTCATCAACGAGTGTGTAATCGCCAGCATCGATTGATGGACGTAGTACTGAGTCATAACCAGCCTTGAACAAGGTTGCGTTGTTATCAGTTGGTGAACCGTTGAGGTAGACGAGGCGTGCCTTTGTCTTTCCTGCGGCATCAAGGCAAGCCTTGATTCCTTCACCTTGTAGACGTCCAACAGCTTCGTTATCGAACGAAACGTAATATGACGCTGAACCATTCAAAGTTAGACGGTCGTAGTCAATTGTTGGGACACCTTGTGCAGCTGCCTTATCTTGAACAGCCTTTGCAGATTCTGAGTCAAGGTTTACAAGAATGAGAACCTTGGCACCAGCAGACAACATCTGGTCTGCAATGGTCTGGAATGCAGCCTTATCACCATTTGCGTTCTGGATATCAGCCTTCACACCTGCAGCATCAAATGCAGCTTGGAGGAATCCGCGGTCAGCGGTTTCCCAACGAGCTGATGAAGCAGCATCCGGAAGAATGACGCCAACGAAACCGTCAGCAGAACCTTCGTCTGATGAGGAGCAACCGGTGAGAATGAGAGCGAACGCTGCAACAAGTGCAGAGATCGCGAGACGGCGCTTTGACATATGTATTGGATACCTTTCGAAAGTAGTTCGTGATTGAACCGCGAGGGCGGTTCATCCGTCCGAAACCTACTTTTTCAGGGGTGACATGGGGAAGGGATTTTTCAGAATTTTGGTGACATTCTCATAACATCTTGATAACGGGTGGGCACTTTGAGCGCAGAAATCCGGTGCTTCTCGTAGTGCGACGAGATGAGGTGAGGGGTCGGTAACCTTTCCTAGGTGTCCTCGAATAATGCTCCTGAGAAGAGCCCTCCCCAGTCGGGTCTAGCCCCGCACGAGGCCCTAGCCGATGCAATTCGCTCTGTAGTCGAGCAGGCCCTTAATTCAGGCGCTCTTTCCCATTCTGAATCCGAAGCCGCAGGTATAGCGAAGATTTTGCAGGAGATTGTTCTTGAACGTCCTAAGAATCGTGACCATGGTGATTATGCAACATCAATCGCACTTGCGTTAGCAAAGCCGGTTGGAAAATCACCTCGCGAAATCGCATCGATAGTTTCCACCGGTCTTGAAGGTAACCCCAACATTGAGAGAATTGATATTGCAGGACCAGGTTTTATCAACATCACGTTAGCTAAATCAAGCCAAGGCGCAATCGTTACCTCAATTATCAATGAGCGCGAGAAGTTTGGTCGTGTAACAATTCTTGCTGGAAAGAAAATTAATCTGGAATTTATCAGTGCAAATCCGACTGGTCCGTTGCATCTAGGTCATACGCGCTGGGCTGCTGTCGGTGACGCGCTAGCAAGTGTTCTTGCCGCAGGTGGAGCAGAAGTAACTCGTGAGTTCTACATCAACGATCGCGGTACCCAGATGGATCTCTTCGGTGCATCGCTTCGGGCAGTTGCGCGCGGTGAGGCGCGGCCGGAAGAGGGATATCAAGGCGAATACATCAACGACTTAGCAAAGTTGATACTTGCGCAGCATCCTGAGTACAAAGACTTGAACGAAGCAGAAGGCATTGTCGCTTTCCGTGAGGCAGGTTATTCTCTTCAATTACAACAACAGAAAGATGTACTCGATAATTTTGGTACCCACTTCGATGTGTGGTTCTCGGAACGCTCACTTCATTCAGGAGAGTCACTGGAACAAGCTCTCAAGACTCTGAAATCACAGGGCCATGTCTTTGAATCCGAAGGCGCTACCTGGCTTCGAACCACTGATTTTGGTGATGATAAAGACCGAGTGCTGATTAAATCTGGGGGAGAGCTCACCTATTTCGCGTCAGATACAGCGTATTACCTTGATAAACGACGCCGTGGCTTCGATATCTGTATCTACATGCTGGGCGCAGATCACCATGGTTATGTTGGTCGATTAAAGGCTACCGCTGCATGTGCCGGTGATAATCCGGAAGAAAATATCCACGTTCTTATCGGCCAACTCGTGAAGATTATGGAAGGCGGCCAAGAGATCAAACTCTCAAAGCGCGCCGGAACAATCATTACGCTGGAAGAGTTAGTAGAGAAAGTTGGAGTTGATGCGGCGCGTTATACGCTGATTCGTTATCCCGTTGATACGCCCATGGTTCTTGATGTCGATCTACTCAAGAAGCGCACCAACGACAATCCGGTTTATTACGTTCAATATGCACATGCCCGAATCTGTGCAGTATTGCGAAATGCGCAAGAACTTGGTTTGAAAGTTGGAGTCGACTCCTATAAACCAGAGCTATTGACTCATGATCGCGAACGTGAACTTCTTGGTGGCCTAGCGGAATATCCAAGGATTGTTGCTAGCGCTGCCGAACTTCGCCATCCACATCGCATCGCGCGTTACATCGAAGAACTCGCAACTCTGTATCACGGTTTTTACAATGACTGTCGAGTTCTTCCCATGGGAGATGAACCTGCCAGCGATATTCACTCAACGCGGGCAACGCTCTGCGAAGCGACTCGTCAAGTGATCAACAACGGTCTCACTATGTTGGGCGTCAGCGCTCCGGAGCGGATGTAGCCATGAACAACCAACTTAATTCAAAGATTTGGCCTCTCACGGCAAAGCAGGTGGACGGCGTCATCTCGATTGGCGGTTGTTCAGTTGTGGATCTCGCGCGCGAATTTGGTACGCCATCCTTCATTGTCGATCAAGCTGACTTCATTGCACGTGCCACGAATTGGCGACAGAGCCTTGAGAAGCATTTCGGTGCTAACGCTGGTACTGCGTATTACGCAGCAAAAGCATTCATTTCCAAGGAAATTGCTCGTTGGGTTGAAGAATCTGGTCTAGGCCTTGATGTCTGTACTGGCGGCGAACTCGCAGTAGCCAAAGCTGCAAAGTTTCCGGCAGCGCGGATTGAAGTTCATGGCAATAACAAGTCAGAACTAGAGATTGCAGATGCAATTGATTACCGCGTCGGAGTCATAGTCCTGGATTCGCTGCAGGAAATTGATCGCGTAGCGCGCATTGCCCACAGTAAAGGCGTCATCCAAAAGGTTTTACTCAGGTTAACGCCTGGCGTAGAAGCACACACGCATGAAGCAATTTCAACTGCGCACGAAGATGTGAAGTTCGGATTCTCTATCGCCTCGGGCGCAGCGTGGGATGCAATTCTTGCAACAACAAAACATGAGTCACTGAAGTTACAAGGTTTCCATGCTCATATCGGTTCACAGATCTTTGTTGCAGATGCATTTAAAGCATCTGCAGCTCGTCTCATCTCAATGCTTTCTAAATTCAAGAGTGAATTTGGATTTGAACTTCCAGAATTAGATCTTGGCGGGGGATACGGCATTGCTTACACCGAGAACGATGATCCGATATCTGCCGACGCTGCCTTGTCTCAATTGTCACTGGCTGTAAAGAGTGAATGCGCTAACCATGGAATCGCTATTCCAAAGATTTCAATTGAACCTGGTCGCGCAATAGTTGGCCCCTCCATGATTACGTTGTATGAAGTCGGCACCACTAAAGATGTTCGACTCGAAGATGGAACCTCGCGTTGGTATGTGTCGGTCGACGGAGGAATGAGTGACAACATCCGTCCAGGTTTGTATGACGCGGAATATTCCATAACTCTCGCCAACCGAATTAGCACTGCACCATTACGCAGATCAAGAATCGTTGGAAAACACTGTGAAACTGGAGACATCATCATTAAGGATGTTCAGTTACCAAGCGATATAGCGCCCGGAGACCTTCTTGCAGTACCTGCCACGGGTGCATATGGCCGCAGCATGGCCAGTAATTACAACCATATGGTTCGCCCACCAGTGATTTGCGTCCAGAATCAAACGGCGCGCACGATTATTCGCCGCGAAACCCATACTGACCTTCTAGCCTTGGAGATTGATGAAGCGCCACGCAAACTTACCGCACACGAGAAAGGCTGATCATGAGTAATAACAGTAAGTCACTCAATATCGGCATGCTCGGCTGTGGAGTTGTGGGTTCAAGTGTGGCTCGTTTACTTCAAGAGGATTCGGGCGACTTTGCAGCTCGTTCAGGCGCGACGCTCAAGTTAGCGAAAGTTGCGGTCAAGAACACTGCAACGAAGCGCGATCATGTTTCTGCTTCAATCATTACTGGGGATGCACAGTCAGTCGTTAACGACCCTGCTATCGATATTGTCATTGAAGTTATGGGCGGCATCGAACCTGCACGTGAATTAATCCTTACCGCCATAAAAAATGGCAAGTCCATTATTACTGCCAACAAGGCGCTACTAGCTCTCCATGGCGCCGAACTCTTTGAAGCGGCAGATAAAAATGGTGTCGATCTCTATTACGAAGCTGCTGTCGGTGGAGCCATTCCAATTTTACGCCCGATGCGTGAATCAATCGTCGGAGATCATGTTCATCGCGTGATGGGAATTGTTAATGGCACAACCAATTACATCCTTACCAAGATGGATGAAGAAGGTAGCGCTTTCGCAGATGTCTTGAAGGAAGCTCAGGCACTTGGCTTTGCCGAAACTGATCCCACCGCTGATATTGAAGGCCATGACGCCGCAGCCAAAGCAGCCATCCTTGCCGGCCTTGCTTTCCATTCACGTGTGACTTCCAAAGATGTTTATTGCGAAGGAATTTCGAAAATCTCTGCGCGTGATGTTGCAGTAGCCCGGGATATGGACCATGTCATCAAGTTGTTAGCAATTGCAGAGTTAACGTCCGACAACCAAGTTTCAGTCCGAGTCCATCCAACGCTGATCTCACGACAACACCCACTTGCATCGGTACGTAACGCATTCAATGCAGTGTTTGTCGAAGCTGAATCGGCAGGTGAGTTGATGTTCTATGGTCGAGGTGCTGGTGGCGCCCCAACAGCCAGCGCAATTCTGGGAGATTTGATTGCGATTGCTCGTAACAAGACTCGTGGCGGTGAAGGCCATGGCGAGAGCGATTATGCCGAGCTAGCAATTGCTCCAATCGATAACGTCAGGTCTCGCTATCTCATCAGACTCGATGTAGCCGATAAACCAGGTGTTCTTGCAACTGTTGCCCAACTCTTTGCATCGAATAGCGTCTCCATTGAGACGGTTCGTCAATCTGGTCGTGGCGATAGCGCCGAACTTATTGTTGCAACACACTCAGCACCAGAGTCCTCGTTAAAGAAAACTGTGGCATCACTGGCTCAAAGCGATGTTGTCAAGAACGTCGAAAGTGTTCTGCGCATTGAAGGAAGTGCCAAGTGAGCCTTTTCAAGAAGAAGGGCGCGCATCAATGGCGTGGCGTCATAGAGGAATATCGTGATCGACTTCCAGTAAGTAAGAAGACTCCAGTTGTCACGCTCTGTGAAGGCGGAACACCTCTGGTCTATGCATGTGTCATTTCAGAGATGCTCGATAACGAAGTGTGGATCAAGTTTGAAGGCGCTAACCCGACTGGATCTTTTAAAGATCGCGGAATGACAATGGCGATCTCCAAAGCTGCAGAAGATGGCGCAAAAGCCGTCATCTGCGCTTCTACGGGAAATACCAGCGCTAGCGCTGCTGCATACGCGACCAAAGCAGGAATGACCCCAGTCGTACTTGTCCCGCAAGGAAAGATCGCAATGGGCAAACTCGCGCAAGCGATCGCCCACGGCTCAAAACTTCTGCAAGTTGATGGAAACTTTGATGACTGTCTCAATTTAGCGCGCGAACTCTCTGAGAAATATCCCGTCTCACTCGTTAATTCGGTCAATCCATTTCGAATCGAAGGACAGAAAACTGCCTCTTTTGAAGTTATAGATGCTCTCGGCTTCGCGCCAGACATTCATGCGCTGCCTGTTGGCAATGCCGGAAACATCACGGCGTATTGGAAAGGTTATAAAGAGTATTTCGATGATCGGATTTCGAAGTCCTTGCCACAGATGTGGGGTTTCCAAGCAGAAGGTGCCGCTCCTATTGTCCGTGGCGAAGTTGTAAGAAATCCCGAAACAATCGCAACCGCAATCCGCATCGGCAATCCTGCGTCATGGAGCCAAGCGGTCGAAGCGCGCGACACCTCGGGTGGCGTCATCGACATGGTTACTGATGAGGAGATTCTCAGTGCGTATCGCCTGATCGCAGCAAAGGAAGGTATCTTCGTTGAACCATCTAGCGCTGCTGGAATCGCGGGTCTTATCAAGTACAAATCTCAGGGTAAGTTGCCCAAGAACAAGAAGATTGTGATTACCGTAACCGGTAATGGTTTGAAAGATGTTCAATGGGTTCTCGATGGCGCCGATAAGCCAACTGTAATTCCCGTTGATGTTCGTAAAGCTGCCGAAGTGATTGGTTTGGCTTAACTATGTCGCGCGGATTTAAGGATCGCCTTACATACAAGGCAACCCCAATTCAAGTCAGCGTTCCGGCAAGCGCTGCAAATCTCGGCCCTGGCTTTGATGCGCTCGGATTAGCCTTAGAGCTGCGGGATATTTATGTGGCACAGATCCTTGATGATGAACTCTTTGATGTTGATGTCACCGGCGAAGGCGCTGATGAAGTGAAGAAAGATGGAAAACATCTCGTTATCAAAGCGATGATGACTGGGTTCGAATTTATGGGTGGCAAGCCTCGTGGGATTGCTCTGCGCGCTCTGAATGCAATTCCGCACGGCAGAGGACTTGGTTCATCGGCTGCTGCAATTGTTGGCGGGCTTTCACTGGCGCGTGGTTTGGTGCTTTCGGGAAATACTCTGATGAATGATGATGATCTGATTGCACTTGCAACCGATATGGAAGGACATCCAGATAACATCGCTGCTGCAACATTGGGTGGTGCGACAATTTCTTGGATGGAAGATCGTGCCAGTGTGGCCACCGGTTGTGCATCACGTTTCACGGTCGATTCTTCAATTCGCGCTCTCGTATTTTTGCCGCATACACAACTTTCTACCGGTAAGGCGCGACGAATGTTGCCTGAAACAGTTCCTCATAAAGATGCCTCAATTAATGCAGGCCGTTCTGCACTGCTGGTCCACGCTTTATCAATAAGACCCGAACTTCTTTTTGCAGCCACTGAAGATCATCTGCACCAGCAGTACCGCCGTGAAGCGATGCCTAAGTCCCTTGATTTAGTGAAGAAGTTACGTGGCGCAGGTGTTGCTGCCATGATCTCAGGGGCAGGCCCCTCAGTTCTTGTTTTGCATACTGGCACCGCTGCTGAACATGACGACATCGTCAGAACTGCAGGGGAGAGTTTCACTCCGATGGATCTTGAGGTGGCCACAAACGGAGCGCTGGTCTCCAACGTCTAAAGGCTTGAATTACGCTTACTTGTGCAGGGGCTTTCCGGCTAATTTCTCTGATTTGTCGCTCATGGTTGGGGGCTGGTAGATTTCAGGTTCGTCGGGCGGCAACTGAGCCCACAATCTTGAACCCCAATCTATAAGTCCTCACAAGACCTAACACCAAAAGACTTTTTTCAAAGTCTAGAAAAGAACCATACATGGCCGAAACAAATACACGTGCTCGGAGAGATTCTGGCGATCTATCTGCATTGCTTCTCCCTGAGTTAAGAAAGATTGCAACAAATCTCGGGATCGAAGGCGCAGCCGATATGAAGAAGCCGAATCTCGTCACCGCAATCACAGACCTACAAGCCGCAAACCGCGAAGCCGCAAAGGCAGAACGCGAAGCTCGCCGCGCAGCGCGCAATCAACGTCGTAATCGCAACAATCAAGATAACAGCGACCAAGACAGCGATGATCAGGATGATTCAGTAGACAATGCTGACGAAGGCGATGACACATCAGAGAATTCCAACTCCAATGATTCCCGTGGAGATAATCGCGGTAACGACCGTGGAGATAATCGCGGCAATGATCGCGGCGGAGATAGAAATGATCGTGGAGATCGTGACTTCCGCAGAGATCGCCATCGTGATCGCGGCGGACGCGACAGAGGACGTGATCGTGACCGTGGAGGAGATCGCGGCGGACGCGAACGTGAAATCGTTCTCTCTGAAGACGATGTACTACTTCCAGTCGGCGGATTACTCGACATTCTCGATAACTACGCATTCTTGCGCACTGGTGGATATCTACCGGGTCCTAATGATGTTTATGTATCTCTTCAGCAGGTACGTCGCTACGGATTACGTAAAGGCGATGTCATCACAGGTCAAGTTCGCCAACCACGCGAAGGAGAACGTCGCGAGAAGTTCAGCGCACTCGTTCGCCTCGATACCGTCAACGGCATGGAGCCTGAATCAGCGCGCGATCGCGTTGATTTCTCCAAACTAGTTCCGCTGTACCCACAAGAGCGTCTACGCCTTGAAACACAACCAAATATCCTCACAACTCGCGTGATTGATCTGATTGCGCCAGTTGGTAAAGGACAACGCGGTTTGATCGTCTCTCCGCCAAAGGCTGGTAAGACAATGGTGCTGCAAGCAATTGCAAATGCCATCACCACAAATAATCCTGAGTGTCATTTGATGGTAGTTCTTGTCGATGAACGCCCTGAAGAAGTTACCGATATGCAGCGCTCGGTTAAAGGCGAGGTAATCGCCTCAACTTTCGATCGCCCTGCAGATGATCACACGACAGTCGCCGAATTAGCGATCGAGCGCGCAAAGCGTCTCGTTGAGCTTGGACACGATGTTGTGGTTCTTCTAGATTCCATTACTCGTCTTGGACGTGCGTACAACATTGCCGCTCCTGCTTCAGGTCGAATTCTTTCCGGTGGTGTTGACTCAGCAGCTCTCTATCCGCCAAAGAAGTTCTTCGGCGCTGCTCGCAATATTGAAGATGGCGGTTCATTGACAATTCTTGCAACCGCGCTCGTTGAAACTGGCTCGAAGATGGATGAAGTTATCTTCGAAGAGTTCAAGGGCACTGGAAATATGGAATTGAAACTAGATCGCAAGTTTGCAGATAAGCGCATCTTCCCTGCAATTGATATCGATGCATCCGGAACTCGTAAGGAAGAAATCCTTATGGGACCAGAAGAACTCAATATCGTCTGGAAGCTTCGCCGCGTTCTGCATGCACTGGATTCACAGCAAGCGCTCGAACTATTGCTCGAGAAGATGAAGGGCACCAAGTCCAACGTCGAATTCTTGATGCAGGTCCAGAAGACCACAGTTGGGCCAGATCAATCGCCTAAAGGGGAGTAATAAAGCTCTTTTCTGAGCGTGATTGGCTCAAAAGTAGGTTGCTTCGGTAACCTTTCCGCCCTGACGAGCTGGTTCACCGACCAATCTAGTTTTCGCTAGATCGCGGACCCAGCCACTTACGAAGGAGTAGCAATGAAGAAGGACATCCATCCACAGTATTTGGAGACCACAGTTACCTGCGGTTGCGGCGAGAGTTTCAAGACTCGCTCCACAATTCCATCTGGCTCACTCTTCGTTGAAGTGTGCTCCGTCTGTCACCCGTTCTACACCGGCAAGCAGCGCATCCTTGATACTGGTGGACGCGTAGCGAAGTTCGAAGAGCGTTTCAAGAAGCAACAGACCAAGAAGTAGCTTTCTCACTTAAGGCCGTTGCTCCTGCATCTGCAGGGGCGCGGTCTTTTGTTTTTCTGTCGCAAGACGCGATGAGAATGAACGATAAGCAGATACGTGGCAGACGAGATTCAAAGAGAATTTCCAAAGGCAAGATCTAGAGCTGAGATGAGAAGAAGGGAGTGAATGAGATGGCAGATAAGAGCACAAATCGTTTTACAACCATGCCGGAAATCTTGAAAGAGTACGAAACTCTCGAGGCCGCAATGGCAGATCCCTCAATTCACTCTGACCAAGGCAAAGCTCGCCAACTCGGAAAACGTTATGCCCAACTCGGTCCTGTCATTGCTGGTTATCGCGCCTTTAAGAAGTGTGAAGATGATCTTGCCGCCGCGCGCGAACTCGTTGAAGTTGATGAGACCTTTGCATCTGAGATTCCGGCGCTGGAAAGCGCGCTCGATGATGCTGCTGTAAAGCTAGAAGAGCTTTTGTTGCCACGTGATCCAAATGATGACCGAGACGTTATCCTGGAAATTAAAGCAGGAGCTGGCGGCGAAGAATCTGCCCTATTTGCCGGCGATCTACTTCGAATGTATCTGCGTTATGCAGAAAAGCAGGGTTGGAAGACAGAGATTATCGATGCAACTGAGAGCGATCTAGGCGGATATAAAGACATCTCTGTAGCGGTGAAATCGCGCGGAAACCCAGCGCCAGGCACTGCGCCTTTTGCAAAACTCAAATTTGAAGGCGGGGTGCACCGTGTCCAGCGCGTCCCAGAGACCGAATCACAAGGTCGAATTCACACCTCTGCAGCCGGAGTTCTTGTACTCCCAGAAGCTGAAGAAATTGATGTTCAGATTAATATGAATGAGTTACGTATTGATGTGTATCGCTCATCCGGCCCTGGTGGTCAGAGCGTTAATACAACTGACTCTGCAGTACGCATCACTCACGTCCCAACCGGAATCGTGGTGTCATGTCAGAACGAGAAGAGCCAACTTCAGAACAAAGAGTCAGCGCTTCGTATTTTGCGTGCACGTTTGTTGGCAGCAGCTCAGGAAGCTGCTGATGCTGAGGCA
>Ga0208360_1000320_pt1 | contig 12053 bp, 10 predicted proteins | sample LakMenE27Jul10ns_FD_150739 | JGI IMG/M metagenome (GOLD analysis project Ga0208360, IMG submission 150739) | Freshwater microbial communities from Lake Mendota, WI - 27JUL2010 deep hole epilimnion ns (SPAdes) | ecosystem: Environmental > Aquatic > Freshwater > Lake > Epilimnion/Euphotic zone ...
TTTTTAACAAAGGAAGACCTTAATGATCCATCATTTCTAGATGATGATTATATAGATATTCCTACAATACCAATAAACAGGCAAGAATCTACACAACAAACGCAACAACAGCCTATAAATCAAGCAACTACACAAGTTAATCAAAATGTTCAATCTAGTGGCGGGGAAGATGATTTTTATATGCGACCATTTAGAGAGTTTGCAAAAATGAATAATCTAGAGTTAGATGATGAAGTGGCAAAAAACATAAATAAAGACAATTGGGTTAATCAATTTGTAGAGTCTGTAGCTGAGATGTATCAAACTGATCCGGCTGATGTGTTACAGCAATACGTGCATCCATCATTTTTACAAGCACAAAATATGCTATCAAAAGGCAAATCGTGGGATGAAGTAAAACAATTTGTCGATCAAGATATGGGTTTTAGAAATAATAAAGAAAATGTTGTAGCATGGGCCTTAAAAAACCAATATGGATATGATGATAATAAAATTGCATCTACAATAGATGCATATAAACAAAAGGAATTATTAGATATAGAATATGAAAAATCTGCAAAGATTTATGATATAGCGGTAAAGATGAATATGGAAAGAGAACAACAGATTCAACAGCAGGAATACGAAAAACAACAGGAAGAATACGTAAGTAATTTACGACAATCTATAAATAGTGGAGTATCTTATTTTAATAGTTTAAACGAAATCGCAGGTGTGCCTATAGGCAAAGCCGATAAAGACACATTTGAAAAAGATTTTGTTCATGCTATAATGCCAGATCCACAAACCGGAATGTCACCACTAATGAATGAATTGCAAAGCGATGAAACGTTAGTTAAAGTGTTTTGGTTTTTAAGGAATGGGGATAATTCATTTAAACGGACAATTAATCAAGCTAAAGAAAGTGCCAAACAAAGCGCAACAGACAAGCTGTTTAATGCACCGGCGATTGATACCGGAGGTGGTACATCGAGTGTTAAAGATTACAGGCAAGAGACATTAGATGCATTTTTAGATGACTAAATCTTTAATTTAAAAAACAAACAACAAACATGAAAATCGTTCCTGGTAATAAGCAGTTTGATGGATCAATCACTGCAACCACAATGTCTTTGGGAGATGCGTTACTAACACGCCCCGAAATCTCCACTAAAGTAGTAGAGCTATTTAAAAATACGTGCTCTTTAACTGCTTATTTAACATCAATGGGTAAAACCAAAAAAGATGTAACTAACACTGATGTGTTCAAAATTGACAATGTATATGGCAATCCTAAAGTGATGTGGCCTATTATTGGCTTTCCTGAGCGCGTTGTGTATCAAGTGGCATCTGCAACACAATTAGATGGATCAACAGTTCCTGCTACTTCATACGTTGCTGGCACTGAATACTATTTGTACATTGATTCTCCTTATTTTAATCCTAATGACATTATCACAACGACTAATCGTCAAGTGCAATTGTTCATAAAGGGTGAAGGTACAATGATCACTCCGACGAAATGGCGTTACAAATTTGTTTTAAACTTGTCTAATAACACCGATACAGTACCGTTATCATTATTTGCGCAAGGCGAACAATTAGGTCGTATGGCTACTAAATTTCCTGAATTGTCATTAACCGGATATGAGTCACATAACTACCCTGAGTGGTATTCTAACCGTATGTGTATTCAGCGTTTAAAAGCGTCAATTTCGGGAAGTGCGTTTAAATCTAAACTTTGGATTGAGCATAATGGTAAGTACATGTATTGGAATCACCAAGAAGCCAATCTAATGAGAAAAGCTCATTTATATCGTGAAAATGATATAATCTATGGTAAAGCTACTACTGACGTTAACGACACTACATTTGTTTACGATGAAGATGGAAAGCCTATTGTTTCTGGCGATGGCATTATCGAGCAAATGGATTATTCATTACGTCGTAAATACACTTTAGAAAGTGATGGAACTATTGATCCAAACTACTTTGAAGATATGATGCAAGACATTAAAATAATGGCTAATCATGATGGTGTATTGGAATTGGTTGTTGCAGGTGGTAATGGTGCTATAACAGCATTCCATAAAACAATGCGTAATATCTATAAATATGAGCCTTCTGTTATTACTAAAAGAAACAGTAAAGGTCTTGAAATAGGTACTGACTTTATAGCTTACTATCTAAATGGTGTTCGTCTGATTCCGTTGGAGTGTAGTGCAATGGACGCTCCAAACTTGCCATCTAAACCAAACTCTTTAACTGGACGTGCTAATGAAAGCTACAGAATGTTGCTATTAAATACAGGTATTACATCCACTGGTGATAATAATGTTGAAATGGTTACATTAGGTAACGGACAAGGAAATCGTGCATTTACAAGAAAAGTAATTAATGGTATGGAATCTTTAACAGATAGCGAAGTAGCATCAACATCATTGGATGGACTTGCTGTTCAGGTGTTAATGGAATCTGGTGTTATTGTACGCAATCCGTTCTCTTGCGGTATGTTAGAAATAATTGACTAATCTAAACTACAAATAACATGGCAACAGTATCACTAAAGTTAAATGAATCCAATCCTAAGAAAGCACGTATAGGTAGATTAACGTCATTTATTTTGACGCTACCTAAGAAAAACGATGGTTCTTATAGATTGCCAAAGGGAGTTTCTGATAAAGAAGCCGAAAAAATAGGTATTAAAACAGGTGTAAAATGGTCGTTTTCGCTACGTCCTAATATGGTTTTTGATGATTCAAATCCTGAACATCAAATCCAATTAAAGATATTGCAATCGACTATATTCAATGATATTATTGCAAGTCGTAAATCTGATTTAACGTCATTACATCGATTCTATTTTGATAATCCGGTTATTGAAGGGAAAGACAAGGCAGGCAAACGTAAACGTAAATATGAAGCGGATAAGCTATTATTCAGTTTGAATGAAAGCGAACAACGTGAATTATTGCAATATACGTATGGCTATGCTGAAGTTGATCAATTTACATCGGAAATGGTCACGTCTGCATTGGGTGAAGAAATTGATAAAAACCCTGATGACTTTTTTACTAAGGTGCAAAATCCACATCGTAAAACCATAGTTGAAATTAATAAAATGGTTGAAATGGATATTTTGCAACGCAAAGAAGGTAAATACTATCATAATCAAACATTGATTGGTATTGATATTGAAACTGCGGTATCTTATTTAGAAAGTCCCAAAAATGCAGACTTGGTTTCGCAATTGATTGCACTTTTGAAAAAATAAATAAATGATTACTACAGCGACTGAGATGTATGCGCTTTTGTTAGAACTCTATCAAAGGCAAAAAACGGGGAGTATCACTATTGACGAATTCAACACTCGCGTAAATGTTGCAGCGTTAAATGTGGTTACGTCCAAACTCCCAGTCGCTGAAAGTAGTCAATATTTAGACGATTCACTACGAACACTAACCAGAGAACGAATACTTACACCTAATTCAGCTACAGGCGTTCCTGTTATTATTGATACACAAATTGAAAGTAATAACTATAATACGCTATTACCCTATTATTTAAGAATGTTAAGTGTTGAATTTAAAATAAAATATAAGGGAAGTAGTTGTAATGAGGAAGATTCTATATCTGATTGGATTACAGCAAAACGATACAGATTAGATAATACAAAAATTAATAATGATCCGTTTCAAAAACCATCTGATAGCAAGCCGTATTACCGATTAAGCAGTAATGACGCGGGAACTACAGTATCATTTGAAAATTGGATTGTTCCAATTATCAACACTCCATCGTTAATAAATCAAATTAAATTAAATTATGTTAAATATCCTAATAAGATAATTTTAACAGCAAATCCGGCTACAGATAGTAATTCGGATTTACCTTCAGAAATACAGCAGGAAATTGTTTTTTTAATGTTGCGCGAAATATTGGAAAATACGGAAAGTCCTAGAGTTTATAAGCCCGCAGAAAGCGGGTCTAATTAAAGTTAGAACAACTTTTTAAACCTAAATAAAACAAAAAAACAATGGCAAAATCAACTTTTCAGCATCCACCGGTTAAAATACTGGTTGGTGATGCAAGTGCCTCCACAATCACTGGAAGTGGCACAGAATCGGCTCCTTGGGTAATCAGCGCAGGCGGTCAAATTATTTCATTTACAACAGCTGATATCGAATACATGTCCGAAGAAATATGCACAAGTGATGGTGATAAGCAAGAAATTGTAATCACATTTGATGCAATCGAAGAAACATGCGAGTGTGTACGCGATGCAAGTATTCGTGTTATTCGTAAACATGGACGTAATTGGAAAATAAGCAACACGTACCAGCAAACACGTTTTTATAAAGCAAGTGCGGCAAAAGGAGTTACAGCAACAATAAATAGTTTAGTAGCTAAATTAGAAGATATTATAAATGCTGATGAATTTTCTCCTGTAACTGCTACTTCATTAGGTGCCGTATTAACATTAACGTCTAAGGAAAACGGAATAGCAACTATAGCTGTTGCCACTGAAAGTTCCGCAACAATAGTATCAACTCCAGGCGTTGAACCTGTATTGACAGCAGATGATATTTTAATTCAGTTCCCAATAAAACCTCATACGTTTGGTCAGCGTCCATTAACCGGATTGTGTTATGACTGTATGTGTTTTTACACATTAAAGCTTCGTAAAAACAATGGATATGATCCAATTGAAGGTGGTGGTGAATCAACATTAAATGAGTATCATTTTTATGTTGGTTGTGAAGATCCAACAGCCGATACTGTTGAAGGAGATGCAGATTGGGCTGAGGATTGGACTACAATTTATACTGCTAAATATGATTAATTAGTTCTAATCATCCTCACAAGATTGGAATAATTAGTTTTTTTTGAGAATAAAAAAACCCGTATATAATGTGCGGGTTTTTTTATTTATATTTGTGATATGATAGAAATGATAGTTATTATTAGCATGTTCTGTCTTGGCTTGCATTATGCAGCTAAAGAAGGCAACATTTTATCATTTATACCATTATGGGTGCCTGATTGGGTGTGTAAAATGATTTTTAATTGTGCTCCATGCATGTCAACAATATATGGAACTTTAATTATGTTTTTCTTTTCAGACGTATTTACATTGCCTGCTCTTGTCCTTAGCATAGGCGCATCCAGTGGTTTGTCATATATAGGAATAACAGTGTGTAATTCTATCTATTTTATAGCTAAATCTATTGAACAAGAAATAGAACAAGAAGATAATGGCGACATATAGTGAAGTGGTTTATTCTGTAATTAATCAAGTTACAGCCGGTAACTACACCGATGATAATATGCTTTCTTTTGAATTAGTTGGGCATGTTGTTAATAATGTTCGCAGTACACTAATGAAAGACTATTATGAAAAGACAAAGTTTCTTGATCCATCATTTTATCAAAAGAATTGCTGTTTAGAAGTGATTTGCGAAAAGGTGGAATGCAACAATTTGTTTTCAGGACAAACAGATAAAGTGATTAATATACCTAATTTAGCTAATTATCTAGGACAAAAAGCTATATTGTATTTAGGCCCTGCATCATATAACGATCCTTATAATTACGTTCCACTTACTAATATATCCTACTATAAAGACAGAAGATTTGGAGGAAAATTAAAGTCTTATACGATAATAGGCAATCAAGTGCATTTACATAATATATCTATTTCAGGATTAAAGTATGTATGTATTATAGGAGCTTTTGAAGAACCTATACCGGAATGTGGCATAGATGAAGCATCCGGAAATTGGGAATATCCTATACCCGGTCATTTATTGCATAAATTAGAATTACTATCTATACAACAAATTACTAGTACATTTCTTAGAAACACTGATATAGCTAATGATGGCAGGGAAATAATAATAGGAAACGCACCAAAATCACAAGAATAACATGAGGATAAAAACATTAAAAAAACTGCATTTTACAGTTGATGGCACTATAATACAAGTTCCACAGGAAACAATTATTGATAATGCAACTAAAACTAGAAAAATCAGTCCTTGTTGCACATATTACATTTACACTTTTGTATATAATGATAAGCAAATCACAACTTCCAAAGCTCACCAAAGATATATACAAGTTGTGGAGTAATGTGGGTAAGTCTGTACATGGGCGTAGGTTCTATTCTCCGGTGTACAATGACTATATTTCTTATAAATTATCTAATTTAAAACGTCTTTTATCATATAAAAACTGCAAAAGCACTTATGCTATATTAATGCCTTTTTTGTTAAAGTATATTAAAATACACTATCCTAAGGATCAATATAACAATAGGTATCGAAGAGCAGAGCGTATTGTGATTAGTGTGTGTCATAGATTTAATGAACTGCTTGTAGATTCATTAATAGATAATAATGACTATTTTGTGTTTCCTACACCCGGATTTGGTTATTTATGTGTTATGCCTCACTACCCGCCTAAAAAAAATTATGTTAATTTTGCTACAGATCATAAGCGTGTAAATCTTAAATTTATACCAGGTCGCACAGGAATACGATATGTTAAACAACCTTATATTCATTATGTAAGACAGTCGGATTCGGTTAGGATTATGAAAAGGGTTGTTAATGAACATTTTAAATACACCTATAATGGACCAAACAAATTACAAATTAGTAAAAGTAAATGAAGTTATAGCGGAATATAATGCTCGATATAAGAATAACCCTATTGATCAAAGTGATGCTATAAATTGGATATATGACTGTATACGTCATGTTGGCTCAGTAGATAACTATCAACACACAGAAGTTAAGCTGGATGTTAAAAATCACAAAGTGGCGCTACCTTGTGATGTATATAAAATATCTGCCGTTTTAAATTTAAACAGACATCCATTGGCTTATGAAGATGATGGAATATTTCTTAATTTATATGATCCTAAAACAGAAGTGGTGCTTTTACGTTATTGGGCTTTACCTAAAGATGATGATGGTTATCCCTTAATATTAGAAGAAACAAAAGATGCGGCTGTTCATTTTTTGTTTATGCGCAACACTGCAGAACCTGATTGGTATACCGGTAAAATTAGTGATCAAAAATATCAAATGATTAATCAAGAATATCATCGTTTAGTTGGTATGGCTAGGGGTAGTTTACGTCATTATTCACGCAATGATATGGCTAGACATACTACAATAACAAGACAAATGGTTGTTCCTTCATCTACAGTGTTACAAAATAAAGATCGTAAATAAGATGCAAATAAATGTATTTGATAATGGCGTAAACACAGATATTGATCCGGCAAGAGTTCCGGCTACGCAATATACAAGCGGACGTAATGTTAGATTAGTTAATGACAGATCTAATGGATTAGTAATCAAGCCATTAGATGGAACGTCATTACAGTTTGTTATTGGTGGAAATAAAGTACCTATTGGCACTATAGATACACCATACGGATTTTCTATAATATTTTCAAAAGCGCAATCTTCCACTGCTTTTGATGAAATAGGTGTTTATCCTGCACCTAATTGTATTGTTAATAATAACCCTAATAGCTTAGGATTTAGTAATCAATATAGGCCATTAAAAAACATATTAAGTACAACTGGAGCATTAATTGACTGCATAACTACAGAACTAAATTTTAGCGTAGGTAATACAATAACCGGATTTGTACGTTTAGATGATGATAATACATTTAATATTTATTTTACAGATAATCGCAACCCTGTTCGTTGTATAAATTCAGGGTTTAAATTAGATGGAACGCAAGCAGATATTAAACGAATTAGTGTTAAGCAATTACATATAGATAAGCTAACATCTATATTTTTAGATACTAATATTCCCGGTAAAATAGATTTATTAAGCGTATCAACAACAGGTAAGCATTTATGCGGAAATTATGTTTATTATATGCGATATGTAACAAAATCGTATGATAAAACACCATTTAAATGTCAATCTGGACCTATACAAATAGCTCCGACATCAAACCAAACATACGACCAAATATTACAAGCTCATGGAGGAGAAGGTGGCAGACAAACAGATAAATCTGTTTTGCTTAGGGTAAGCGGTGGCTTTAATTCAGATCATAATACAGATATACCACTAGATAAAGCATATGATTATGTAGAATTCGCTTATTGCTATAACTATGAAAATGGTGCTAAAACCTTTGAAATTATAGATAAATTATTTCCAATAAATGGAAATGACACTATAGATGTATTAATTACAGGTGATGAACCTAAAATAGCATCATCTTTATCTGATATTTTATTTAGACATCCGGAAGATCGTATTGCTGAAACTATAAAATATCATAAAAGAAAATTATATATAGGGAACACGTCAGTGGAATATCCATTATACGATACTATACCGGGTAGTAATGGTATAGAAAAAGAACAGTATCTTATTGAATTTGCTAAACGTATTAAAATTAGTTATTTAAAAAATAGAACATCAACTACAGTTGGTAGCAAACTTTTATCATTTGATATAATTAGTGAATTAGGAGATATTAATGCAGGATATGGTGGTAATATATACAAGGACGAAAAAAAAACTTATTATAATGTAGGGTATTTTAGAGGAGAAACTTATCAATTTGGAATACAATTCACCCTTAATAATGGTCAAGAAACATTGTATTATCCAATGAAAGGGGATGATGAATGGTCTGAAAATAGCAAAGGAAATTTTGTAAATGAAGATGGGATATATCGATTTCCTAGTGTATATGATTATCCGTATTATGGAGAAATAGAACCTAATACTAATCATTTAGTTCCTGGGAGTAATGTATTGCAATTGCTTTTTGTTGAATTTGACATGTCTGATGCTATAATATATCTTAATAACAATCCATTTGCAGCAGATTTTTTTCAGAAATATATATCAGGGTATTGTTTTGGAAGAGCAGAACGTAAACCCAATTTGGTGTATCAAGGTTTAATGATGCATGCATTTGATGGTGCTCCATTTGGTGATTGGCCTGATAATGTGGCGTATTATTCTATGATAGACAAAGGGCCCGAATACAGAAATGATAAAACATCATATGGGCCTGGAAATGATCCAGATACTCTAACAAATAATAATTATCCTCTTAGAAATAGTTTACCTCACAGTCCCGATCAATTAGAATGTATAAATTATGCAATGTATCCTAATGTGACTGGCGGTCAAAATGATATATTTTTTGATAGCGATAATGCAGATAGCTCAATGACGCTAAGTAAAAAAAGATTTCCTTTATTTACCCGATTTAATGGTTATTATAAAGAATCTTTAAAGATTGAAGATACAGGCTTTTTGCAAAATGCTGAACCAGTTTTGGTTTATCAAACGGTTAGTGGTAAATCTTTTATACCGAGTTACCCTTTTGCTGCATTACCAGCTATCTTTATTTGGAAGAGAAGAAATGATGGTAATAATTTTGAAGATATTCCAAGAGTGTATTATATAGAGCAATTTTTTGGATTACATCAAAATTATTTAAGAGGAGATTACACTGCTACAGAAAGTAACAGTGGTGGGTTTAATTCGTTTTTACAAACACCTAGTTTAAATTATAAAGCTATATTTTCAAATGATTATTTTTTTGAAAAGAATATACCTGATGGAAGTTATCATATGCTTATGTTTAGCGCTGTACAATATACCACGTATTGTAGTAAAAAGTTAGACGTCGATGATGGATATAGACGTGATTACATGGATGCATCTTTGGAAGATCTCGCCTACGATTCACGTTGCAGACCATATAATTTTGGAGCTGCGCCAACAAGAAATCATTTTGTTAAATATCCAAGTTATGGTTATAGCGGCAATACTAATACATTAGGCAATATAGCAGGTTGGCCAATACAAGCATATCAAATTTATGAATGGGAGCAAGGTGCTAAAGAAGGATTTACATCATTTTTTACACAAGGTGGTGATTTTTCTAAAGATTGTTTATTTTGGTTTAATTCAGCAAACACGCAATCAGCAGAAAGAGGTGTAGCTAATCGCTCATTTGCTATTGGCAGGTATATTGGAATTAAATTTGAATTGCCTTATAAAATAGATGAAACAGAATATCCATCTGCTGTATCTGGTCGTTGTGGAAGAGAAAATGCGTCACTTAATGCAATATATTTAGGCTCGAATGGTTATTGGGGAGATCATCAAGCACCTCATACAAGAATTCCGTCTACTACAACAGGGTCTACAACATATAGTAACCGATGGAGCAATGATCAATTTAATAGAATTGTTAATGTATATCGATATATCCCATGGACAATATATGATAAGATGAATAATTCAGAGTATTCTAATGCGTCTTATAATATAAAAAATGATTATGATTTTGCCAAACAACCGTTATTTAAAATAACGCCATTTATAAAATATGTAAACAAAAACAGTATATCTCCTAAATATGTTGCCGCAAACGGTGATTGTTTTATAGGTTGTATGGCTCAAAAAATACTCCATAATCCTGAAACTACCGGTATACCTGCAGAAAAAAAAGGATGGCAATTCGGGTTGTTAAAAAGACAAGAAACTAAAACAGAATTTAGCGATACCGGATCACCAATAGTTAACTATGACGAAATAATTGCAGGATTTGGAAATACTATAATTATACTTACCGAAAATAAGTATAACACAGGAATGCGCGTTAAACGTTTAAGTGCAGATTCTAAGTTTTGGAATTGGGAATTTATTAATAGAGGTAACATTTCGAATTCAAAAGAGTGGGATTTTTATGATTATTCTGTAATATGGAATAAAAAAGAAGAAGATTATTTTAATACCGGTTATAATGTTGTTTTAGGTGATTTATTTGGATTAGGTTATGAAAAGTTAGATCCTTATCGAATTAAAAAAAGAGCTAATCGCATTAGATATTCAAAAGATAATATATCTGGAGTGTACACCGATCAAAATAGGATATTCTTACCGGTTGCATTTCAAGATTTAGATTCTAAATATGGTAGCATATCAGCACTAAGCAGTGTTCAAAATAAAGCAATTGCCGTGCAAGATCACGGTATTGTTGTGCTTGAAATAGATGAACGTTCTGCAGTTCCGGATAATTCAGGCAGACAATTAACATTGTCGGAAGGTAAACCATTAGGGAGTGATTATTTGGTATTATCAGATACTATTGGCTCACAACATTTACGGTCTATTGTAGAAACGGAAAATGCTACATACGGAGTAGATGTGTCTAAGTTTAAAGTGTGGCGTATTACAGGTAAAGGCTTTGAAATAATATCTGATACCAAATCCATACGATCTGAACTAAATGCTTATTTTAAACAAACATCTCCCGATGGAACAAACATAGAAGCACATAATATTAATGAATTTGAAGTGGTTGGAGGACATAACAAACGCCATGCTGAAGTGGTATTTACTATTAAATATGAACCTAATAGAGAGATTTTTAATAATATTTCATTTATATTTTCTGAGTTTAGTGATTCATTTACGTCTAATAAAATGGACTATAATGCTAATTTCTATCTTTCCATAAATAATGATTTTATTATGTGTGATACAAGCAGATTGCCGGGATTTGATGAATTTTGGATGGAAAAAGATAGTGCAATTAAATGTTCATTCTATGGTAATATAAATTCTAGTCATTTAGAAATACCTGTTAATGGTCCAGAGCAGATAAATGCTTTAGTTAAAACATTTGATCACTGGGAAGGTATTATGGATGATTCTGTGCCTGATATAGTTTATTACAGAACAAAAAATCAAACATCGCTACAAAATCCATTTGTTCCTACAGCGGCTAATGAATTATACGTGCTTCCTAAATGGAAAGAAGATAGATGGTTTGTTCCTATAAAAAGAGCAACTACTTCTGTTTCTGGAGGATATATCCAAGGAAGTATATTAAAAGGTCAATATATATTAATAAAATTAGAGTATTTATTAGGTCAAGATTTTTGGATAAAAAGTATATTTACAGAATATAAACAAGCCATACGATGAAATCTAGCAAAAAATTATATAAAAAGAAAATGCAACCGCCTAAATATGCGATTGGAGCCGTTCTTGCTCCA
>Ga0208360_1000322_pt1 | contig 12040 bp, 9 predicted proteins | sample LakMenE27Jul10ns_FD_150739 | JGI IMG/M metagenome (GOLD analysis project Ga0208360, IMG submission 150739) | Freshwater microbial communities from Lake Mendota, WI - 27JUL2010 deep hole epilimnion ns (SPAdes) | ecosystem: Environmental > Aquatic > Freshwater > Lake > Epilimnion/Euphotic zone ...
CGATCCGATGCGAGCTCAGCCAACAGCCGTCCTCAAGGGGCGAGAGCACCACCGCCTCGCCCAGCAACAGCCGATCCGGGAACGCCCGCAGCGTGTCCCGCGTGTTCCGGTCGACGGCATCAGCCCCGATGACGATGCCACCGAGCGTGTAGATCACGCAGTCCGACGAGTAGTAGCGGGCGATGCGATCGATCTGTCGGGATTCCCAGATCTCATGGGTGATCGCGAGGATGTAGTCGGTCACGCTGGTGAACCGATCGGGCAGTCCTGAGGTCATCGCATCATCTCACTGCGCCGCATCGCGGACCAACGCCTGCACGCCGCGCTGCATGAATTGATGATCCGATCCCAGGAGGAAGAAATTGACCCCCTTCCGCCGCCACGCCGGGATCTCGGCATGATCGGCGACGAACATGCCGACAGGGACTCCCACCGCGGCCGCTTTCGACACGATGTCATCGACGCATCGCAGCACCTCGGGGTCATCCAGTCGGGTCTTGCCGAGCGAGACTGTCAGGTCGACCCGACCGATGAACAGCGCCGCCACCCCAGGCACCTTGCCGATGGCCTCGATGTGGGGGAGCGCCTCCGCATCCTCGATCTGCAGCACGACGCTGGTACCCGCTGCAGCAGCCTCCAACTGTGTCCCGATGCTGCGGGCGCCGAACCCGGCAGCACGGGTGGAACCCGCATAGCCTCGACCGTTCGCACCATAGGTCGCGGATCGGACGATCTGTGCGGCCATCTGCGCATCGATGACATGCGGCACCAACACACCGGAGGCACCGCAGTCCAAGGCGTTCAGGATCGCCGAGGGCGACCGATCAGGCACCCGCACGAGCACCGGCGTCCCGAGCGCCAATGAGATCGCGATGCAGGCATCGAGTTCGCAGCGGCCGAACGGCGCATGCTCCGCGTCCAGCGCAAGCACATCAAGCGGGGTTCGGGCGAGCACCTCGCAGACGATCGGGGACGGTGTCTTGACCCAGGTGCCGAGCAGCGGCGCGGATGCCGCCAACTGACTGCGGAATCGGGCACTCGGGTCATCGGTTCCAGCTTTCATCCCAGCAACGCCTCCGGTAGTACGTCTATCAAGCCAGCAGGCGGTCGAGCAACGACCGGAAGTTCGCCAGCGTCAGCATGATGATCACGAAAAGCACGATCAACGCCCAACTTGAACGATCGATCCTGCCGGGCACCAGGTGCCACCCGTCCTGCATCTCCGCGAGGCCCTGCTCCCGAAACCTTCGTCGCTGGCCTTGTACGGTCTGCGGGTGCCAGTCTTTCTGGAACCCATCGAGCACGATACTGGCGATCCACGAGACGATGATGTTGATTCCGCCGCCGATGACCACGTACCACGGCCACGCGATCGCGGGCGCCGACCAACCGAGGACCGGCAGACCGACGACGGTGATGTACAGACCGACGAAACCGGCCACCACCCCCACCAGAAGACCGCGCTCCGTCGTGTGCTTCGAGAGGAAGCCGAGGCCGAACATCGCCAGTTTGGCGCCGACGAAATACGAGGCGGCACGGCTCAGGGTCTCGAGGATGGACCCCTTGCTCTCGATGAAGGTGAACGCGATCGGGATCGTCATTGCAGCCCAGCAAAGCACGAACACCCGCGACATCGTGAGGTAGTGCCGATCTGTCGCGCCTTGCCGCAGGAAACGCTGGTAGAAGTCCGCGATCGACACCGTCGCCAGGGAGTTCAGCGCGGATGACAGCGTGGACATCGAAGCCGAGAGGATCGCTGCGACCAGCAAGCCCATCAGCCCCGGGATCGCCAACGAATCCGCGAAGAGAAGGACGATCTCGTTCGGCTGGTCGAACGGGCGACCCTCGAAGTGGACATAGAGCAAGGCGCCGACCGAGAAGAACAGCAGATAGATGAAGAAGCCCGCATAGCCCATCAGCAGATAGGACTTCTTCGCGTCGCCGATCGATTTCGCGGCGAGAGCGCGCTGCACCATCATCTGGTTGGCGCCGTACACCGTGATGTGGAAGAGCGTCATGGCAAACACACCAGCCCAGACGGTCGGCGCGACCGAGAAGTCGAGCCCGGTCCGCAGCGGATCGAGTTTTCCGGCAGCATCGAGCGTCTGGACGGCCGTCGATAGCGGGCTGACCGCACCCAGCACATGATAGAGAACGACGCCTGCCCCGGCGAACAGGATCACGCCTTGCAGGACATCGGTCCAGATGACCGCGTTCATCCCGCCGACCAGCGTATAGAGGAGCACGACAGCCAATATGGCGACGATGGCGTACCGCGCATCGATGCCGGTCACAAAGGTGACGACCACCGCGGTGGCGGTGACGATCGATGCTGTCGTCACCAACTGGGTGAACAGGAACAGCGCCGACATCACCGTGCGCGCCACGACGCCGAACCGACGCTCGAGGTATTCGTAGATCGAGGCGACCCCGCTGTTGAAGAAGAACGGCAGGAACAGCGTGACGACGACGAAGATCACGAGGGGGTAGTTCAGATGTATCGCGAGCGCGGCCATCCCGTCGCCATAAGCCCAAGCGGGTCCGCCGAGGAACGACAGGGCACTGACATAGGTGGCGACCACGGAGATGCCGATCGCCCACCAAGGCGCGGATCGATCCCCGATGTGGAAGTCGGCTGCCGAACGGATACGCCTGCTCATCGCCAGACCAAGAGCGAGGTTCGCGATGAGGTAAGCGCTGAGAATGAGAGCGTCGAGGGTCCCGAAGCTCTTCAACATCTGGCTCCAGCGTCGTCAAGGCGCTGAAAGACATCGACCCCCATCTGCCCGAGCAGGTCGACCAGATCGATGAATACCCAGTTCTCGTCCAACAGGCTGTCAGACCGTTTCCAGAAGTCCATCACGCGCATGGTGATCGGCCGACCGGTCGGCGGCAAGCCCATGAAACCGCCGCCCAAGTGGGTGGCGCGGATGCTCGGCCAACCGGTAGAGGCGACATATCTGCCCTCGGCGATCCGGCACCGGTGATCGCCGCCTTTGCGGTCCGGGAACGCGGTGAGGAACGGCTTTTGGTGCACGCGCCGATAATCGTCCTGTCCCCTGCAGGAGCCGATGCCCGCAGGTCCGTACCAACTGAACCGTGGCGTCCAAAAACTCGCTTGGTCCATGCTGTCGAGGCCTTGCCGGTCATAACGCATCAATCCCGCGATCATCGCCTCGACGAGCTGCAAGCTGCGGCGTGTCTCGTCGGGGTCCTGCGGTCCGCAGATCAGGCCATCATGCTCTCGCGGTCCGGGGACCGACCCTGCCGACCCGAGCATCGGCGCGAACGGCCAGCAGCCCAGTTGCCACATGAGATCCGGCAGATCGATGAGGGTGTACTGCTCGACTATGCAGGAGGCATCCAAGCGCGAGAACTCACCGAAGCGCAATCGGACCAGGCGTCCGTTCGGCGGGAGACCCAGCCAGGGCGCCACAAACCGCCCTTGGTAGTGCCCAGTGACCGCCGTCCAAAGACCGGCGTTCCAGGCTCCGGCAAGGCTGATGTCCTCGCGGCGTTCGATGTCCGGGATCGCCTCGAACAACGGACGCCAGAACGAGGCGGTTATCGCTTCCGCCCCCTGCAAGCCGTCGAGCGGCTTGGGCCCGTACCAAGCGCAGTCAGCGCTGTACAAGGCCGCAACCGCCCGTTCCCGTGCGGCGGAACCGGGATGCATGAGCGCCTCGCCCAGCCGCTGCCGGTGAGCGAGGCGCACTTCATCGATATGTCGAGGCGAGGTCACGACACCAGGTCAGAAGCGGGCGCCCAACCGGACGCCCCACATACGCGGCGCGTCGAAGCTCTGGTTCAGGCCGCGTGAGCCGAAGGTCGCGCGGTTCATGGTGACCTCGTCCGTGACGTTGTTCACGAAAAGCTCCGCGTTGTACCGATCTTCAGCCGAATTCCAACGCAGCCGGACATCGAGCTTCGTGAAGCTGTCCTGCTTGTCGAGCGCGGTGTTGAAGTCGGTCAGTTGATAGCTGCTCGAGTATACGAGGGAAGCCTGCGGGACAAGACGGCTGCCGTTCGACAGGAACAGATCGTAGCTGACCCCGCCCGTGAACTTGACCTTCGGGGCGTACGGGATCTCGTTGCCGCTCAGGTCATAGAAGCCGCTGTAGCGCGCAGGAGCCGGGGTGTTCTTGTAGCTGTCGTAGTTCGTGTCCATCAAGGTCACCGACGCGCTGAGGTTCAGGTTGTCACGCGGGACCGCTTGCAGTTCCGCCTCGATGCCCTGGCTGTGCGCCTTGGCGGCATTGAGGATCACCGAAGTGGTGGTGTTGCCGGTAGGGGTCTGGATGATGAACTGGTTCTGGACCTGCAGATCCTTGAACTCGTTGCGATAGGCCGAGACATTCAGGCGGATCTTGCCCTCTGCCAGGGTGTTCTTCGAGCCGATCTCGTAAGCCGTGACGGTCTCAGGTTCGAAGAACGCCGGCAGCAATGGATTGGTCAGGCTGCCGCCATTGAAACCGCCGGAACGGAAGCCGGTCGAGACGGTGGCATAGAGCATCCGATCGTCGTCGAGATAGTACTCGGCGTTGAGCCGCCAGGTCGTCTCGTCGAACTCGCGCAGGATGGCCTGACCGGTCGACGTCACGGTGTTCACGCGTTGCCGCGCGTCGGTCGTCGCCGTGTACCTGAGGATGTCTTTCTCGTCTGTCGTAGAGCGGACACCCGCCGTGATGCGTAGCCGATCGGGCATCGCCCAATAGCTCACCTGCCCGAAGTACGCCTCAGACTTCGTCTCCGGGAACCCAGCGGCGAAACCGCACCCCGGAGTGTTGCGGGCGATGGACGGGCAGCTCGAGAAGATCGAGAACTCGATGTCCTCCTTGAAACGATAGGCACCCACGATCCAGCTGAACGGGCCGTCGCCGTCGGAGGCGAGTTGCAGCTCGATGCTGTCGCTGGTCAGTTTGTCCTCTTGACCGTCGACGTTCTGCACGGCGGTGGTGAAGTCGTTGTCGGCGTTGCGGAACACGTAGTAACTGACGCGGCCGGCGATCGCCCGGGCGACCACGCTGCCGAAATCGTACGACGCATTGAGCGAAGTCGCCGATTCCTCGAGTTCCTGCTCGAGGACGGTGTCGCCCGGATAGAACAGCGGATCCGGATTGATCGGCCTGCCGATATCGCGGCCGGCGACATCAGGGATGCCGTCAAGGGTGGTGGTGCCGATGTTGAGGACGATCGGCGTGCCCTGGATGTCGAAGGCGCCGGTGGTGGGGTTGACGAATGCACCGCCCACTCGGTAACCGAAGGCGCCGGCGCCGGTCCCGCTCTCGCTCCATTCGCTGTGGCGGAGCGTCGCCTCGAAGTCCTCGTTCGGTGCGAACCGCAGGCTGACGCGGAAGTACTCGGTGTCGCGGTCGTAGATGTCGCGGTTCGAATCGACGCCCTTCACGAACCCGTCCATCTTCTCGGTCAGTCCGGCGATACGCAGTTGGAGCATCTCGCCGACCGGGATGTTCACGAAGCCGCTGAACGCGCGCCGGCTGTATTCGCCGAAAGTGGCATCGATGCCACCCTCGAAGCGGTCGCTGGGCGCGGCGCTGGCCAAGGTGACGTTGCCGCCGAAGGTGTTCCGTCCGTAGAGGGTCCCCTGCGGGCCGCGCTGCACCTCGACCTGCGCGACGTCGACGAACGGATGGTTCGCCTGCGACGCACGGCTGCGATAGACGTTGTCGACGAAGAAGCCGATCGTCGGATCGCCGCTGACGCTGACGTTCTCTGTGCGCACACCGCGGATGGCGGGACGGGCATCTGACCCCGAGCGGCCGAAGGTGAATCCTGGCGTCAGCAGCTCGATACGGGAAAGATCGCGGATATCGTTGTTGGCGAGGGTTTCTGCGGACAGCGCGGTCACGGAGACCGGCACCTTCTGCAGGTTCTCGGACCGCCGTTGGGCGGTGACGACCACCTCTTCCAATGCATCTGCAGCAGCGGTCGTCTGCGCATCCGCAGCGCCTCCCATACCGATCGCTGCCGCGACGGCCATCCCGCATACGCCGTAACGCTTGATCATGCTGCATTCCCTCTCGTGTTGTCGGTCATGCCGATTACAGGACTGTGAAGGCCTGAATATCTTCCAGATTGACTTCGAATGCAATATGAACACAAGATAAAGTCGGCAAGGAGCTCTTGAAGCCGGCTTCGACGAAACTTATGGTCCGATTTCGTAGCCGATTTATGAGTGTCACCGCTATTTTCACGGTCCGCCCGCCTGCTTGCATTGGGAGTCATCAAAACCCGACCCCTATCGAGCCAGTTAATTGAGAGTCTTTTAAATGATCAAGTACCTGAAGACCGGCATCGCCCAGACCACGGCCAAAGCCGAGGACCGGTCGGTCCGCGAGACCGTCGAAGCAGTCCTGCAGGCGATCGAGGAGCGCGGCGACGAGGCGGTGCGCGAGTACTCCGCCCGGTTCGACAAGTGGTCGCCAGCGGACTTCCGCCTCAGCAAGCGCGACATCCAGGCTTGCTATTCCGAGGTGGGCGCTCAGGCGCTGGATGACATCGCCTTCGCCCAAGCACAGGTCCGGCGCTTCGCCGAGATACAACGTGGCGCCCTGACCGATGTCGAGGTCGAGACGCTCCCCGGCGTGATCCTCGGGCACAAGAACATCCCGATCGAGTCCGTCGGTTGCTATGTCCCGGGCGGCAAATACCCGTTGGTCGCCAGCGCGCACATGAGCATCGTCACCGCCAAGGTCGCCGGTGTCTCGCGGGTGATCGCAGCGGCGCCGCCTTTCAATGGCCGGCCGTCGGCGCCCATCGTGGTGGCGATGGACATGGCGGGCGCCGACGAGATCTACGTGCTCGGCGGGGTGCAGGCGATCGGCGCCATGGCGATCGGCACCGGATCGATCCGAGCGGTCGATATGCTGGTCGGACCCGGCAACCAGTTCGTCGCCGAGGCCAAACGCCAGCTTTTCGGTCGCGTAGGCATCGACCTTTTCGCAGGACCTACCGAGACACTCGTGATCGCAGACGACTCGGTCGATGGCGAACTGTGCGCGGCAGACCTCCTCGGTCAAGCCGAGCACGGCACGAATTCACCCGCGATCCTGCTGACCAACTCCGAGACGCTGGCGCATGCGACGATGCGCGAGGTGGAGCGCCAACTGCAAACCCTGCCCACCCGAGAGGTGGCTGGCAAGGCATGGCAAGACCACGGTCAGGTGATCGTTTGCGATACCCTTGAAGAGATGGTCAAGACCGCCGATGAGATCGCCTCCGAGCATGTCCAGGTCATGACCCGTGATCCCGGCCATTTCCTGAAGCACATGCGCAACTACGGGGCGTTGTTCCTGGGTGCGGAGACCAATGTCTCCTACGGCGACAAGGTCATCGGCACCAACCACACCCTGCCGACCCGCAAAGCTGCCCGGTACACCGGCGGCTTGTGGGTGGGCAAGTTCATGAAAACCTGCACCTATCAGAAAGTGACCCCGGAGGCTTCGGTGTTTGTCGGCGAATACTGCTCACGCCTCTGTGCCTTGGAAGGGTTCGCCGGCCACAAGGAGCAGGCCGATATCCGGGTACGGAGATATGGCACCAAAGCCCATCGCTGACAGGAAGAACGCGGCGGCCGCGCCGGCGGGCGCCGTCCCGCCAACCTCCCGTGCCACCTCGTACGACGTGGCGATGGAGGCAGGCGTGTCGCAGTCGGCCGTATCCCGCTGCTTCCAACCGGGCGCCAGCATCAGCACCAAGATGCGCACCCGGGTCATGCGCGCCGCGAAGAAATTGGGCTATTCGCCGAACGCCATCGCCCGCAGCCTGATCACGCGCCGATCGAACCAGATCGCCGTGATCATCTCCAACCTCACCAACCTCTACTACCCGGAAGTCCTGGCGGAGATCTCCGCGATCGCGAGCGCCAAAGGTATCCGCGTGCTGCTGTTCGCGCTGTCCGCGGAAAGCGAGATCGACGATGTGCTGGAGCAGATCTGGCAATACCGCGTCGATGGCGCAGTGTCGGCCGCCCGTCTGTCGCACGCCCAGATCGACACCTTCTCGAGGCATGGCGTGCCCTTGGTGCTCTACAACCGCTTCCTGGACGGATCCACCGCCAGCGCCGTGTTCTGCGACCAGACAGACGGCGCCAGGACGCTGGTCGACAGGCTGGTGAAGGCCGAGCATCGACGGTTTGCGATCATCGCCGGACCCAAGGATTCAGTCGTTGGACAGGAGCGGGTCAGCGCCAGCTTGCAGCGGCTCGCCACCCACGGTTTCCGCAGCGTCCCTGTCGTATCGGGGAACTACGATTACGAGAGCGGGGTCCGCGGTCTCCATGAACTGACGGCAGGCAGGCACCGCGCCCCTGATGCCGTCATCTGCGCAAATGATGTCATGGCGATCGGCGCGATGGACGCCGCCCGCTTCGATCTCGGCATCGCCGTCCCGGAGAAACTCTCCATCGTCGGCTTCGACGGTGTCGGCCCCGCTTCATGGTCCAGTTACCGACTGACCACCATCCGCCAACCGGTCCAGCGCATGGCCGAAGCGACCATCGCGATGCTCCTCGACCAGATCTCAACCCCGGGTCTCCCGCCGGAACGTCGCGTCTTTTCAGGGACGCTCATCGAGGGCGGGTCGGCAAAACTCGTCTCGGCATGAACGCAGAGGCTTTAGTGTTCGTCCCGGGGAACATGCTCGACGCGTCCCTCTTCGAATTCCAGCGTCGACATCTCGAGCCGGCCCTGCCGGTCTTCACGGTGCCTGCGCTGCGCGGCAGCACCGTGGCAGAGATCGCGTCGGACATCTTGTCGAGCGCACCGTCGAGGTTCGCGCTGGCTGGCCTCTCGATGGGCGGGATCGTCGCCCTGGAGATCTGGCGTCAAGCCTCTGAGCGCATCTCGCATATGGCGCTGTTCAGCACGACGCCGCTGCCGGACACGCCGCGGCGGCGGGCCATCCGGGACGTTCAGGTCGCCCGAGTCAGAGATGGCGGGCTACACGAGGTGTTGGCCGAATCGATAGACCCGCATTACTTGGCGCGCCGTTCGCGCCGGGATGGGGTCCTCGCCGACAGGGTGTTGCAGATGGGCATCGGTCTCGGCGCCGACGCGTTCATCGAACAAGCCAACGCGCTGCGGAGCCGGCCTGACAGCCGCGACGACCTGCCGTCAGTGCAGTGCCCTGCGCTGGTGCTGTGCGGCACGGAAGACACCGTCTGCCCGGTCGACGGGCACATCGACATGTGGCGGGCGTTGGCCGATGCCGATCTCGCCGTGCTCGCCGATTGCGGACATCTGCCGACCATCGAGCGACCCCGCGCTGTCCTTCATCACCTCCAAGACCTGCTGGAAAGAAGAACATGAAGCACTCCATCGACAGGATACTGACGACCCACGTCGGAAGCTTGCCGCGCTCGAAAGCCGTCACCGAGGTCGTGTTCGGTCGTGAACGCGGCGACCCCATCAGCGACACCGACTTCGGTACGGTCATCAGCAGTGCTGTCCGGGACGTCGTCGCCCGTCAACGCGCCGCAGGAGTGGATGTCGTCAGCGATGGCGAGATGAGCAAGATCAGCTACGCGACCTACATCAAGGACCGGCTGACCGGGTTCGACGGTGACAGCTCGCGTGATCCGCCGGCCGACCTGGAGGATTTCCCCGCCTATCTCGCCAAACTCGCCAGCAGCGGCGGGACCCCGAGCTACCGCAGGCCGCGCTGCGTCGCTGCGATCACACCCAAAAACGCCCAACCCTTGGCGGATGACATCGCCTGGTTCAAGGGCGCGCTGGACAGCCAAGCGGGTCTTGGCGACCCGGCGACCGATGCCTTCATGAACGCCGCGTCGCCTGGTGTGATCGCCCTGTTCCAGCCCAACGACCACTACCCGTCGCATGAACGCTATCTCGAAGCCATCGCAGAGGCCATGCGCATCGAATACGAGTCGATCGTGTCGGCCGGTCTGCTGCTGCAGATCGATGCGCCGGATCTCGGTCTTGGCGGGCACACCTTGTTCAAAGGCCGGCCGGTGGAAGAGTATCGTCGACTCGCCGAGCTGCATGTCGAGGTCTTGAACCATGCCCTGCGGAACTGCCCAGCCGAGCGGTTGCGGATGCACATCTGCTGGGGCAACTATGAAGGTCCCCATCACCACGATGTGCCGATGGATGTCGTGCTGCCCATCGCCCTGAAGGCGAAGCCACAAGCACTGTTGTTCGAGGCCTCAAACCCGCGCCATGCGCATGAGTGGACCTGCTTCCGGGACATGCCGATACCAGAGGACAAGATACTCGTGCCGGGCGTCCTCGATTCGGTCACCAATTTCATAGAACACCCGCTGCTGGTCGCAGAGCGCATCGAACGCTTTGCGGCCATCGTCGGTCGGGAGCGGGTGATCGCCGGAACGGACTGCGGTTTCTCCACCTTCGCCGGGTTCGGCGTGATCGACGCCGACATCGTCTATGCGAAACTCGGCGCGATGGCGGAAGGCGCACGGATCGCTTCTGCGCGGCTCTGGCCGGCAGCGCGCTGAACCCTCGCCATGTCCTCCGTGCTGAACCTGCCCGATGGCATCGACCCGCAAGCGTTGCGCGCCCGCTTGGTCAGATACTCCGAGTTGATGCCCTGCACCAACGCCTTCATCGACACGCGGACCCCCGGCAGTGATCGGAAGGAGAACTTCACCATCATCGGCCCCGGAGTCGCGGAGAATCCGGACCAACACGTCCATATCCGTCTGCCGCACGGATTCAACATCGGTGGCGCACGACAACCGCCAGGCTGCACCAACTCACAACATAGCCACAGGACGGCCGAGGTCTTCGTGGTCCAGCACGGCGGGTTCCGCTTCAAGACCGGGGTCGACGGCGACCAAGGCTCGGTCGACCTCGGGCCCGGCGATGTCATCTCCATCCCGACCGACATGTTCCGCGGCTTTGACACCATCGGCACCGAGACCAGTTTCATGTTCGCCGTGCTGGGTGGAGATGATCCCGGGCGCGTGCTCTGGGCGCCTTATGTCTTCGAACAAGCCAAGGCGCACGGTCTCGTGCTGCTCGAGAGCGGCCGACTGATCGACACCACCCACGGGACGGGGATCCCGGTCGATGATCCACCGGTCGAGCCGACATCGCCCGCCGCAGCGGCGCAACTGGCGACGATCGACTCCGACGGCATCGCAATGTGCACGGTCCATCGCCGATCGCTCGACTCCGCGCAACCGCTCGGGCCTTTCGCCGACCTGCCCGGTGTCCGAGAGATCCCGATCATCGGCCCCGAAAACCTCGCCGAAGGGCTGCCCGCAGCACCCCTGGGCTGGCTGCACGGCTTCCATCTTCGTGCGCTGCATCTCGCGCCTGGCGCGCAGATCCCGGTGCATCGGCGCCTTGAAGAGGAGGTGATCCTGATGCAGAGCGGACGCCTCGTCATGCGCTGGGCGAAAGGCGAACTTTTGCTCGAACCGGGCGACACTTTCACGGTACCGATCGGGCTCGCCCGATCGTTCCACAATATCGACGGGGCGAGAGCGGAATGCTATGTGGTACGCGGGGGCGACCACCCGGCCGCACCCGTATTCGAAGCGATGCCCCGATGAACCGGTTCGTCGACAAGACCGTCGTGATCACCGGCGCCAGCAGCGGGATCGGCGCGGCCTGTGCCGAGGCGTTCATCGCCGAAGGTGCAACCGTGATACTCGTCGCCCGCAGCGCCGCTACGCTCAAGTCTTTGGCGACAGCGTCCGGGCCGAAAGCCCACGCACATGCCTGCGATGTCACGGACGCCGCGGCCGTCGATGCGTTGTTCGCCGCACTACCCGCCTGCGACATCCTCATCAACAATGCCGGAAGCAACACACCGCAGCCGATGGTGGAGGTGACGCTCGAGACGCTCGATCACCTGCTCGCGCTCAATGTGCGGGCGGCGTTCGTCGTCGCACAGGCCGCCGTACGCACGATGCTCCGCCATGGTCGCGGCGGATGTATCGTCAACATGAGCTCGCAGATGGGTCATGTCGGAGCCTCGAACCGCACCGTCTATTGCATGAGCAAGCACGCCATCGAAGGCCTGACGAAAGCGA
>Ga0208360_1000326_pt1 | contig 11931 bp, 27 predicted proteins | sample LakMenE27Jul10ns_FD_150739 | JGI IMG/M metagenome (GOLD analysis project Ga0208360, IMG submission 150739) | Freshwater microbial communities from Lake Mendota, WI - 27JUL2010 deep hole epilimnion ns (SPAdes) | ecosystem: Environmental > Aquatic > Freshwater > Lake > Epilimnion/Euphotic zone ...
AGGATAGGATTAACCAGTATAGCCCACGGCGAGTATACCAGCGAAAGTATGAATGGTTTGTGGATATTAATGGTAAGGAATATCCTTTTATGGATGGGATGGTGGTGGGATGATCGAAATGGTAATGATACTTTTTGGATTGTGGTGTGTTATTGTGTTTGCTTCCATTTGTGTGTGGATTTTTGATATGGGAAGTGATGATAATTGGCAGAATAATGTAACGGCTGATGATCTTAGGGAATTGGGTCGTTTGTTTGATAATTCAAAGGGTAATTAAAGGAAAGGGCTACGGATGGCCGATATGTATATAGATTGGACTAGTTTTTGTGTGGGACTTGTTATTGGTTTTGTGTGCTGTTGTTCTGTTTGTAATCTTATTTTTCCAATAAAGAAAGATTAAATGAATACTGCGGATAAAATGCTGTTAACTTTTTGTTTTATTGTTGGTTGCGTTGTAACCTATTTTATTAACTAAACTTTAACACCCTGCCAAAATGGCAGGCTCCGCGGCCGGGCTGCCAAAATGGCAGGCCAGCAAATCTTGTGCCGCAAAAATTTTGTTGATTTGGCATGAAATTATTTTTCGATTTTCGGAAAGATTTCGCTTGCATTGGTCGATATTGAGTGTAGAATGAACGCATCACAAGGGAGAAAAGTTATGCTTCACAATTTCGACGAGATCAACGATATTCTGAACGCTATGGCCGACGAGGGTACGCTTGAGCCGCTGGCCGAGCCTATCGACTGTGAGGACTGCCACCCGATGGATTGGGCAGAGGTCACGGGCCTTGTGGATGAGTTGGCCGATGAGATTTATCCCGAGCCGATGGTTGACAGCGACGGCCAGTTATGGTATGTTGGTTGAAAAGGAGAAAGTCATGAGTCACCCTGATCCCCTGTTCGATCCCGATAACGCTTACGAGGATGATGATATGGTTGTTGAGCATGATCCTAGTGACGCTCTTTTGGCCGAATATCTGTACGATAACAAAGAGGATATTTATATGGACAATGATACTAACTACGATGATTACAACGATTTTTACGATGAGGATAACTCTGGAGAGATTGATTGGTATGATGAGGGTGATGATAGTATGGATGGCGATCATGAGAGCGCATTGGCTTCCGCTGGATGGGGAACCGATGAGGACTACGGTTATTATGGCGAAGATGTAGATTATCGTGAGGATTTCCATAGTGATGATGGTTATGGCGATTATGGGGAGGATTACTAATGAAAAAGGTAAATAGTAATTATCAAAAGGCTATTGAGCGTATGGAAAAGGAAACGGCCCGTGCAATTGCTGCGGTTGAACGACTGAGCAGATTGCATGCCCAAACCGCTAAAAAGTAGCGGACTGCCAAAATGGCAGCCGGGCCGCGAAATCTGCCATAATGACAGAATAATTTTTTACAGATTTTCTCTTGACAAGCCGATAACTAAGGATACAATGGCTAACATGAATACTAACTTTTGCTACTCTGGTATCACTTGGAAAGTTTATAGGTATTCTCACACTCTTGTGGGATATGTTGTGGCATCGTCACAGTATCAAGCACAGATTCTCGCCAAAGAAAAGTTTGGGGATTTTGTGTGGATTGAGCGAGTTCGTTGTCTTGGCTAATCCTTCGGATTTGGGCGGCGTGGGCGTAGTCAGCGAAAAGTTCTTGACAAAATATTCTTTTATCATAGAATATGGCCATGCTTACCTCACGACAAATTTATTTGTTGTCCAAAACCAATCTAAAGGGTTATGGCGGTAAAGAGAGTATTCTTTCTTCAATCCTAAATAGTGTTGAGGGTTGGGAAAGATGTTCTCACAGACTGTATGATTATAAAAATGATATGCTCGGATGCTTGATCGAATGTAAAAAGCAGGCCGATTTGCAATGGCTTGATCCTAGCAAATATCATAAATTGAGCAAAGAAGAAGGGGAGATTCGTTTTCTATTTATTGTGCTAGATAAAAAGGGATTTGTTGATCTGGTATTCTCTGTGCGTACTAGGGATTTTGTTGATAGATTTTGGTCTAAGGATCATGTAAGGGATGCTTATGAGTATATTTGTAAGTATCCTAAAGATCAGATCAAATCTAGTTTGAAAACACGCAAATTCTATGCCCAAAATCAGGACATTGTGACCACTATTTACTGCAAAAAAACTCACGCAATGGTGGCTTGACAACCGATAGAGTATAGTGTAGAATCTGAACAAAGGAGAAAGTTATGACACGAGATGAATTGGCTAAGATTCTGGAAACGTTTGCTTGTTGTGTTTTGAGTACCGCTCAGTCCGATTTGAGTGTGGATGCTCAACATGAGTTGATTACGTTTGGTATTGACAATATCGCGGATACTGTTATGCTGTTTGTTGAGCGACCAGTTCCAACCTCTAGTGCTAACTGAAAGGTGATTTATGCCTAATTGGTGCTTGAATAATCTGACTGTTGAGCATAGTGATAGTGCTATGGTTGACCGATTTGAGAAAGCATATAATGCTGGTACTGTTTGTAATGAGTTCTTGCCTATGCCAGAAGATATTGGTGATGGGTGGTACGGTTGGTGCATAAATAACTGGGGAACAAAGTGGGATATTGGAGCAGATATTGGTACAGATAAAGAGGAGTGTTATGGGCTAAAGGGTACTAGGGTTGGTAATCAGGTTAGTGGAACATTTGATAGTGCTTGGGCTCCTCCTACTGGTTTGTATGAAAAACTGGTAGAGTTGGGATACGATGTAAGGGCCAGTTATTTTGAACCGGGTATGGCGTTTTGTGGTATTTATGATAATGGTTTTGATAACTATATTGAATATACTGATAAGGGTATGATTCCTGTTGCTTTGTGGAATGAGTTCGATATGGCAAACTTTTTCTCTGATGATGAGGTAGAAGCATAGTGCTTGCCTCGGATCATCATTTTATTTTATTTTGGCCTGTTGTTATAATGGCAATCTATTCTGCTTTTGCTTACTTGGGAGATTGAATGAACCAGATCTGCCAAAACGGCAGGCGGGCCGCGAAAACTGCCAAAGTGGCAGAGAAAAGATTTTTCTAAACTCTCGCTTGACAAGTGCCGATAACTAATGTAGAATCGAGAGACACGAAAGGAAAAGAAAATGACCTACAACGGCTTCAAGAACTACGAAACTTGGAATGTGGTGCTTTGGATCAACAATGACGAGGGACTGTATAATCTGGCTCGCCAGTGTTCATCTTATGATGAGTTTGTGGATTGTATGAATGATTTGGGTAGTACGATTGGATATCAAACGCCTGATGGTGTGGCTTGGAACGATTCTGGAATCGACCGTGAATCCGTGAATCGTGATTGGGTTCAAGATTTTGTTGAAGTTGACGCTTGACAAACGCCGATAATAGTGTAGAATGGGTGAAAAGGTTTTTAAAACGAAAGGGTTTATTATGAACGATGTTTTTATGGTGATTGCTGCTGGTGCTGGTTTTGTGGCTGGTCTTCTTGCTTTTGCTGCTTTTCATATTTATAGTGGTATGAAGGACAGTCTTACTAATGCTAGGGTTGGTGGTATTTACAATTTTGAGTATGTTCAGCCTGTTACTGGTACGCCAGAGCGTTTCATGGCTAAGGTTCTGGAAGTTCATCGGTTTTCCGATGATTACATCGCACGACTGAATGCTAAGAGTAACTATCGTAGACATGATAGTAACTTTCAGCGTGGCCGTCATCTTGTGACTGCTCAAACACCGGATGGCCGTATTCGTAATTTCTATGCAGAACGTACTCGCAATGTGCGTCGGCCACTCTTGGGTGGGGTTGCTTTCAAGACCGGCTTGGCCAGCCTCCTCTTCTGAGGGGGTTGTGCTAAGGCTCTGCCAAAATGGCAGGCCGGCCGCGAAAACTGCCAAAATGGCAGAAAGATTTTTGTAGATTTTTTTAGTTGACAAGCCGATACTACATTGTAGAATGATTGAGTAAGACAAAACAAACTTTCGTGGGTTCATGCTTCGGACTAGATTGGATAACCTATCACGATAAACCTCCCGTTCAGCGAAGACGTAATCATCGCCGGGGTTGACAGCAAGGTTATGTGCTGTATAGTGGTACCAATCTATGGGGGATCGCGTCCTCACCACGACCAATACAATCAGTAACCGTCACCAAGAGCCAGATGAATCGGTCTTATGTGCTAGCAATGCCGATTCTAGGGAGGTTTCCGTGGGCGGTTTCCACCAGTGTTTACCTTGCTCCAAGGGTTCATAATATCGGGGTATTGGTGGATTATAGGAACTGGGGCGAAAATAGTTCCGCTGATTTTTTCTTATTGACTTGCCGATAATATATGGTATAATGGTGGAAAAGGAGAGAAGTAATGTATATGTGGTATGTTTTTAGAGATAAAGAACTTTTAGGATATGTTCATGCTCCGTCTTTATATCAAGCCAAAGTATTAGCATATACCGATTTTGGAAATGACGTAACTTTAAAGAAAAGTAAAACATATGACCGTTAATGAACTTATTGAGCAGTTGAAGAACTATCCTGGCGACATGAGGGTGTTGACTCTTGGGTATGAGGGTGGGTATAATGATACCAAACTCCATACCGAAGAGATTGTGTTCAACTTCTCTAAGAATGATGCTTGGTATTATGGGCCTCATGAATGTGTGAAGTATACGGATGGTGATATTGGTACAAAGTGCTTAATTGTTATAAGGGCTAAATAATGGAATGGATTAGTTTTTTTGGTCCTAGACGCCCTATTAATGGCCAGAAAGTTTACTATTTTGGTGAGTATATTGGGGTGTGGCAGGGAAGGTATGAGATTCATAGGGACGATCCTGTGAGTGAACATATTCTTATTTGTGAAGAAAGTCCTGGTGTGGTAGATCGTATGGATGCTCCATGGTGGATGCCATATGAGGGACAACCAAAACCAGATCGACCAGAAACCGATTATCCAAAGGATTATCCTCAGTATGAATAAAGAACGTGAAAAGGCTATGGTTTATATTCTGAGTTTTTTCAGAAGTAAAATGGCTGCTATGAATAAACATAATGTAAGCCAAGTTAAGGAATATATCTCTACTCATGAGATTGCCGTATCAGAACTTGTAGATATGTATGTAAGGTTAGTTTATGAAAACTCTTAGTGATATTTGTCCATGTGGGGCGTGTGATGTACTTGTGTGGAAGTATGATGATTATGGAATAATCTGGAACTTCTGCCAGCAATGCCATTGGTGGTATATCGACAACGATTAACTGCCATAATGGCAGGCTGGCCGCGAAATCTGCCAAAATGACACCTAATATTTTCTATAGATTGGTATTGACAATGCCGATACTTAGAGTATACTTAGGGAAACAATGGACGGGGGTAGCCACAATGATATCAAAAGAGGCTATCTGAAATGCTGGTCGAGTATGGCGGAAGCCGACATTGTTTTTCCTAATCCTTCGGATTTGGCTGGGGTGGCTGTAGTCAGCGAAAGTTTAAAGATCTTGACAAGGTTTGGTCGATAAGATATACTACAACCATGAAAACAAAACAACCACACGGCGAAGTGCGATTTCATTTGTCCAGAGGCGAGCATTATATGCACTGGCAACTGAAAGTTATGCAAGGAAGTAAGAAAGTTGATGTTTATTATTATAATCCTGCTGAATATCAGTTAGAGATGCGGGGTTGTAGGCTGATTAACAAGCCCAATAAGGCTAAACAGGTATTTGATGCTGGTGTGCATGATGTGAGTGGATGGGTAAGATGTGAAGAGTTGATGTTGAGAAAGGATTTTCATCCGATTTTGCCTGTTGACAATCTTGAGAAGTTGTATTATAATCCAATCCGTGACCCACACTGGCGACGAGAAAGCGATTGCAACGAGTTTATTTGGGACGGTAGTGAGTACGCTACTCTACTAACTAACGGCAAACAAGTATATATTTTGGAAGAAAGGGTTTGAAATGATTAATCTGCAACTGAGCGTTCGTGAGGCTATGGAACTGGCTATCTATGCTCCCGTAGAAATGCGTGAGCGTATCACGCAGGCTTTTGAGGTGGCATTGGGTGTGAACCAGCGTTGCACCGTTACCATCACTGGTGGTATGAATCTGGACAATCGTATCAAGTGCATCAAGGCTATTCGACTCCACAGTGGCTGGGATTTGAAGACGGCCAAGGATTGGACCGACTATCTGGTGGGTGGCTGGAAGTATGATAAGTTCGTCCCGGCTTCTGTTGGTGCTAAGCATAGCATTACTCTCAAGACTCCCGAAGCAGCCGAAAATCTGCTGCGTGACCTCGCCGGTTTGGGTTGTGAGGGTTTTCTCTCATGACTGCCAAATCGGCAGGCTCCGCGGGCTGACTGCCAAAATGGCATCCAAAAAATATTCACGAAACCCTCTTGACTAGCCGATACCTTATGGTAGAATGATTGTATCACGCGACAAGACGCTGGTTGACTCCATCCGAAAAAAGTTCAACCTAGCACTTGACAAGTGACGATAAGTGTTGTATGATTGTTTTATTGGTGGTTGATTACTCTTTTTTGGAAAGGTTTTGATTATGCGTACTTATGATTTTGCGGTTGCTGTTGCGTCGGACGCTCTTGATACGGAAGTGGTTGAGGATACGATTCGTCAGGCTCTTGCCGATGGTCTGCCCGAGGATACGCTTGTGGTCGTGAAGGCCCAGGGTATCAAGGACTATAGCGAGCAGGGTTGGAAGGTTGCTCGTAACCGTAAGTTTGGCGTGAGCGTCAAGCAGGCGGGTGACGGTCACAAGGCTAAGACTACTAAGGTTGAAGCGGAGACTGTTGCCTAAGCATAAAACTATGCTATAATAATCCGATATGCCGCTGGTGATACACTGGCGGCTATCGGTATTTATGCTCCCGTAGCTCAAAGGAAGAGCATCCGCCTTCTAAGCGGAGGGTTACAGGTTCGAATCCTGTCGGGAGTATTTGGTGTATAATATGGATAGATATTTATGTTCTATCCATGAGGTAATATATGAAATGCGTAAAATGCGGTCAAATAGAAAAGAAACCATATAAGGTTAAATCTGGCAGACGTAAGGGTAAAATACAAAGTTATTGTCGTAAATGTAATCATGAAAATACCATAGAGCGTCAAAGAGAATTTAAAAGATTATGTGTTGAATATAAAGGTGGTAGGTGTGTAATTTGTGCTTATGATAAATATATCGGAGCATTAGATTTTCATCATGTTGATCCAAGTATAAAAGACTTTGGTATTAGCAAATTTAGAAATACATCATTTAAGAAAAATGAAGTAATTATAAAAAAAGAATTAGATAAATGTATTTTAGTATGTAGAAATTGTCATGCTGAAATACATGGTAATATTACGGGAGCGTAGATCAATCGGTTAGATCGCCAGCCTGTCACGCTGGAGGTTGCGGGTTCGAGCCCCGTCGCTCTCGCTTATGCCAAAACGGCAGGCTCCGCGGCCGAACTGCCAAAGTGGCAGAAAGATTTTTTGGAGTTTTCTGCTTGACAAGCCGATAACCTAATGTAGAATCATTAGCATAGGAGACACAAGATGAAAACGGCAGACGGTAACGACAAGTTGGGTAAGGGTTGCATTGTGGTTTCGCGTCCGGTTGGCGACACTTGCCCACCCGATTGCGATTATCTCAATAACGGCTGCTATGCTGAGGCTACCGAGAATCAGTATAAAAATGCTCGCGTTGCTGGTTTTGCCAACATAGTCACGGAGAAGAATAAAATCCGTGCCATGATTCTTGACGCCAAAAAGCGTAAAAAGTCTATTCGCTGGCATGAGCGTGGTGATTGGTTTTTGAACGGCGAACTTGACCTAGACTATCTTGCTAATGTAACGTGGGCGTGCGAGAGTATTCTTGCTGATGGTGATAGTCTGCCCGATATGTGGTTTTATACTCATATCTATGATGATAGGCTGGTTAGTCTGGAAAAGTATATGAATGTCTATGCTAGTGTCCATGATGATAAAGATATGGGCGAGGCTATGGCACAGGGTTTCAAGTTGTTCGCATGGTGTGATAGTGATATGAAGATCGCCCCCAAGCGTCCAAAAAGCAAAGTCAAAGCGGAAGCATGGCGTAAATCTTTGCCCAAACTGGTTGTGTTGAACGGTGCTAAGTTTGTAACGTGTCCGGAAATCCGTCGTGGTCGTTCGGTTATCACTTGCACCGGCACGAAAGATAGTATATCATGCGATATGTGCGTCAAGGGTCTGGCTAACGTGTTGTTTCCTGCTCACTAGGAGAATACCTATGCAAGTCTGGGAAGTTATTGACGATACTAAAATCCGTCATGTATGGCGTTGTGTTGAATGTGAAGATGAAGTAAATATAACTCCATGGTGGTATCAGGATAATGGTACTCCGGTTTGTGTCGATTGTGACGTTGATATGAAATATCTTGGAACGGAGATGAATCATGGCTAAGTATTATGTAAAATCTGGTACTCTTGAAGTTATTATTAGCCGTAAAGATGCTCTTGAGGCTAGTATCGCCGGTTTGCTTATAACTAATAAGTTTGATACTATTGATGAGTATTTTTATGTTGATGAAAGAGGGTATAGAGATTATGTTAGTGCGGATAATGAGACTAATGTTATCAATACCAAAAGTATTGTAAGGGCCGCCGGGTGGGAACTTTCAAGGGATGATGAACCACTGCCATAATGGCAGCCCGGCCGCGGAATCTGCCAAAATGGCATTCAAGTTCTGCTGATGGATAGCCGATAATGAATCTATGGAAAAACGCTTGACAAGGAGGCGGCGTATGATACAATGGGTAGGAATCCTGCTAACGGTGGCCGGATTAATTTATACAGGTGTAAAAGATTATCAAAAGGGTGATATAAAAATCCCAACGGTTCAAAAACATTTGACTCCAGTAAAGTATCCGATACAATACTGTCTAATGGCTTACGATCCTAATTTAGATAAGGTTTTCTACTTACACGAAAATGGGTTATGGTATGATTACGCTCCAGAACAACGACGATATGCGGCCTCGCCGGAAGTACGGTCAGGTCAAAATCAAGGTCAAGCAACCGTGGGAGGTGGCTACGGGTCACAGGGAACACCGCGATACGCTCATGGACAATCGCCCCAAGCGACAGCGTACCCGTCGAGATATTGACAGGAAGTGGCGTCAAGAGTATGATATGTAGTCTGCCGACATAACTCAGGGGTAGAGTAGTTGTTTTGTAAACAACCTGTCGGGGGTTCAAATCCCTCTGTCGGCCTCCGGGATGGTGAAATGGTATCACAGAGGACTTTGGATCCTTTATTCTACGTTCGAATCGTAGTCCCGGAATCGGAGGCTGACGTTTGAGTTGCGGTAGTTGGCGAGTAGCACAACGGTAGTGCAAGCGGCTGTTAACCGCTAGGTTACAGGTTCGAATCCTGTCTCGCCAGTTTTGGCCCCATAGTATAATGGTTAGTATACCGGGCTTTCATCCCGGAGATTGGAGTTCGATCCTCCATGGGGCTACTTGTTTTTCCTAATCCTACGGATTTGGTTAGGGTGGTTGTAGTCAGCGAAAATCTAAAGTTTTTGAGTTGACAGGCCGATAACACAATGTATAATGGATCGCTCGGGTCATTAACTCAATGGCAGAGTAGCGGACTTTTAATCCGTAGGTTGTAGGTTCGAGTCCTACATGACCCATTGACAGTCTGATCGGTTTGGTGTAGAATAGAGGAAAGGAGAAAGTGGCTTATGTTTGATGACGATATTTATTATGACTATGAAAGTATTGTAGAAGATACTGATCCTCTTTATGAGGATGAGGATTATAGTGATGATGAATATGATTATGACTATTCTAACGAACGTGAGTTTGACTGTTATTATCACAATATTATTGATGAATTAGATTATTGATCTTTCTCCTCAATGGACGCTACTTGGTGGGACAAGTATCTATTATAAGGATAATCCTTTCTTTCTCTTCTAGTACGTTCGAATCGTACCGTCCATTTTTATGAATGTTTTAAATATGCCAATGGAAGATGTTCGTAAAACTTCTGATGGCAAATATATTCAGGGTGCTAGCCATACTTGCCACGTTCTGAATCATAAAGAACGAAATAAGATTATTATTAAGGCTGTTTGTGATCTGAGAAAAATCTCTGACTCTTTTGATAGTATCGCCTGCTGCGGTGTAAGTGGATTGATGGTGGTTCCACAAATCGCAGAATTACTCAACAAGAATATTGTTGTGGTAAGAAAGGGGGAACGATGCTATTCAGAGTTTCGTACCGAGGGAGTTGCCCCTTTTCGATATATCATATTAGACGATTTAATTTGTTCTGGTTCAACCATTAAACATATTAAGAGAGTATTAAAGGATGAGTACTCGCGTTCTAGTTGTGTTGGTGTGTATTGCTATCTGCCTGGCGAATGTGCTTATCGTAATAATGAGGAAGGTAACAAACTCTGCCAAAGAGATTTGGGGATTCCTCTACTGAATCTCTAACTGCCAAAACGGCAGTTTCCGCGGCCCGCCTGCCAAAATGGCAGACAAAATTTTTCTCAATTCTGACGCTTGACAAGCCGATAACATAGTGTAGAATCAGTGCAGTTGAACGATTGATCTGTAACACGAAAGGGATAGAAAATGCCTGCTGCTGTTGAGAAGATGATGTTTGTTGGTGAGACGCCTTGGCATGGCCTTGGCAATAGTGTCGATGAGGGTATCAATGTTAACGATGCTATCGTCGCTGCTGGTTTGGATTGGGAAGTTGGTCTGAAGGATTTGCAGACCGTTGACGGTACGCCCGTTAACCATCGTGCCACCTATCGCAAGAGTGACGGTAGCATCCTTGGAGTTGTCGGGCCTCGTTATACCCCTCTCCAGAATAAGGATGCTTTCGATTGGTTCCAGCCGTTTCTGGATGCTAATGAGTGTTCTATCCATACTGCCGGATCGCTCCACAGCGGTCAGAAGGTTTGGGTGCTTGCTCAACTCAACCGTGACAATAGCGAAATTGTTCCGGGTGATGAAGTGTCCAAGTTTATTCTGCTGAGTAACAGTCATGATGGTACTACGGCAATTCGTGTCGGTTACACCCCGATTCGTGTTGTCTGCGTGAATACGTTGTCTTATGCTCACAAGCATACTAATAGTCAACTTATTCGCATCCGTCATACTCGCTCCAGCCAGAAGAATCTGGAACAGGTTCGGGATATTATGGACAACATCAATGTCGGGTTTGAGGCTACTGCTGACCAGTATCGTTTTCTTGCCAGCAAGAGTTTCAATCAGAAGGATATTGAGAAGTATGTTCGTGTTGTGCTGAATATTAAGGGTGCTGACGAGGATATTAAGACTCGTACTCGTAATATTATGGACGATATTCTGACTCGTATCGAAGGCCCGAAGCAGGCTGCGACTAATGTTCGCGGTACTTGGTGGGCTGCCTATAACGGGTTTAATGAATATCTGAACTACGGTAAGGGTCGCACGACCGATAACCGTTTGGATAGCCTCTGGTTCGGCCAGAACGCTAACGATAACAACAAGGCGTTGGAATCTGCTCTGGAGTTCGCTAACGCCATCTGATCCTTTCGTGGTGGGCAGGGCAGGGTCGCCGTAGGGAACGAGGGAATAACCTACGGCGGCTCTAGCCCATCTGCCAAAATGGCAGGCCGCCCGCGCCGAATGCCAAAATGGCAGTGATGTTAACTTAGTGAAAGTTTCTTAAAAAGCCTACTGGACAGTGTTACCATAAGACGATACAATGGAACACAAGTGGTTGTAGAATCAGGACTTAGGAGATTCATTATGCAGAAAGAAATGTTAAAAGTTGTTACTATTCAAATGGATTTGGTTGTGGATCATGATTGCTGTGGAGATAAGCATCTGATTGCTCTTTATCTTAATGATAAGTTATATAATGATCCTGAGTTCTTTGGGGATTTTGGGCC
>Ga0208360_1000335_pt1 | contig 11737 bp, 9 predicted proteins | sample LakMenE27Jul10ns_FD_150739 | JGI IMG/M metagenome (GOLD analysis project Ga0208360, IMG submission 150739) | Freshwater microbial communities from Lake Mendota, WI - 27JUL2010 deep hole epilimnion ns (SPAdes) | ecosystem: Environmental > Aquatic > Freshwater > Lake > Epilimnion/Euphotic zone ...
CAACTCGCTCAATTCGGACAGCGTCTCCGGACGACGATCGACTATGAGCAAGGAGATTCGACACCCGCAAAAGCATCCGCGTCGCTACTGGAGTCACTGCGACTGGATTCCTTGAAGCTTGCCAAGAAGGTGAACTGGGAAGCTGCCATCGATAGAAAACCTTTGACATGGATCCTGATAACTGCATCGAGTCTGATGTTCCTTACAGCGATGTTCTTGCTGCTATTCGCAGAGTTTCGTACGGCTATCGCTCGAAGTCTGTTGATTCCGTTCGAGTACACCACTGCGACTTACACCCCTGAATCCTCGACGATTCGGTTAGGAGAGAGTGTCGATGTCCAGGCGACCATCCATGGCCGTCCTGTCGAGTCGGCGAATATTCGCTACAGAGAAGCAGGCTCCAAGTCGGGATGGACTCTTGCCGAACTGTTACCAAGTCGCTTGTCAGAGACGAAGGGATCGGGGAATAAAGCAAAAATCGAAGGGGAAGTGTCTGCAACATTGAGCGGGCTTACGAAGGACACAGAGTTCGAGGTCCTTATCGGATCGCGAAGGTTGCCCTTGGGGCATGTGACTGTATTGCAACCATTGACGCTAGATCAAGTGCACTTGACGATCCTGGCGCCTGACTACACCAAGCTCAGTCCATGGACTTCTGATTCGCTCGATTTGACTGTCCCTGAAGGTTCATCGGTCGATTTGGATTTGACGTTCAATCGTGCGTTATCCAACATCGAACTTGTACCACAGACCAATCTCCAGGACACCATCGTGCGGGCCTCGCAGTCCGATTCGATTCCATTGAGTTCATCTGAAAACCGCGCAACAGGATCGCTTGGGGAACTACGTAAAAGTGGGCTTTATTCGATCGAAGCTCGAACATCCGATGGGATAACGCTCGTCGACAAACAGTTGAATATTCGTGTGCAGCCGGATTTGAAACCGAGGGTGCGGTTCGTCGAGCCCCAGGATAAATTGACCGTTGCGGCCAATGCCCAGGTGCCGATGGTTGTCGAAGCAGAAGACGACTATGGATTGTATCGAGTAGGAGTTCTTTTTCAGATAGGTAGCGAGCCGATGCAGACGCTCGTTGAAGAGGATGCGCAAGGTTCTGCAGAGCCGCTACGATTGGAGACAATGCTCCTGCTTGAGAAATACGCCTTAACGGCCAGCAAGGCGGTGACCTACTACGCATTTGCCGAGGACGAATACTTCGGGACACGAAGACGGACTTTAACACCGTTGCAGTTCATTGACATTCGCCCTGAGGAGTTGGACGCACAGAGCGAGCCGACGCAAGATGCGGCCGATGGCGATCCGTTGCTCAGCGACCTCAGCGAGGATATTGAGGAGTTGATCCAACGCCAGCGTCAAGAACTATCTCAAGCCTTTCAGTTGGAACAAAAGCAGGACTCTTACGAGGAATTCTCTCAGGATTTGGCTCAGTCGCAGCAGGAGGTTTTGGATTCGACCAATGAACTCGCCAAAGAAATCGAGCAGTTTGGGTCCAAAGAGCCCGCACTGAGCCAGGCGGGGCGACACATGGAAAAAGCAGTTGAGAAGTTCGATGATTCAGATTTGCCTTCTGCAGTACCTTCCCAGCAAGAAGCCTTATCGAACCTGATTCGAGCCAGGGAAGAGATTCGTAAGCAATTGAGGCAGGCAAACGGGGCATCGAAGGGTCAAGACCGCCCATCGGAACGAAACCAACAACAAAATCCTCGAAAACCGAAAAAGCAACAGACCGATAAGCAGGAACGACTTGCTCAAGCCAGGAGGCAGATCGAGGAGTTGGCTCAAAGGGAGAGAGAATGGAGCAAGCAGGTTCAAGAGTTTCGCCCCAAACCATTACCTTCGGAACTGCCGCAAGAGGGTGCGAGCAGTAAGGATGAAAAGCCCGCTCCGAGTGCTGCTGACATTAATGCAACGCAGAAACAAATCAAGTCAGAGCTTGAAGGTGTTAAAAAAGAATTAGAGAGCATCCAATGCGCCGGTGGTGGAGTCAGCCAGCAATTGGATCAAGCTTCGGACACCATGCAAAGAGGGGCGGATCGTTTCAATGCTAAAGAACTGCCAGAGGCATCGAAAAATGGGCAACGGGCAGCCGACCAATTAGAGGCCCTATCGTCCCATCTTGGTGCAATGAATTCACGCGATTTTGGTGAACGCTTAGAGCAAGCACACAGATCCGCAGAGCAAATTGCAGAACAGCAAAAGGCGATTGCACAGAAGATGCAAGGTTCCGAGACAACCAAAGGGACGAATCCAACGAGCAAGGACCCTCAACAGGAGGGGGCAAGCAGCGATCAAGGCACAAGTATTGCCCAGCAACAAGCTCAGCAACAAGCTCAGGAACAAGAGGAATTAGCAACCGAAGCTCAAATGCTTGCGGAACTCATCAAGAGTCTTCAGAGGGATGCAGGGCGAGAGTCCGGAGAGGTTCAGCAAAGACTCGATCAGGCCAATACCGAGACCCCTCCAAGGGAGATCGCCTCAGGGATGACCGATGCGGCGAAATCCATGCGTTCGGGCCGGGATGCGGCAGCAAAACAGCAAGCCGATGGGGTAGTCGATCAATTGCAGAAGCTTGTAAAATCCTTGGAAGCCACACGCAAGGAGTACTCCCAACCCCAGCTAAAGGAGATGATGGCTCTGGAGGAGCAACTCGCAAAGCTTCAAGAGGAGATCAAGCAGAGTGAGTCCCAGAACGATGCCTTTGGAGATATTCAGGAGAAATCGAAAAAGCTCGAGTCGCGACTCCAGCGGCTTGCATCAAGAGACAAGAAACTTGCCGAGGCGCTCAAGCAAGACGCAAAGGACTTCCAGGGATGGAGTGTCCTAGGGGATTATCCGCGATTGCGGAAAGTGACCCAGGCACTTCAGACACGGATACAAGAGGAGATCTTGGAGAGCTCTGTGATGGATGCAGACCCGATGGTTCCATCGGCGTACAAAGAACTGGTAGAGAAGTATTTCAAAGCCCTGTCGGACGATTTAAGGTAGGGTGAATCGATGCGTGAATGGGCAAGTCCTTACTCGTTTTGGATCTACTTGCTTTTGGCAGGTGGAATCGCAGTACTGCTGGCGATCGCTTATAGAACGGCGACCTCAGATCGCTTGAGAAGATGGTGGCTATTTGTTCCCCGTTTGCTGGTGCTAGGGTTGCTCTTGGCGATCTTGCTTAATCCTGTGCATCGAAGCGAGCAGCGTTTACCTGAGCAACCAGGACAGGTTCATTTCCTAGTCGATGCTTCGCGAAGCATGGCGCTTGAGCAACCCCAGAGTCGGATGCTTCAGGCGCAGCAGTCGATCGCGACGGCTTATCAATCCTTGAGTGCGATAGACAATCCACCCCGAGTGCAGATGTATCGGTTTGGCAATCAGCTTTCGAGCGTTTCTAATCCTGGGGAGCTCAAGCCTACCGATAACACGACGCTCTTGGCCGATGCGCTCGAGCAGTTACCGAGTCGTTTTTCGAGAGACTTGCCAAGAGGAGTCGTGGTTTTTTCCGATGGGATGGTCGATGATGGCAAGCGTCTTGAGGAGGTATCGCGTGTTTATCGTGAGTTGGGTGTACCTATTCATGTTTTCCCTGTGGGCGATTCTAAAGTGCTCGGGGATGTTGCCATCGACGACCTCGTAGTTCCACCGCGCGTAGATCCAGGAGTGAGGGCTCCGATTCGTGGTGTGGTTCGCGGAACGGGCTTTGAGGGTAAAAGGATTGTTTTGGAAGTCAGGTCCGAAAACAATCCGTCCTTGCCACCCTTGGCAACGCTTCCGATTACGCTCAGCGATTCCCCCCAAGCTTTTGAAATGCTCGTCGAGGCGAAACCCGAGTATCGCGAGTTGGTTCTTCAAGCAGCACCTTTGGAAGGTGAGGCCTCGACACAAAACAACCGAATTCCGTTTCAACTGGTCAAATCCGATCGAATCTTGAGAGTGCTCTATATGGAGGGCTCGCCTGGTAATGAGTTTACATTCATTCGTGACGCTCTGATTGAGGATAAAGACATCGAGTGCGTGTCGATGGTTGTCGACCAGCAGTACGTGCAGCGCCCGAGACTCATGCGGGTCGACGATTCCTACCGGGGATTCCCAACCACCCGAGAAGAGTTATTCAAGTTCGATTGCGTGATTTGCAGTGACATTTCGATTGGTGCTTTCACCAAGGAACAACTTGAATGGACCGTCGAGTTGGTTGAGAAACGCGGTGGTGGGTTCGCGATGGTCGGGGGCCATACAAGTTTTGGAGCCGGGGGTTGGGATCAAACGGCTTGGGATCAGTTAATCCCTGTCGACATGCGAGGAGGAAAGCTAGGAAGTGGTTGGGTTGACCATCGGTTTAAGGTGAGTGTACCGACCGAGGAGTTATCGCATCCAATCTGGAAGATTGTTGATGACCCGGAGGAGAACAAACTAGCCATCCGTTCGATACCACCCTTCTTGGGTACGAATTACATGCAACGGCTCAAGCCCGCCGCGACGGTTCTTGCGGTTTCTGCGGATTCGATTCCTCAGGTTGGAATTATGCCGATTTTTGCTTGCCAACCCTATGGTCGTGGCAGAACCTTTGCTTTTGCTCCCGATTCGACGGCGGCTTGGGGAAGCTACTTCGAGACCGTTTGGGGTAAGGGGGACAATCGGTACTTCCGTCGTTTTTGGCGGAATGTGATCCGGTGGCTTACGGAGAACTCCGTTGGCGGAACCAAACGGCTACTCTTTGAAACCGATCGAGTCATCTATCGTGAAGGCCAGCCGATACAAATAACCGCGTACGCTTATGATGCGTCTCTCAAGGCGACCACCCAGTACGATGTCTACTCGGCGATTAAATCCAGTAGGCAAACCAAGTCGACCGATGAAGTTCCTGCGGTAGCTCTCCGTCCGCAGTCAACAACTTACTCTGGGACCATCGATAGGGAATCATGGAACGCGATCCATGATGAAGCGGAAGCCTCGGTGATCAAGCCCGTAGAAATTGAGTTGATCGCTTTGGAAAAAGGGAAAGAGATTGCGCGTGCAACAACGCGTGTGATGGTGCTACCGGATCTTCACGAATTGGTACAACCCAGGGCGGACAAAGAGACACTTGAGAATCTAGCAAAATCCACTGGGGGAACGTCCCTGCGTAGCGTTCCGGAACTAACGGAATTGCTCAGTAAATTAAAATCGATTCCAGGAGAAGCGGTTGTCAGTCGCCAACCTTTATGGGACACGACTTGGATGTGGATTTTGCTGGTAGCATTGCTTTCGATCGAGTGGATAATGCGTCGACGATCCACCTACGCTTGAGCCGCGTTGGATGAGTCCGATATGGTCATCGTGCAAGCTGCGAGGAGGGTAAATAAAACTTCGAATCAATCTCATGCGCCGAAGGTAGATGACGCGTCGGATCCTGCGGGGGCTCTGCCCCCAAACCCCCGGGATTTTTTAGGCATAGGCTCGGAAAATCATCTGTTCATTGAGCCCAAAACTATTCCAATGATGGCGCAGGGTGAAACAGACAAAGGCTCTGTGGGGACACAACCTTCGATTCTTTTTTTTGTGCGATTTGAGATGTGCGTAGTACGCCTTAATCTTCTCGTTGTGGCCGATAGCGACTAGTGTGGCCATAAACAAGATGGCTCTAACGTTGCCACGCCCTACCATGACGAATCGCTTGCAATGGGTTTGAGCACCGATGCAAATTGCGATATGACTTTCGCATCGATCTGATCGGTTTGCCCAAGCCCCAAAAGGGTTCACCAATCGCATTGGTATGAAGTTGGTTTTGATCCCTTCTGGAACGCTTACGACATGCATGGAAATGTCTGGGAGTGGTGTTGGGACAGATATGGCGAATACCCCAATGAACCAGTTGCAGATCCTCAAGGACCGGACCAGGGTTTGCGTCGAGTTCAGCGAGGTGGGAGTTACTTGCTCGGGTTCGAGGATCTCTGCCGGTCAGCCTCTCGATTTGGTGCAGAATCAACTTACCGTAGAGCGGATATTGGCTTTCGTGTTGCGATGGATTTACTTGACAGTCCAAAGGTGCCAAAGGGATCGATTAAGTCATGAAGATGCGTTCCGAGTATGTATCGATTATCTTCGAATTTCGCCTCCCCCGCGGATTTGATACTCGTACTCGAAAGGACGTTTTGGGATGTAGTTGAAGGCTGATCGCCTTGAATCGATTCAACCGTTTTCGAGTACGAGTACAAGCACCGTTTCACTGAGCACGAGCACGCAGCAGCCATTTAGAGCCGCAAACAATGCATGGAAAGCCTGTTGCGATATGGTATAAAGGGTGAGGTATTTCAGAACTCAGGATGCCGACCGTAAGGCAGATCAAGGAATTTCATTTGCAGATTTGGGTTGATGCTGACGCTTGTCCTAAGATGATCAAGGATCTGCTATTTCGTGCAGCCATCCGAACCAAGACCATGCTGACGTTGGTTGCAAATCAGAGCATGGCAACCCCGAGGTCTGAATTCATTGCAGCTTTGCTTGTGCCGTCTGGGATGAACGTCGCCGATCGGAGAATCGTCGAATTGGTCCAACCAGGCGATCTGGTCATCACTGCCGACATTCCACTGGCGGCAGAAGTTGTGGCAAAAAATGGACTTGCTCTCGATCCCCGAGGAGAGCTCTATACGGTTTCGAACATTGGCCAAAGGCTTGCGATACGCAACCTACTCGACGAGCTGCGAGGCGGTGGCCATGTTGGTGGCGGCCCTCCTAATTTCAGCCCTAAAGACATGCAGGCCTTTGCCAATCAACTCGATCGCTGGCTAACGGCAAAAAACAAGAAGAAATCGTAACGACTGCTACTAGCTACTCGAAGGGAAGTGTTGGGATGTAGTCGACATACGGAACAAATACTGAGGTTCCAGCTTCCTTGAAAAGGAGATCGCCTTTAATCGATTCAAGCGTTTTACGTACGAGGACGAGTACGAGTACCGCGAGGCTGAGTACGAAAAAGCCGAGCTTTTAACCACTAAAATACATGAAGATCCCTTTTTACTTTACGAGAGACGTTCAGGGAAAGAAGTAACACTGCGCCAGAACCGATCAGCAGAAGTCGTGAGTACGTCGCAAACAAGGTCATGCCATCGAGTAAAGCTATTTCGCCCGATAGCACTCCTTGTTGCATTGCCGGAAGCTTGGTCGTGATTAGCCCTAATGGCGATATGATACAAGTTTCTCCGGTGGATGCACAGCGCACGAAAAACCGTCGTGTTTCAATCGCTCGAGATTGCGAAAGCAGGCGGTGCTGGCGAAGTGTAAAGGGACTTTCGAACGCTGATCCATTGATCAAAGACACCAGGAGATTTGCGTTGCAGTGAACCAGTTCGATCGCTGCTTGTGGAATCATGTCTTCGTAGCACAGAAAGGTACCAATCCTGGCACCACTGAGACTGTTGAGAACAATCGGTTCCACACCCGGATCGATCTGATCCTGCATGTCAAAAAATTTATCCAGGGCGGGAATCCACTTCCCAAATGGTACGTACTCTCCGAACGGCATCAGGTGTCGTTTGTGGTAACGTCCCGTAATGCGCTCAGAGTCGCTAATGAGCATGGCTGTAACGTGCAAAACCTCTCGGCCTGACTCGTTTTTATTGAGATAGTTTTTTCCACCGACTAAGAGTTCGCAGTGCGGATTGGGCCAAGGACGAATGCCTTTCAACGGATGCTTCGATCGTAGGAAGGTGACTTTTTGATCATCCAGTTGATTCAATGCCATATCCAGCGTACCTCCAGAGGACTCAGGCCAGCATATTAAATCCACCTCGTCTTTGAGACTGTTTGAAAGACCCTGCATTTTGCCCAGGCTTTCCTCGAATCCTGGGTCAACCTGGACCATGCCTATCTTCAGGTGAGGAGATTCTGCGACGAATTGGTTCCAACGGTTCCATGTATAGGTGCAATAAACCGCATTGAGTGCTAATGCAAATAAGGGAAGCGTATGGGTAGGAGTGAGAAATCGGTTAGGCATCCAGACGTGGTCTTTGCTGCATGTGGCGATCGTGGAACCTACGGAAACAACCCAACCGGCGATCAGATAATCGATCACGGTCGTCCAACTCGAGCCGAAAACTTCAACTCCCTGAACCAGCCATGGAGCATTTAAGTATGGGAGTCCGGCTTTCCATGGGAAGATACTCGGAACCGTCGATTCCAGAAGAATCGTTATGGCTACCGTCGGAACCCAAATCCAACGTAGATCAGTCGTGACTTTCGAGGCGAGCCAAAACCCTAATGCGAGCCTCATGCCGTCCCAAAGAATAAACGGAATCGAAACGATCAAACCAAGCCAGTAGCTTGACGATAGCGAGTAGGCCATGGCCGCTGGAGACCAATGGAATGCGATTGCGATCGAGCAGGAACACCACAGCCAAGTTAACCACAAGGAACTTAGATGTCCACTTCGTGTTATCAGATAGAACGCAAGTGATGTTCCCACAATCTTGAGGGGAAGCAAAAACCCCCAGAGCCAGGGAAAAGCAGTGCAAACTGTTGTGGATAGAACGAGTATCGCGCTGGTTAAAACTTGCCAAGACATCGAAAACACCTTTGTATGAGTCGCCCTGCGAGATGTTCGGGCTAGATGGGACAGTCTCTCGCATGACAATACGATCCACTGAAAAAGATGCCCCCGAATGCAATTACAATCGGGGGCATCTCGATAAGAAAACCAATCGAACATTTAGCCGATGTCGGCTAGCTTAGTAAGCGACAAACACGTTGCCGTTCGTGAAGGCATACCTTAAGGTTTTAGCCTTACCAATCGTAACATTGATGAGCGCATTGTTGACCAAATCGGATGCCGCAACCGGAATGGTACCGGCAACAACTTTGGTATTCAATTCATTTCCAGGATTCACAATAACGCCGCCAGCGGCTTCAATTTGCGCTTGGGTTGGTACTGGTGGTAGTCCTTGAGCATTCGCAACTGCAATTTGCCCAACGAAAACCGCAATGGGGACGGCTTTGTCATTGCGAACAATGATTGTGGCGTCCTTTTTCGCCCCGCCACTCCCCGCAAAGGAAGGAGATGCAAAAACCAACAAAGCTACTAATGCCATGAACATTCGTCGACTAAACATAATTTAAACCCTTCTCGTGAAAATTTTTACTCAACACATTAAATCTTTGGAGTAGCAATTTGACCCGAAATCACCTCTTTCTATGGGTCCGAAACTAAGCTGAATCCGTTCGGAAAAGGACAAGATCCCTTTCAGTCCTCGCTATTTCTGGTTGTCTCTCCGCCGTTTCTCGTACACCAAGCACCGAGAATGCGGGTGTCTATGGATTTCGAAACCAGGTTCAACCGCCCATCCATAAAGAGTGCATGTACGCCCGAGTGTTTTGAAACCATTCCATCTGATTGGCTATCGTCTAAGCTTTGGTTTTGTGAAAAGCAGTTGCGCCCGCATGCCCAGCGCCCAGAGTTCTCCGAATTCCGATCGACCGATTCAGCGATGATGATGGTGTTCGAGAACCCATCGGTAATGGCAGAAGGGCGCAGCGGATTTGGTTGATCTCGAACGCGTACGATGAGACTCCCACAACCAAACGCATCGTTTGCAGCCATGCCGAGAGAAAGGCCCGTCAGCCCACTCCCCTGAACGCCTCCGAAATCGATCTTTCCATCGAATATATTCAATGCGCTCGGACATCGACAAATAGAGATGTTTGCTTTAGCCACCGATTGATTAGATATGGGGTCGTCCCATTGTTTATTGAAATCAATGCGAGCAAACAGCTTCATCTCTTCCACGTAAGGTAGGATATTGGAAGCCCATGAATGTTCCGTAGAAGAAAGTAGATCGTTTCCGATCGGAATCCTGCGCATGGCGGTTAAGTAGTTATCGACTCCGAGCCCTAAATTACGAAGATTGCTCGAGCAAGCAACGCGACGTGCAGCTTCCCTAGCCATCTGAACGGCTGGAAGCAAAAGGCCTGCAAGCAACCCAATGATCGCCATGACGACGACTAGTTCAACAAGCGAAAAGGCTTTCCGTTGCATTCTTAAATCTCGATCTGAATTTAGTGTTGGTCAGAACCTCGCTTATTTCTAGTACCCTTCCGAGGTATTGGCTATTAGCGCGATCGGAACAGAACCGGAACGCTTTGAGCTTTAAGTAGTCGACATCCTCTTGTTGACAGCGATGGTGCGATAGGCCCGGACTGGTGGATTTCACCATGGCGTTTTCAGAGGGTTTTTGATGACCAACAAGCCCACTGACAAGTTATCCTCAAGCGATGCAACAAGAGGAGGGATGAGGAGGGACAATGAGCAGACGCACGGTGAAATCCAATGGTCTATCGATTAGGAATCTGAGGAACCAACGAGGCTGGACACAGAGGGATCTTGCACGCCGAGCTGGGTATACGGAGCGATTGATTCGGAAGGCGGAGTCAGGTGGTGCTTTAGATATTCAAACCGCGATGGATATTGCCGAAGCGTTATCGCAAGACCTGCGGAAAGTTTTTGTCGATGAGTTTTTTGCCGCTCGAGATCGCTTGACCATAGCCAAGAATTTCCTGGATGCATTTGCATTGTACGGGCGGGATATGGTAGCTCACGTGAAGCATGATTTGACGTTTGATTTTCGAGTGAGATTGGCAGCTTTTTCTCGATCATCCACCTGCTATCTGGATGATTGGTTTGGTTTAAACGGACTGCATCTGCTCTTGGATAGGATTGTCCGAGATTTTTCGATGGATGAGGGTGTAGCTGATCAGGCCTATACAGAGGGTGTTGATTTGGTTTCCGCTCGTTACCGCCAAAAACTTTGGTTTGCAGGTCATGCACTTGAGCCCTTTTGGGTTAATTTGCACTTTCGATTTGAGTCCGATAGGATTTCGACTTTAGAGGTCGACTACGATACATTTGCTGTTTCGAAGATTTTCTCGAATTTGCAGAAAGATGAATCGCAACCGTCTGAGTCATCTTCATCATGAGTGATCTTCATCGTGACATCCACAAATTCTGGCTACAGCTTTCGACATCATCTCGGCCCATCGGCAGCGGGCCACACTACCCTTACTTATTTGGTCGAGCACTTTAGCCATTCCACAAAAGTCCAGTGGATCGAGAGGATTCAAGCTCAGGAGATTCGAATCGACGAGTCTATCGCGACAGGGTTCGAACGGCTCAAACCAGGCGGAATCTTGGTCTGGGATCGGCCTGGCTGGGTAGAGCCGCAAGTCCCCACCGAATATCAGGTTCTCTATCGCGACGAGAGTTTGTTAGCCGTCCATAAACCGAGCGGACTACCGACACTACCAGGAGCGGGTTTTTACCGAAACACATTGCTGACCCAGGTGCAGTCGTTATACCCAACGGCAATCCCCCTTCATCGTCTCGGTCGCGCCACCTCAGGAATTGTGCTGTTCGCATTCGATCGCAAGATATCGGCGGTAATGTCACAGAATTGGGGGGAAGTCCAAAAAGAATATCGCACCCTGGTACAGGGTGTCGCGAATTTTGATTCCGTTTGCGTAAGAACACCCATTGGATTGATACCCCATCCTCGACTTGGAGAGATCTATGGTGCTACTTGGGGTGGAAAAGCGTCGCGAAGCATCGTGACTGTCATGCAACGCCATGAATCTGCAACAGTGTGTTCGGTGCAACTCGTAACAGGGCGCCCGCATCAAATCCGAATCCATTTAGCATCCATCGGTCATCCGCTTGTCGGCGATCCGGTGTATGGATCGGGAGGGGGGCTTGTCAGCGAAAACCCCG
>Ga0208360_1000345_pt1 | contig 11542 bp, 16 predicted proteins | sample LakMenE27Jul10ns_FD_150739 | JGI IMG/M metagenome (GOLD analysis project Ga0208360, IMG submission 150739) | Freshwater microbial communities from Lake Mendota, WI - 27JUL2010 deep hole epilimnion ns (SPAdes) | ecosystem: Environmental > Aquatic > Freshwater > Lake > Epilimnion/Euphotic zone ...
CCCCCACTACCCGCCACCGACCAACCATGCCTGAACCCGACTTTCGCGCCGCCCTGAAGCAGCTTGCTGATGCTATTGACGGGTGGCAGATGGCCTACGGCCTTAAGAAGGATGACCCGCTCTACATTGCTATGAATCACGCCCGCGAGCTGCTGCGCACCTCAGAGCGCTTGTCATCCGGGAAGCTGGTCAGCGAACGCATTGATGAGCTTTTGGCCGAGGTCGAGCAAAGGGGCCTTGTCCCAGTTGAGATCATTGTCGGTCATCATGCTGAACAGCTATTGCGCAAGGAAATTCTACGCAAATATCCTTTCGGACTGCAAGATCCGTTGTATTTGGACGGCATTCCAGTAATCAAAAGCGACTCAGAAGCCGCTGAATATGTTGCTATTGAATGCCTGCAGTGACACCACCCGACTAAGCCCATTACTCCCCACTACCTGCCGTCCCACCACTACCAACCACCAACCACCCCCCGCAACCTAATGCCATCCTATAACAACAAGGACTATTATCCGACTCCCGACCAAGTTATAGGCGCAATGCTGGGGCCATTCGACTTGAATGGCAAAGTCATTCTGGAGCCATCCGCAGGTTCTGGCAATTTGGTAGAAGGTTGTTTGCAATATGGGGCTAGTGAAGTTCTGGCGTGTGAAATTGATGATAACCTCAGGGCAATCCTGGCAGCAAAACAATGTAAACTAATTGGAACCGACTTCCTGGATGTTCAACCGGAAGCAATAAGCCATGTGGACTTCATCATAATGAATCCCCCTTTCAGTGGGGACGAAAAACATATTAACTATGCCTTCGAGATTGCACCACCAGGGTGTCAAATTGTGTCATTATGCAATTGGGAGACTGTGCGGAATGAATATTCTTTGGCTCGTAGACAACTAGGATCCCTAGTTAGGAACTACGGGCACGTTGAGAACTTGGGTGAGGTCTTTAAGGATGCGGAACGTTCTACGGATGTGGCAATAGGATTAGTTACCTTGAGGAAGCCTGCCTTGGGTTCTGATGATGAGTTTAATGGGTTCTTTATGGGTCCCGATGCAATTGAAGCTGAAGGAGAGGGTCTGATTCCGTATAATTTTGTTAGAGATATCGTCAACAGATACGTGGAAGCCTGCAGGATTTATGACAAACAAATTGAGTCTGCAGTTGGTATAAATAGGGTTCTGAAAGGATTTTACAAATCAAATATCGCATTTGTCTGTACGGAAAATGGCCAGGCAAAAGCAAGGAATGACTTTCAAAAAGACCTGCAAAGATCAGCGTGGGAATTTGTATTTAGTAAGATGGGAATGGAGAAATTGGCAACTATGGAATTGCTTAAAGATATTAACAGGTTTGTGGAGCAACAAAGTAAGGTTCCGTTTACAATGAGGAATATCTACAGGATGTTGGAAATTGTTATTGCAACTCAGGATCAGCGATTAGATAGGACTGTAGAGCAAGTTTTCGATGCTTTCACCAAACATTATCACGATAATAGGCATGGTGTAGAAGGGTGGAAAACCAATGAGCAGTATTTATTTGGGAAGAAGTTTATTTTGCCGTACTTTGCGGAGAAAGATTGGAGTGGGGGGACCGTATCTGTTAGGTCCTATGAGACTAATTACTATAAGGTGGCGGATCTAATTAAGGTCCTATCTACTTTGACTGGCAAAGATTATGATGCCGTTAAAGACCCCGTTTGTGGCAAAGACCGATTGGAACCAGGGGTATGGCAAGATTGGGGTTTCTTTGAGTTTAAGGTTTTCTTAAAGGGGTCTGCTCACTTTAGGTTTAAGGATTTGGATGATTGGGCTATTTTGAATAGGCGGGTTGCGAAGATTAAGGGCTATGTTTTGCCTGAGGTTTTGTGATTGTTGGGGGGGTGTTTGGGGGGGTTAGGGGGTTGGTTGCCGGTGGTTGCCGGTGGTTGCCGGTGGTTGCCGATGGGTTGGTGATCGATGGGTTGGTTGCCTGAGGGTTGATTGCCTTGGGATTGGGTTCGGGATACCGCCTACGGCGCCCGAACCAGTCGGGGGCTAACGCCCCCTCCGAAAATTATGGGTTTTTTGTTTTTAAACAGTGAGTATAAATACTTACTGACTTGTGTGGAGCCAACGACACCGGGGGGACTCCGACTTAGCCGGCAGTGAGTATAAATACTTACGGCCCCCCAGAAGTCAACGACACAAAACGGCCCCTAACCTAACCAGCACTAGGTATAAATACTCACCAACTTATAGGAGTCAACGACATCGAGTGGCGCCCATCCTAGCCAAGCACTAGGTATAAATACTCACCAACCCTACACAGCCAACAACACTTGATCGCATTGACAGGGCCTTAGCATTGTGCTATAGTGTGCTTGTTCAACCTCAAATCACAACCCCGGAGGGTTCATGGAAGTTTCTAAAGGTGTTACAATTGTCATCCCAGAGAGGACGGCTAAAGTTCTGTTTACAATTTTGGATGAGGAATATAGTAACAATTATGTTCGCTTTGGATGGCTGTTGGCTGGTGATAAGGAGGAAATGAGCCGTCTTAGGAACATGCTGCAAGATGTGGTGGGGGAAGGGATTGCCCCTGCTCTGGCACCGTGCTATAGTAGCCTTTGGTCAGATTGACACTAAACCGCTCCCCACAACCAACCATGAAACTCGCATCATTTGAAAATACCCGTCACACAACATTTACGGAGATTGCATCTTACATTATTCCCGGTGTGGATAAGAGTCTTGCCTATCTTCAAGTGACGACTTCCACGGTGGAGCCATCAGGTAAGACTTCCGCAGTAGTTGAAGTTATCAATGCGGTCAAAGATAGGAACCTGAAAGTTCTTAAGGGGTGCCGACCTACATTTGTTAAGGATTCATTCTTTGAACGCATTAAAACTAATAATCCATTTTGGGACTGTGAATGCCACGAAATGAGTGATGAAGAGATTCTTGAAGGTAACATTTCTGAAAAGAATCTTATTTGGTTTTATAGTTCTGGTCATATGATTTTTAATTCAAATGCTGTTCCATATACTCTTCCCTATAGGTTTGATTACAATGGCTCTCCATTCAGTAACGAACACTGTATTCTCCCCGAACTTTTGGAGTATCTTAAAGGACATCCCTGGGTTCTTAATAAAGAAGATTTGAAGATTGAGAACATTCCTTATTATAATTGTCACGATGGTTGTGATAAATGCATCAGTGACATTATCATTCGCCCCGACCAAGAAACCTATGCAAAAATCTATGAATTTGTGAAAGCCGATAAGTCTTTCTCTTGTAGGATTCCTGAGCACATCAGTAGCTATCTCCATGTGCTCTACCCGGAAAAGCATAACGATTGGCTAGGAATTGCTCCCTTTCTTGAGAACAAATCGAAATGACATGACACTTTAACAACTGGTACACTGACCAACCAAACGACCATTTAACCGACCATACTATCTTTATCCTTGAAAAATTCATTATGGAACTATCCATCGTTAAAAGTTTGTATCCCCTAGACAATGAATCGGATTATTTCAGTTTCTGTGACTATCAACCCCTACTTGAGAGTTTTGGCGAAATTCTTCTTCAAGTAGACGACAGTGATTATCAGGGGGATAGCCGTCTCATCCTCAAGAAAGGGGAAAGTTATGGCTTTTTTATTTTTGGCTGGGGAAGTTGCAGCGGCTGCGATTGGCTCCAAGGTTGTAATTCATATGAAGAAGTAGAAGAGCTTCGTCAAGACTTGGTTAATAAAATCAAGTGGTTTAATGCCAAGGAAATGTTGTTTTTTCTGGAAACTCACGATTGGCAGGGTAACTACTACTGGCACGAAGAAGAGACGAAAGAGTTTGTTTCACAAGCCAAAGAATTGATGTCTAGTATTGCGGGGGAAACAACCTGAGAACTGGTGCCCCAGCCAACCGAACGACCCCGCTCTCTGTTACCATTACTAAGTAAACAACCAGATCAGCAATGAACACCGCAGCCGAAACACTTCTAGCATTTTGGGTAGATCCCCGGAATATCCCCTTTAAGCGTAGACTAATCTCCGAAGAGCCGCCTGGCGACGGTAAAGAGCCAACAACCTGTATGTGTGCCCAAGGACAGGCATTATACAAGATTGGCGGTTATAGCGAAGAGGATCTTCGTAACACTGCCCCAGGTAAGGCAGACCGCGAAGTTGCTAGACTTTTGGGTATTTCAGTTGCCCATTCAGTTCTGCTCCGCTTAATTAACGACGGTCAACCGGGGGCCCCGTCTGATGTTTTGACAAGTCCTGAGAAATACCTCGGGAAGAATTGCCATGCGGTTATGAAGTTTTGGTGGTTTATTGATACTCTTACGACTCACCAACGGCTAGAAGTTTCTCGTCGTTACCGAGCCCTAGACCCCACCGCCCGCTGGGTTGCCCGTTCGATTCTTATCAGCGGTGCCCACAGAACCACCACCCTGGGGGCAGGGGCCGCGTCCGTTGCCTCCAATGACGCTGGGTATGTTGTCGGGTATGCCGCTGAGGATGCTACTTATGAGCTAATGGCGGGTACTGGTAATCCGGTTTTTGTGCCGCTGTTTGCTGATTTGGCCAGTTGACTAGCTGGTATCGGCCCCGTGCGGCTGCCAACTTGTCATGTATAATACCTGCATCGGCCACCTTCCGACCCCTCACTTACAAACAACCATGGAAACTACCGCCACCGCTACCACTACCACTCCCACCAGCAGCAATCAATCGCTCAAAATTGAAGCCGCCTGCAATGAAGCCTGCCGGGATGTGTCCTTATTGGCAAGGTCTCGGAAGGAAAGTGGAAGGCCGTTGCCGACTTCTGAGGTTTTAGCTGTGGCATTGCAGAGATTGTTGAGTCACGGGGTAAGGGGAGGGGATTGGCATGATTGTGTGGATTATCTTGTGGGTGAGGCGGCAGATTTACGCTGGCGGGAGCTTGTGACTGCCGGTGGGGTTGAGCCTCGGGTTGAGCCTCGGGGTTGACGATGCCTTGGCATTGTGCTATAGTGGGTTCGTTACCAGGGCCACCACCACCTACCACCAATGAACATCAATCTTGAACAATTTGTCGGCAAAGAAGTAACGGTTACGTTGCGTGATGGCGACGTTCTTACGGGCACTATTGAATTAAATTCGAAGAGTGGTTACTATCCATTCAAACTTAGTGATTGTATGTGGGGCCCTGGGGGATATTATCTTTCCTATGATTGCCAACACCCAAAGGATATTGTGAAGATCGAGAAGATTGTAGAAACAATGAGTACCTACAGGCAATTACTCCAGTCCATTAAGGACACCGAACAACAACTGGCAAAACTAAAGGAGCAACTTGAGTCCGAGCCGTCACCTAGCATCCAAGATGCAGAAGTGGGCGATACCCTTGAGGATGGTTCGATTGTTCTGAAGAAAGAGAACGGTCTTGCCTTGGTTGCTGCACCGAAATCGACGGAAGTTTCTTGCCCTTGGTCTAAGGAATTTTCGGAAGTTTTTGATAGGCTTGCTTCTCAGGGTTTTATTCCTTCTCAGTGGTTTGTTCCTACAGTAGAGCAACTGAACCTTGCATATAAAGTAATTCCTAAGGAATTTAATAAGACATGGTATTGGAGTTCTAGCGAGTTCATTGCGTCCAACGCTTGTTGCGTCAGCTTCTTTAATGGTTACCAGTGCAGCCTCAACAAAAGCAACACTAGCTGTGTGCGTTCCGTCCGGTGCGTTTCTTATTGAGTCCTGGGCCTTGGGCCTATCAAAAATGACCATTAAAACCAGTCAATCAACCAAATGAAACTATCCGAACTACTCCAAAGATTAGATAGCGAAGAACTCCCTTATACCGGGGGTAGTGAATTTTTTGAAGAAATCTTTGGCGGCTATAATTGGGTGGACCTTGAGAGCAATGGGTTTACTTATCGCCCCGTTTCAGCATGGAACTGTACTGATACTTGGGTAGGTGATAATGCGGTATATCTTGATGGAGAACTAATTTGTATTACTTCTCGAAGTGGGAGAAAAGAGCCTGTTGAGATTCAATGGGTTAGTAAGGGGGTATTTGACAGGGTATCCGCCTTTGTGCGTTCTCTTGCTGAAGATGAAGATGATTACAAAAAGTATATTGATTTTGAGTCAGAGGTTGATGCTTCGTATAAATTAGACTATACTAATCAATTGTTGGTTCATCATTCAACTGCGGTGTATCAAGGTAGGACCGTGGGGATTGATAGGGGTCTTTCAATGCAAGAGGGCCGAAATGATTATATTGCAAAAAATGTTTGGATTATTGAGGATGGTGATTTACAACCGGTGAAGGTTGACATTGGGGAACTTACCTTTCCGGTTAAACTTAAGGGGCCATCGGGTTGATTTTGGATGGTGTGGTTATTGTAGTGCTGATTTATTTATCGCACGCAGGATGGTGGTGACACCCTGAGAATTGGCATAGGTGGGGTCTGGCTAGGCCTCCCGTGTGCTAGACTATGGGAGTCAGATTCCACAAACCGCAACCCCCAATGGATTCATTCTGCCCCGAATTGTTTTTGAGAGATGCAAACTCCACCAAGCAACGACTAGCATTTTATAGTCCTTCTGCAGCAGAAGAGTGTAGCGCTAAGATCTATAAAACCCCAGACGGCGGTGAAGTAGAAGTTACCTGTGTGATAGAAGGTCTGGAGGATACTGGGTCTTATATGTGGCCCGATAGGGTGCCCGTCATTGTTACGTCTTATTTGAGGGATGGTTGACTTCCTAGGTCGTTTACCGGGTTGTATTGATTTAAATTAAAAGTGACACACGGGAAATTGGCATAGGAGAGGTTCGGTTCGGGGCCGAGGGTGCCATACTATGGGAGTCAGATTCCCCAAACCGTAACCCCAATGGGGAAGTTCAACATCAACGACACTGAAAAGAAAAATGGTTAGCGTCAAGTGGAGCAGCATTGGTTTTGCTCATTTAGCAGGCTCAATTGATGATGCAATTAAGAGGTTTCAAGAATTGAAAACCAAGGGGTATGTGTATTTTGAAGAGTGTGAAAACTACGATGGGTGCATCATCGGATTGATACCTTACTTCAACCGTGAAGAAACTGATATTGAGTATCAAGCGAGCCAAGAAAGAAAAAGACGGCTTCAAAAGTATAGGGTACTGCGAAGAGAATTTGGGGATAACTTTGAAGATTAAAGATGTCTTATACAATTTAGCTGACCACTATTTACTCATAACCATTCACTTTGCAATGCAATGGCTCATCATACGTTAAAAATGACTGAAGTAGTAGACCTGTACCGGAGTTATTGCGAGAGTAATAACATTTCATTTAAGGTGGACGATAGCGTGAAGCCTTATGACGACACTACCCTATTTTGTCCTGCTGGAATGCAACAGTTTAAGGACAAGTTTAAAAATCCAGATAATACATCTATCGCTAATAGCCAATCTTGCATCCGCCTACAGGATTTAGATGAAATTGGTGATGGGTCTCATTTATTGTATTTTAATATGTTGGGTCTTTTTTCCTTTGGTGAATTGACGATGCAACAAACCATTCATTTTTGGATGAGGTTCCTTAATGATATACTAAAAGTTAAAATAGATTATGTGACCATACATCCAGATAAATATGACTCTTGGAAGTATTTTTATTCCGATTACCCTGATTTGGAAATTAGATACGATTCAGAATGTGTCTGGAGTGATGGTGAACTCGGTGGTTACTGCACTGAATTTTATAAGAATGGAATAGAAATTGGTAACATTGTTAATACATCTGGACAGTTTATTGATGTTGGGTTCGGATTGGAAAGAATTGAAAGTATTTTAGGGAATCCAGTAAAAAGTTCAACGGAAACTTTAAAGGAAACCATCTACAAAATAATAGAGTCTGGGTATAAACCTGGAAACCAAAAACAGGAGTATGTTTTGCGTAAATTATTGCGCCAACTCTACAAAAGTGGGGAAACTATTGAGCATCAATTTTTTGCTGACGAAGTTAACCGGCAAAGTAAAATAACTTCACGATACTTGAAGATTAAAGACAAACATCCAGATAAAACAAAAGAGTGGTGGTATGATACCCACGGTATTGATTTATCTTTGATTTAAGGACAATTAAGCAACTGGCATAGGGGGGGGGTTCGGTTCGGTTCGGTCTCCCGTGTGCTATACTATGGAAGTCAGATTCCACAAACCGCAATCCCCATGGGCAAACGCAAAGTCAACCATGCGCTTAGAGATCGGCTCCTTAATAGCTGGCCTACTAATCCGTATGCCACGCTGCCAGAAAGTGTGATGCCACTAACCGAAAAAGAGTTCATGAATCAATCCATGGAGGATCTAGATTTAGATGATTACGAATATGACCACTTCAATTCTTAATTTCAGCCTTTTTCCCTCACGCCGCCGGGACCTACCCGTCACTCATCCCACCGTTTCGCCTACGATGCCCCTATCCGTCATCCGTAAATCCACCGCCGAAGACCGTGAGCGCCTTGACGCTTCCGCCTGGCGGTTTGCCGATCGCCATGGTATCACGTTAGGCCTTGAAGACCTTGGGCCAGCAGAAGAGCTTGACATGCACCTGTCGTGGTTTAAGTCACAGCAGCGCAGCTATTCACTGGGGCCGCTCTGGCAAGCCTGCCGCTGCCGCGCCTTGAAAGTCAAAGTTGATGCTAGCATCGCGGTTGGTTACGGTTATGTTGGCTATTCGGTTTCCTGACCTTGCCTGTGCCGTAATCATTTCCTACTGGAAACTTACCATGCCTTCACTGCATCGTTTTCACTAAAATCAGAATCGTCAAGTAATCGAAGTAAATCAATGCAAAGGGACAGAGTAACTGGCACTGAACAGTACTATACTCCAGGGGATACTTCGGGGTATTGTGTTGAGGTTATGGGTAGGGTTATTTTCGACGGTATTGGAAACACACTTAAGAATAGAATGTGGTTAGAACCTGCTGGTGGGACTGGCTCATTTATTGATGCTTTAGTTGCTAGTGGAATTAACCCAACTAAAATAGTGTCCTATGACATCGAACCTAAGCATCCCGCTTGCCGTTTGACTGGGAATTTTTAGACGAGGACATTTCCAGTCTCAGTGGTTGCATTACTCTGACTAATCCTCCGTTTGGTAGGGCCAATAAGTTATCAATCCCATTTTTCAATAAGTGCGCCCAGGTTGCTGTTTATATAGGGTTTATTGTACCTAAGAGTTGGAGAAAATGGTCGGTTATTGACAGGTTGGACCCCTACTTCCATTGCATTTACGATGAAGAATTAAGCATCGACTATGTTTACGATGGTGGTAAAGCAAGTAAAGGAAAGTTGAATACGGTGTTTCAAATTTGGGAGAAGAGGGATTATGTCAGGGAGAAAATTCAGGTTGAAGATAGGGGCTATATCAAGAAGGTAAAGCCTCAAGATGCTGATGTTAGTTTGACTATTTTTGGTAGGGGTTGTGGAAGGCTCAAGGTAGATTTCTCCAGGGAAAATAACACAACTCAAATGTTTTTGAAGATTGCGGATGATACTGTGTTGGATGCTTTGAGGGGTGTAGATTTCAGTAGATTCTACAATAATGTTGCTTTCATTGAGGCCTTGTCTATTCGGGAAATTAACTTCTTGCTTAATGAGTATTTTGATGATCAGGTGGTTGGAGCATAGTTTCCAGGGTTAATGGCTTTATGCCCATATAACGATAGTGTTATACTGTTATGGCATTATGACATTATAGTGTGTTGGTATATTAGAAAAATATAATAAATTCAAATTTTTCAATTTTTTAGGTTTGAAACTTTGGTAACAACAATTAGGAACACCCACCTAGGGCATTCTCAAATGAAGACAACCACAGTAAGGGAAAATCCCTGACAGTGACTGGGTTTCTGAGCCTCGGCTCGGTGGGGGTCCCTTGGCTTTTTGCTTTTTTTGCCATTCTGGCTCCCTGATGGCCCCTTGACGATGCCTTGACAGTTTGAGCCCCTAAGGCGTATAATAGGCAGGAACCAAACACCACCGTTCCCGACCCGCCATGATTGCTACCGAACTGGCCACGAATCCCGAAGCTACCACCCCTAAGGCACCTAGCCCGGTTCTCACCGCCACCCTCAAGCTATGCGCGGCCCTAGCTGATAACTATGCGCGGTTTAATCCTAATGGGGTTGGCAAGGGTTATGCCCCCGTGTTCACAGTAGAGGAAGGGAACAAGTACCTGAAAATCATAATGTCAACGTCCGGCAATCGTTCTATTCATGCTTTCATCGATAGGGTAACCGGCAATGTTTACAAGGCAGCCAATTGGAAGGCCCCGGCCAAGGGTATTCGTTACAATTTGTTGGAGGATCCTGAGAGTTGCTATCAGCGGGCTGATTGGGCCGGGGGTTATTTGTGCCGGCGCTGATTGCCACTTGGTAAATGACCTGGCATTGATACCGCTGCCAGAACCATGCTTGCCAATCCTTGAAGCTAGGGGGTTGACTCCCCATCGGCAACCATGCTAAACTAAGTCAGAACCAAGCCAACCACAACCAAACGCAACGACCGCAATGGAAACCACTACCGAACAACTTCAAAAAGCCAACGGTGGGGTGTGGGGGTCTCACCCCCAATTTTCACGAGAGGGATGGCAAGATGAAGTTAATGAAGGGTCAACCAACTTGGGTTATTGGGATTGGGTAGACAATCAACTGGACTTTTTAAGTGTAGAAGAGCAGGGTTGACGACCCACCGGAAACCGTGCTTGCCAATCCTTGAAGCTAGGGGGTTGACGGTCCCACGGCAACCATGCTACAATAGGTCCATACCAACCGAAACCCACCGACCTCACAATGGCCCACACCCTACGCTGCACCTTCCTAGCTCAAGAATGGGTCGGGGACACTGCCTATCCTGTGCGTCGGGGGAATCTTCCAACTTGGGTCTGTGTAGTTGACACGGTTCCTGAACCATTCTCTCATCAGTCGGATGATCTTCGCTTCATGGGCGAGTGTGCCCCCCAGTGGGCTCAGGAGTGGGATGGCCCCTTTGAGGTGGACTTCGAGGTTGTTTCCGAAGGGGATTGATGCCAATAAGTTGACAACCCGCCGACACCGTGCTACAATTTCCCTGTCACTAACGGAGGCAACCATGGCCCGTTCAACCCCCGGCTTCAACCAACGCTCAATCTCAAGCTGGATGTATGGCAACGCTCGGGAGTACAATTGTGCTACCGCCTTGGCAGAGGCTGCTATTGATATTTTGGGGCTTCCTGAGAGATGGCTCCAAGATGAGGCCCATTGGGTCTGGGACAGTGCCCTTGATAATTGGTGCTTGGCTATGGGGATTGATTGCTGATTGCGGATAGGGTGATGACCTACTGACTATATCTTTCGGAGAATAAATGGCTTGGTATTTAAATTGGCTTGATGATAGTTGGATGGCTGATGAGAACTAACAGCAAACTCATTGATAAACAAAACTTATCTATATAGGTATTTAGATAAGAGTGTACTATAAATAATTTTTACGCGAATATATGATAGTAGGGTGCAGAATATGCATTCAAATGTAGAATTTTTTGGATGGTTTTTCA
>Ga0208360_1000346_pt1 | contig 11523 bp, 13 predicted proteins | sample LakMenE27Jul10ns_FD_150739 | JGI IMG/M metagenome (GOLD analysis project Ga0208360, IMG submission 150739) | Freshwater microbial communities from Lake Mendota, WI - 27JUL2010 deep hole epilimnion ns (SPAdes) | ecosystem: Environmental > Aquatic > Freshwater > Lake > Epilimnion/Euphotic zone ...
TCGCAGAAGAGCTAGCGCCAGCGTGCGAAAGCTCTAAAGTCTTGCGGCGCAAAGGGTCTCAGTAATTCTTACAATGAGATCCCCTAGGGGAAGTTTACAGGGGTTTAGTATCAGTTAACAGAAGCTAGGAGCAGTTAACTGCGTGCTGGTCACGTTTGCGGAGTTTGCACTGATCAAAGGCTGCACCAAGGCGGCAGTGACTCACGCAAGCAAGAGCCGAATCGCTGAGGCTGTTGTCGAGGAAGATGGCAAGCGTTGGCTCGATCGTGATCTTGCGCTGGAGCTATGGCGGAAGAACACGCTGAAGAACAACAACGCGAAGGTGGATGAGCCTGACCCGGTGGAGCCGCGGCCAGCTAACCCGCGAGAGTTACGGCAGCGGTTGGCTGCGTTGCCTGATGATGAGATCCCGGAGCTGAATGAAAGCCGCGCGCGGCGTGAGCACTACCAGGCGGAGCTGGCGAAGTTGGAGGTGGACCTGAAGCGGCGCGATCTGGTGCCTGCGGTGGATGTAAAGAAGGAAGCCTTCGCGATGGGGCGGAGTGTGCGTGAGGCGTTGGCGAATTTGGCGGATCGGCTATCGCACCAGCTTGCTGGCGAGACGGATCCAGCGGCGATCCATCAGGTGCTGACGGATGAGCACCGTGCTGCGCTGGTGGAGTTGGCTGATGGGTAATCCATGGCGCGCTGGCTTTATGGAGGGGCTACGCCCTGAGGAGCCGCTAACGGTTAGCCAGTGGTCGGACCGCTACAGGCGGCTGAGCAGCAAGGCATCGGCCGAGCCTGGACCGTGGCGGACGGCAAGGACTCCTTACCTGCGGGAGCCGATGGACTGCTTGAGCAGCAGCAGCCCGGTGCAGCGGGTGGTGATGATGTTTGCGGCGCAGACGGGCAAGACGGAAGCGGGCAGCAACTGGCTGGGCTATGTGATCGACCATGCGCCTGGTCCGATGTTGTGCGTGCAGCCGACGGTGGAGATGGCGAAGCGCTTAAGCAAGCAACGGCTGGAGAGCTTGATCAATGAGACGCCGTGCCTGGCGCAGAAGATCGCACCGGCCAGGAGTCGTGACTCTGGGAACACGATGTTCGCCAAGGAGTACCTCGGCGGGATTTTGCTGTTGACCGGCGCAAACAGTGCGACGGGATTGCGCTCAGCGCCGTGCCGGTATCTGTTCGCCGATGAGATCGATGCGTTCCCGAGCGACGTGGATGGCGAGGGCGATCCGGTGGCGCTGGCAGAGCGGCGGACGACCACGTTCGCGCGGCGGAAGATTTTGCTGACCAGCACGCCGACGGTGAAGGACTTCAGCCGCATTGAGGCGGAATATGAGCGGAGCGACCAGCGGCGGTTCTATGTGCCGTGCCCGTGTTGTGGGGAGATGCAATGGCTGCAGTGGTCAAGGTTGAAGTGGGAGGAGCGGCGACCGGAGACGGCGAGGTATGAGTGCGAGAAATGCGGCGAGCGATTCGAGGAGGTGCATAAGCCGCGGATGCTGGGCGCTGGTGAATGGCGCGCAACGGCGCCAAGCGATGGCAAGACGGCTGGCTTCCATCTGTCGGGGTTGTATAGCCCGCTGGGATGGTGCAGCTGGGAGCAGTTGGTCGATGACTTCCTGCGTGCGAAGGGTGACGGTCCAGCATTGAAGGCGTTCGTCAACACCCGGTTGGCGGAGACATGGGAGGAGGACTATGCGGCGGCGGTGAACGCTGAAGGCCTGATGACCAAGCGGCTGGCGTATGAGCCGGGCACATGCCCTGATGGGGTGGTGCTGCTGACGGCTGGCGTCGACGTGCAGGACAACCGACTGGCGGTGAGTGTGTGGGGATGGGGCGAGGGGGAGACCGGCTGGCTGGTGTGGCATCAGGAGCTGATGGGTGATCCGACTCAGCTTGAGGTGTGGAAGCAGTTGGATCATGTGCTGGCCACCGGCTGGGCGACAGCTTGCGGGAAGGAGTTGAAGATCGCGCAGATGGCGATCGACTCTGGCGGCCACTGCACGCATGAGGTCTACAACTATGTGCGCGAACGTGTGCGGCAGGGTGTGGTTGCGATCAAGGGCAGCAGCAGGCGCAACAGTCCGGCGGTGGGCAAGGGCAACAAGGTGGACGTGAACTGGCGCGGGAAGGTGCTGAAAAAGGGCGTGACGCTGTACCAGTTGGGGACGGACACGATCAAGACGACGCTGTTCGGAAGGCTGCGACATAACGAAGCGGGCGGCAGCTTGAACTTCGGGATGGCTGCTGATGAGGAATACTTCCGGCAGTTGACCAGTGAACGGCAGGCGCTGCGATATCACCGAGGATTTCCGATCAGGGAGTGGGTGAAGAAGTCGGGTGATCGAAACGAAGCGCTCGATTGTGCGGTCTATGCCTATGCGGCGCTGTTGATTTACAGCCGGCGGATGAATCAGGCGACGATGTGGGAGCAGTTGCGGCAGCAGATGGAAGAAGGGAAGAAGGCACCGCTAAGATCAAGGAAGCAGTCGCCGGCACCCGTGGCTGCTAGTGGCTTCGTCAGCAACTGGTAGGCCGTGAACATCCCGAGCGAGATCAGAGCAGGCGACACGATCCAGTGGCGGGATGTTGCTGGTGTGGACAATCTGGGCAATGAGGTCAGCAGCTCGGACTACACGCTGACCTACTACCTGCGGTTCAACGCTGCTAGCGAAGGCGCGACGGTGGTGGGCACTGCGTATGGGACTGGCTGGCAGTTCAGCATTGCTGCGGCCACGAGCGTGAACTTCGATGCCGGCACTTGGTACTGGCAAGCCGTTGCGACGAAAACGGGCAGCACGATCACGCTGGGCAGCGGCCAGTCGACGGTGCTGGCAGCGCTGAGCTACTCGGGCACACCGGCAGCGCTGGATGGACGGTCGCAGGCGCAGAAGGATCTTGATGCGGTGCAGGCCGCGATCCGCACGATCGTCGCCGGTGGTGTGGTTAGGCAATACACGATTGGCAACCGAAGTCTGAGCAAGTACGACCTGACGGATTTGCTGGCTTTAGAAACTAAGTTGAAGGCTGACGTGAATCGTGAGCAGAAGGCTCAGCTGATCGCCAATGGTCTGGGCAATCCGTTCAATCTGTTCGTGAGGTTCTGATGGGTCTGCGCACTCGGCTGTTCAAGGCAATGGGATTCGCGCCGATCCGGCCGCGGCAACGTGCGTATCAGGGCGCGCGCGTTAGCCGGCTGACGGCGGACTGGGTGACAAGTGGCACCAGCGCCGATAGCGAGATCAAGTCGAGCTTCAAGGCACTGCGCAACCGGGCGCGGCAGTTGTGCCGTGATTCGGACTACGCGAAGCAGGCGCTGCGCGCTATCCAGAACAACGTGATCGGCCACGGCATCCGGCATCAGAGCCAGGTGCGGATGCTGCGTGGCGGCAAATTGGATGAGGCGATGAACGCTCAGATCCACGAGGCGTTCGAGAAGTGGATGAATAAATACCGCTGCGACGTGAGCGGCCTGCTCGGCTTCCACGATATTGAGCGGCTGGCGGTGCGCAGCTTGGCGGAGAGCGGCGAGATCTTCATCAGGATGATCCGTCGGCCGTTCGGCGATAGCCGTGTGCCGTTTGCGCTGCAGTTGCTGGAGGCTGATTATCTGATCGATGACGACGTGCCGCAGGCCAAGGATGGCAACACGGTGCGTATGGGCATCGAGGTGGATCAGTACCTGCGGCCGCAGGCGTATCACTTCTATGCGAACCATCCGGGCGATACCTACGCCGGCAACGTGCGCACCACTGGCCGCCGGATTCGCGTGCCTGCTGATGAGGTTATCCACCTGTTCATTCCGGAACGGCCTGGGCAGACCAGGGGCGTGACGTGGTTCGCGTCGGCGCTGATGCGGCTGCACATGCTGCAGGGCTATGAGGAGGCCGAGCTGGTGCGGGCACGGGCTAGCAGCGCGCTGATGGGATTCATTACCAGTCCCGAGGGTGAGCTGACGGCGGATGAGATGTATGAAGGCGAGCGCGTGAGCGAGTTTTCTCCTGGGGTCTTCAAGTACCTCGATCCCGGGCAAAGCGTGACGGTGCCGGACATGAACGCACCGGATGGTCAGCTCGAGCCATTCACCCGGTCGATGCTGCGTGCTGTGGCTGCTGGCCTGGGCGTTTCGTTTGAGAGCATCAGCAAGAACTTCTCAGAGAGCAACTACAGCAGCAGCCGGCTGAGCCTGCTCGAGGAGCGCGATGCGTACCGCGTGCTGCAGCGGTACATGATTGAGAACTTCCACCAGCCGGTGTTCAACGCATGGCTGGAGATGGCGGTGCTGAGCGGTGCGGTGAACCTGCCTGGGTATGAAACCAACCCCGACCGCTATCGCGCTAGCAAGTGGATCCCACGGAGCTGGGAGTGGGTGGATCCGCAGAAGGAAGTGGATGCGTACAAGACCGCCGTGCGCTGCGGCTTCAAGACTCTGACGCAGGTCATCGCAGAGCAGGGCGGTGATCTGGATGATGTGATGCTCACCCGTCAGAGCGAGCTGGCGATGCTCGATGAGTTCAACATCATCACGGACACCGACCCGAGCGAAGTGACTGAGGGTGGTGCGGTGCAGGCTGCGAGGCCGATGGGCACCGAGGCGCCGTTCGAGGAGACCGAGGCGCCGTTCGAGGAGGAGGAGGATTATCCCGAGGAGGAAGGGACTGAAGATCTGAGCGAGCAACTGCAGGGAGATTGATGGCAACGATCGAGGGGCAGGAGATTGACCTGATGCCCACCGAGGGCATGAAGGAGGAGGCGCAGCGCTATCGAGACTGGAAGGCTGAGGGGCGCGACGGCGGCACCGAGGTGGCAGCTAGGCGAGCCGGGCAGATCCTCGGCGGTGATGAGTTGAGTGCTGACACGGTGATCACGATGGCGGCATGGTTCGCCCGGCATGAGGTGGACAAGCAGGGCGAAGGATTCAGTCCCGGCGAGGATGGCTATCCATCGCCTGGGCGTGTGGCATGGGCGGCATGGGGTGGAGATGCTGGCCAAGAATGGGCTACATCCAAGGCCGATAGAATCAAGGCAATACAAGAAAGAAGCGCCGTGGACTCAGAGCGCCCCTATCCGAATGAACATGCTGCTCGGCTGACCGATCCCGAGCAATATGATTCGTTACGTCGAGAGAACGATGCGGGCGGCTCAGGCATTGATTTCATCTACGGGATCAAGGAAGGCGTGAGCGAAATCCAAGCCATCCGGTTCCGTAGCTCGCAGTTCACGCCGGCTGAGGCGCGTGAGTGGTTGGCCGAGAATGACTTCGATCCGATCATGTTCGAGGAAGCTACGGGCGATGGTGAAGCCGATCGTGCTGCACCGGGCGAGTTGAGCGAGGGCGACTTCGTGCAGTGGGATTCGAGCGGTGGCACTGCCCGCGGCCGGATCGAGCATGTGATGCGTGAGGGCACGCTGGGCGTACCCGACACCGAGTTCAGCATCGATGCCAGCGCTGAGGATCCTGCTGCATTGATTCGGATCTATAGCGAAGGCGATGAAGGCTGGGAGGCGACTGAGACGCTGGTCGGCCATAAGTTCTCGACGCTCACCAAGATCGCGGCACTGCGGAGCCTGACGGGCAAATATCAGCGGGCAGAGCTGACCAGCTTTGATGAGGTGGAGGAGCGGACCTTCGAGTTCCCCTTCAGCTCGGAGTATCCGGTGGCTCGGTATTTCGGCAATGAAATCCTGAGCCACGAAAGCAAGGCGGCTGATCTCAGTCGCCTGAACGATGGCGCTCCGCTGTTGTTCAACCACAACCCTGATCGCGTGATCGGTGTTGTGGAGCGCGCGTATATCGACGGCAATAAGCGCCGAGGATATGCGCGTGTGCGGTTTAGCCGCAACTCATTCGCTCAAGAGATCTTGAGTGATGTGAAGGATGGCGTTCTCAGGAATGTCTCCTTCGGCTACTCCATCGACAAAATGGAGGAGCGCGGCAGTGGCGACTTTGTTGCTACTGCTTGGTCTCCTTATGAGATCAGCGTTGTCTCGGTGCCGGCTGACCCCGGCGTTGGGATTGGCCGATCGCTTGAGGATGACAATGCTGCTTCGGCAGCACCAACACCCGATCCCATTCCTTCAATGGAAAACACCACCCCCGATCTGGCCGTGGTGCGTGCCGAAGCCGCTGAGGCTGAGCGCGCCCGCATCTCGGACATCACCTCCCTGTGCACCAAGCACGGCATGGAGGACCTTGGCCGGCAGATGGTCGAGTCTGGTCGTTCAATCGACGAGGCTCGTGCTGCTGTCCTCGACAAGCTCAACATTCCCCAGGAGACCGTGACCATGCAGGCCGCCGACATTGGCCTCAGCGAGAAGGAGAGCCGCAGCTTCTCCTTCCTGCGTGCCATCAACTATCTTTCCAACCCGACCGATCGCTCTGCCCGTGAGGCTGCTGCGTTCGAGATCGAGGCCTCTGAAGCTGCTGCTGCCAAGCTCGGCCGTCAGTCCCGTGGCATCACCATCCCTCAGGATGTGCTGCGCCGTGACCTGAACGTCGGCACCGCTTCCGCCGGCGGCAACCTGGTTGCCACCGACCTGGATGCCGGTTCGTTCATCGACCTGCTCCGTAACGCTTCCGCCCTGGATCAAGCTGGCGCCACCGTGCTGACCGGCCTGACCGGCAACGTGGCTATCCCCCGCCAGTCCGGCGCTGCTACCGCTTACTGGGTGGCCGAGTCCGGCTCCCCCACCGAGTCCCAGCAGACCGTCGACCAGGTGAGTCTGGTGCCCCGTACCGTGGCGGCCTACACAGACTTCAGCAGGCGCCTGATGATCCAGTCCTCCATCGACGTGGAGAACATGGTGCGCAGCGACCTGGCCAGCGTGATCGCTCTCAAGATCGACGCCGCCGGCCTGTATGGCACCGGCTCCAACAGCGAGCCCCTGGGTCTGAAGAACACCACCGGCATCGGCACCGAGGACTTCGCTGCTGCTGCTCCTACCTTCGCTGAGGTGGTGGCACTGGAGAGCGACGTGGCTACTGCTAACGCTCTGCTCGGTACGCCTGTGTACCTGATGAACGCTGCTATGCGCGGCAACCTCAAGACCACGAAGAAGGACGCCGGCTCCGGCATCTTCATCATGGAAAACGGCGAGGTGAACGGCTACCGCGGTGTGCTGTCCAACCAAGTGGCTTCTGGCGATCTGTGGTTCGGCAACTTCGCCGACCTGATCATCGGCTACTTCTCTGGCCTCGACCTGATGGTGGACCCCTACACCCACAGCACCAGCGGCACCGTCCGCGTTGTGGCGATGCAGGACTGCGACATCGCAATCCGCCATCCTGAGTCCTTCAGCCGCGGCAACGACACCCTCTGATCATGTTGATCAAGGTCCTACGGCAAACAATGCTGGCAGGCCAGGTGATCCGTCTCGGGGAAGTCCATGAGGCTTCCCCCTCGGACGCCAAGCTGTTGATCGGCATTGGCAAAGCTGTTGCGGTCGCCGACAAGGTGGCCGATTTGGTTGAGGTTATTGCTCAACCAGCACCTAAACCATCTACCCCTCGACGGAGGGCTAAATCATGACCATCCACAATCTTGGCTCGAAGACCACGGTCTTGGGTCTGCTCCGCAACGACGTTGTGACCGCTACCGGGACCGGCTCTGCCATCGATCTGCAGGGCTACGAAGGCGACATTGCTGTGCTGCTGGACGCCGAAGCTGGCGGTGCTGGCGTCACCTATGCCGTGAAGCTGACCGAATCCGACACCTCCGGCGGTTCCTACACCGACGTAACTGGTGGCGGCTTCACCACCACCACCGCCAACACTGCCTCGCTGCAAAAGATCTTCGTCAACGTGACTTCCCTGAAGCGCTTTGTGAAGGTCTCCATCACCGTGGCTGGTGGCACCGGCGCCGGTGCCGTGGCTGTGATCGGTCTGGCTTCTGCGAAGTACGGCTGATCATGGCTCTGACGGAGGATCTGGACATCTTCCTGGCGGACTTTGGCGTTAGCTGTACGGCTGGCGCCACTACCGCCAACGGGATCCTGGACATGCCCAGCCAGGTGATCAGCGATGGGATGGTGCTCACCACCGACTACACGCTGACCGCCAGAACCTCCGCATTTGGCAGTCTCATCCGCGGCGACTCGATCACTGTGGATGGGACTGCTTACACCGTCCGCGAGACGATGTTGATTGACGACGGCAAGTTCGTTCAGCTCGGGATTCAGAAGACATGAGCGGTCCCTTCAAGGTCAACACACGTAGCCAGTGGGCAGCACAGAATCCTGTGCTGATGGCAGGAGAGCCTGGCCTTGAAAGTCAGACCGGCAGCCTGAAGATTGGTGATGGCAGGACAACGTGGAACACGCTGCCGTATTTCAGCAGTCCCGCGAACTGGGGTTCGTTCTGGGATTCAACGTCTCAAACGGCTACGGCAAATACGCCGACGCCGATCCTGTTGCGGAAGAACGATCTAGACAACCGTGGCATCAAGGTGATCTCGGATAGCCGGATCACGGTTGACCATCCGGGGATCTACAGCTTCACGTTTTCAATTCAGTTCAGCAATACCGACGCGCAGATTCACGACATCAACGTGTGGCTCCGCAAGAACGACAGCGGCGCCAGCGGTGATGTGGTTGACAGCGATAGCAGGTTCAGCATCATCGCCAGGCATGGCGGCATCGACGGCAATGTGATCGGGACGGTGAACTTTGTGCTCAAGCTGGCGGCGGCGGATTACATCGAGCTGATCTGGGCGACCAGCAACGCAGCCGCTTACATTCATGCGGAGGCAGCCGAGACCAGTCCGTTCGCGCATCCGGGGATTCCGGGCATCATTTGCACAGTGGTGCAGGTGGCATCAGCATGACAACGAAGCGCGAGTCGATCTTGGCTGGTATCCGCACGGCGCTGACAGGCACCACTGGCGTGAGCACGCGCATCTACCGCAGCAGAGTGGAACCGCTGGCTAGGGGCGAGCTGCCGGCGATTGTGGTCGAGCCGATCAATGATGTGTGCGTGCAGTTGACCAGCACCCCGACGCTGGATTGGACGCTCACCGTGCGCGTTGCAGTGATCGTGCGTGGCAACATCCCTGATCAGGTGGCTGATCCGATTGTGGAGAGTTTGCACGCGAAAGTGATGGCAGATCTGACGGTCGGAGGCCATGCCTACGACGTGCAACCGACTGGAGTTAGCTTCGATATGCAGGAGGCAGACCAGCCATCTGGTGTGATCTCCTGCGACTACGTGGTGAAGTATCGGACTCGAGTCGCTAATTTGGCGCAGAGTCCGTAGTAGCTACGATGATGGACGAATACAAAGGCCAGGGCGGCAGCTATCTGGTCGACAAGAAAACCGGCAAGCGAAAGCTCGTCGAGCGGACCCAGCCGGCTCCCCACCCCCAACCCGAGGTAGCCACCAATGGCCTCAGTTCTGACACGCCGGCGTCTGATCCTGGCGAAGATTGAAACCACCTACGCCACTGACTCCAGCCCGACCGGCTCGAGCAATGCCATCTTGGTGCGCAACCTCGAGATCCAGCCGCTGGTCGCTGAGACCGTAAATCGCGACCTGGTGCGTCCTTACATGGGGCAAGCCGATCAACTGCTGGCGCAGACCCGGGTCGAGGTGACCTTCGAGGTGGAGCTGGCTGGCTCCGGCACTGCTGGGACCGCTCCGGCCTATGGTCCGGTGCTGCGTAGCTGCGGCCTATCTGAGACGCTGGTGACTAGCACCAGCGCCACCTACGCGCCCGAGAGCAGCGGCTTCGAGAGCTGCACCATCCACTACCACGAGGATGGCATTCGCCACAAGCTGACCGGCTGCCGCGGCACCTTCGAGATCAACGGCGAAGTGGGTCAAATCCCGGTGATCAGCTTCACCATGACGGGCATCTACAACGCCCCGACCGATGAGACGCTGCCCACCCCGACCTACGCCAACCAGGCCACCCCGCTGATCTTCAAGCAGGGCAACACCACCAACTTCACCGCCTTCTCCTACAGCGGCTGCCTGCAGAGCTACAACTTCAGCATGGCCAACGACGTGATCTATCGCGAGCTGGTCGGCTGCGCGAAGGAGATCATGATCACCAACCGGGCGCCCAGCGGCACCATCGTGATCGAAGCTCCGACCATCACGGCCAAGGACTTCTTCACGATCGCTACCGGCAGCAGCACCGGCAGCATCACCTTCCAGCACGGCACGACCGGCGGCAACATCGCCACGGTGACCACTGCTCAGTCCGACCTGGGCAACCTGACCTATTCGGATCAGGATGGCGTGCAGATGCTGAATATGCCGTTTATTGCGGTTCCGACCAGTTCGGGCAATGATGAGTTCAGTCTCGTTTACACCTGATCTTGGCTTTTGTTCTTAAGCAGTCGGACACCTACTCGTGGCCGATCGCATTTGATATCCCCGTCGACGGTGGCCGTATGCAACGGCAGACCTTCGACGGGGAGTTTCGTCGGTTGAGCCAGTCCCGCATCACGGAGATCGGCGCCCAAATCAAGACCGAGGAGATCACCGATGCTGACCTCGCAGCCGAGGTGCTGGTCGGCTGGTCTGGTGTGACTGATGGCGATGGCAAGGATGTGCCCTTCAGCCAGAAAGCACTGGAGCAGTTGCTCGATGTGCCGATGCTGGCGAGCGCGATCACGGTGGCCTACTTCGAGAGCCTGCAGGGAGCTAAGCGAAAAAACTGATCGAGGCCGCTGAGCATTGGGCAGGCGGTGGCGTTGTGGACGAAACCGCCGACGATGCCGCGGCCTTCGGCTTCGATCTGCCGGATCTGCCACCGCCACCGGATGAAGACTTTGGGATCCTGCCGGAGAACTGGCTGGTGGTCGAGATGTTCCTGCGTGTGCAGACGCAGTGGCGCACCACGATGAGTGGCGTGATCGGATTGGACTATGCAGCGGTGCGTTGGCTGTTTAAGCTGTACGACGTAGAGGAACCGCGTGCGCTGCTGGAGGATCTTCAAGTGATGGAGGCCGCAGCGATGACGGTGATCAATAAGCAGGGGGCATAGCCATGGCAATGAACATGGAGGCCATGCTGAAGATCACCGCCAACGTGGCGGGTGAGAACAATATCCGGCGGCTTGGCAACTCGATGCAAGGCCTCGAGGGGCGCATCAAGAACGCCAGCATGGCGACCAACCTGCTCTACACCGGCCTCAAGAGTTTGGCCGCTGTGGCAGTTACTGGCGGTGTGGTGGCGTTGGCGAAGTCGGCGATCGACTTGGCAGACGATATGCGCGACCTGTCGCAGCGCACTGGCGTCGGTGTGGAGACGCTGGGGCAGTTCAAGGTGGCAGCCGAGCTATCGGGTAGCAGCCTCGAGGGCGTGGCGAAGGGACTGACCTTCCTGAACAAGAACATGGTGGCTGCGGCCACTGGCGCAGAGGGCGCCGCTGCTGCGTTTAAGACCGTTGGCGTTGCCACCACCGAGGCCGATGGCACGCTGCGTAGCGCCGACAAGGTATTCCTCGATGTAGCTGATCGCTTTGCTCAGTTGCGTGATGGACCGGAAAAGGCTGCACTGGCGATCAAGATCTTCGGCAAAGCTGG
>Ga0208360_1000348_pt1 | contig 11499 bp, 4 predicted proteins | sample LakMenE27Jul10ns_FD_150739 | JGI IMG/M metagenome (GOLD analysis project Ga0208360, IMG submission 150739) | Freshwater microbial communities from Lake Mendota, WI - 27JUL2010 deep hole epilimnion ns (SPAdes) | ecosystem: Environmental > Aquatic > Freshwater > Lake > Epilimnion/Euphotic zone ...
CCCCCCCCCACACCGGCCCCGGAGCGCAGGACGGCCGTCATCGCACCGTGAGGTGCGCTCAACGAATCCGACCGGAGCCCTGCGGCGGTTGCTCAGCCCCAGGGAACGTCCAGGAACTCCACCAGCAGCACGCCCCGGTGGGTGCCATGGATCGTGACCAGTCCCGCCTTGGCAGCACGCTCCATGCCAGGACGCTCCTTGCGGACCTGTTCGGCGGTAGCCAGCACCCGCACCCAGCCGCCGGTCATGAAGTCCTCGCTGCCTGTTTCAAAGACCTGCAGCCGGCGGTGCTGGTTGCTGTTGCGCTCGTAGTACAGGCCTCCACCGGTGGGGTCGGTTCCCTCTGCCCAGACCTGATCCACCATCAGCTTCCCGATCGCCAGTGGGTCCCGTGCCGCTGCGTCAATGGCCTCACCGTCAAGCACCAGCGGGTTGCCCGGGTCCTCACGGTTGTCAGAGATGATCAATCGGTCGCCCATGAAAGGGTTCTCCTCAGCCCCTTCCTGTCGCGTGATCACGCCGCATGGGTCAATCCAGCGATGGTGCTCGTCAGTCTGGCTGCGGATCAGCTCTCAGCCCCAACCAGCGCCGGCTCAGCCATCTCCCCTGAACCCTCCGATCCGGGTCTCGAGCAGGTCCCACGGCCCTCGAATTCCGTCCATCCATCACAGAACGTGAATAACGGTATAAAAGACGGTACAGATGGGGGCACCCATCGTCTCAAGCCGTGCCATAGCAGTCGATCCCGTCCGCTATATACGGACACCCTCTCCGTTTTTGAACAACTGTTGCCATCTCGGCAGGATCCACAGTCACTCGAGTGCGTATCGCAACAGCACGAAAAGATCTGTGGGGAGGGGAGCTTCATCCCAGGGAGCGACCCATTGCACAGAGAGATCCCATGCGCCTGGGGGACTGGGATCAACCCCAACAGTGGCTGTGCAAACAGAAGCTGGCAACGGATCGACTTGATTGACCTGATAGACCGCAACAGCGCTTCCACCCATCTGGATGGTCTTGCCCTGAAGGAAATAGGGGAAGCGGTCTGGGGTGATACGGCACTGGAAGCTGGCAGGGGTATCGGTGGAGGCCTTGAAGCGCTGCCATTCCGTCGGGAATTCATGGCGAAGGCTGAACAGTCGATTCAGGCCCGAGGGCTCACCCTCCGTCGGCCCCTGGATGGCGGCATTCAGGGAGGAGATCGCTCGGGTTTTGAGGGTGTCTCCGCTCAGGCCCGAGGGCTCACCCTCCGTCGGCCCCTGGATGGCGGCATTCAGGGAGGAGATCGCTCGGGTTTTGAGGGTGTCTCCGCCATCCCTGGCGGTGTAGCGCAGATGGAGGATCGCATCGGCGATGGTCTGGAAGTCAAACTGTGGCCATTGGACTTCTCGCCACTTCCCAGAGAGCTCCAGGCGCCAGGTGGAGATCACGCCTGCTCCTTCAAAGGGCAGATAGCGCTCATCGCGGAAATTGAGCTCAAACAAGCCGCTGTCGTTCTGGCCGGTGCTGGTGGCGATCGATTGGGTCGATACGAAATCTTGCCGAAAACGGGGGTCAGAATCAGTGCCGCTGAGAGTTTCGGCATAAGACTCCCCAGCATCAGGGCTGATGCGAACCTTGTTGGACACCAGGGTCAGCTTGGCGTTGACGTTGGTGTAAGGCCCCACAACACAGGGCAGGCTGAGACTCACGGATTTGATGCGGCGCATGTAGTGGCCGGGATGGTCGAGATCGAACAACCATTCTGGGAGCGTGAATTCGCAGCTGCCGGTTTCCTTCAGCAGGATCAGGGCGAGGGGGTTGAGGCTGAGCAGCGACACATGGCGGGTGAGCTCATGGTCACGGCGATGCTCGTGGAGATAGGCCATCTCCAGACGCCGCAGATCCAGCTGCAATCCTTCGCCGGCTAGGAGTCCCTGCCGCAGGCTGTCCCACTGGCCAAAACGGATGAAGCTGGATGGGGCCAGACCACGCTCGTGGCGGTAGGCCCGTTCCGCCCGGCGGGCGGTGTCGTAGGCCAGCTGGTAGCTCTGGAAGTAGAGGCTGGAGAGTTCTGACACCATCCAGTTGTAGAGCTCCTGATGGCTGAATTTGCCACGCAGGTGATCCGCCACCTCCTGGGCATGGGTGCGCTGGAGTTCATGATTTTCTTGCTCTTTCAGGGCAATTGTATGTCGAATGTCTGCGGCTGTGATTTGTTTATCAATCTGTTCGAGTTCCTTATCGGCCAGCTTTTTCTGCAGCTGCCATTCCTCCCAGCGACGGCTGTAATTTCCCATCGTGCCCGTCAGACTTGCGAGCAAGTTTGTGTAGCTAGACAACAACTCAAATGCCTTGGACCACGAACCCGCCACATTGGACGCCTGTCTCCCACCGGTGGAGGCCAGCGTGGTCGGAGAGCCAGCCATGCCAGCAACGCCGACGGTGAACTCAGGAATCAAAGCTGCGCTCGCCCCTCCAGTGGAGAGGCCGTTGGCAATCAAACCCAGATAACTGGAGAGCGCCCCCAGCAGCATGGAGGTGCTTTCGGCGGCATTCATGAATTGGCGCGTGGAATAAAAGAGCTGGCGCTCAGTGATGACCGCTTTTGTTTTCTCCAGGCTGGCCTTGGTTTCCAGAGCTTCCTCGACTTGTTTTTGCCGGATATCCTTCATGGCCTCCAGCAGCCGCTGCTCATGGGCTGAACGCAGGCGCGCCAACTCTTCCCCATCCCGTTTTTCATAGGCACTCAGCAAGGCGGCGCCAAGGGATCGCACCTCTGCACAAAGCTCATTGGCCTTCTGCAGCATCACAGTGAGGCGGTAGGGGGAGAGGGCAGGCTCGCCTGCAACCACTTCACGCAGATCCACCCCCATCGCTCGGGCCCGCACAAGTAGCGCGGGATCGATGGGAGGCTCGAACAGGGGCAATTGACGCACCAAGCCCTCGATGTTCATGCAGTGGCGCAGCTTGAACAGGCGATCCGCCACCACATCCCAATAACCCAACAATTTGTCGTTGGCGGGGATGCAGAAGAAAAGGATGGAAGGGATAGCGCTTTCGCTCGATCGAGCTACATCGATTGAGGTGGTGGAGGCAGTGGAAGGTGTGAGATTCTCGATGGGAACAAGAGCGTTGCAGAATTCATCCAGTCTGGGTTCGAGGGACTCAAAGGTTTGGTGTGGGGCAGGGGAGCGTGGGGGAAGAATGGGGGGGCGCTGGCCAAGGATATTGGCGGCCAGCACATACACCTGAGTGGCTTCCGCTGTGGATTCCAGCGTGTCTTGTCGAAACAGATGGTCGCCCCAGGCAATCAGATTATCCAGATATTTCATCACCACAGTTTTCATATAGGCCGTGATGCGTAGACGGGCCAGCAGGTGTGGGTTGAAGGGATCGTTCCGCCATTGCTCCACCTGATCCTCCAGCTCTGGATCACCGCTATTCAGGCGCAGCATCAGCTCCTCTGGGGTGAACCGCTCATTGGCCGCCTCAAAAAATGGTCTCACTTTCCAGAAGCGAGCTGGATTGGATCTTGAGGATCTTGACTCTGAAGTATCTGAAGATTCTTGACCAATGGTGGGATCAAAGATGTAATGGAACCAACGCTGGGCTTCGGCAAAGCGCTGGTTTTGCTTCAGCCGATCGGCGATCAGCAGGGGCGCGTGGAAAAACAACTCCCAGTTATATTGGCTGTAGGCGGCGGCAAAATCAAAATCAATCGCATCCTTGGGGTCATCGATTTCGGGGGCGACAACATCTCGGTTTGGGGTGAATTCACGATCAAAGTAAACAGCGTTTGTCTGCTGTCGGAAAAGACCACCCCCTGATTCAGGCGCCCTTGGATCAGGATCTAGAAGACCCGCCAGGCCAAAACGATTGAGCTGCTGGAGGAAGAGGCAAGCATAAGGATGGTAGAAACTGTGAAAGATATAGCGTTTCTTGGCTTCCCATAGCGCACTGAAAACGCTTCGCGTGTGGTCGTCTATCAGCGTGGTTTCCCAACCAGCAAGGTGCAAGGGTTGGATCGAAACAGGATCTCTGGCTGGCCTTGGACTGGGCCCGATGGGATCAGGCAGAGGTGGCGTTGGCCGACCAGGGAGGGATGGAAAACTGCCTGGTATTTCATAAAAATCTGGTGTCAGTGATTCGCGAAGCCGGGGAAGTGTTGTCTCCTCCTCTCGGGTCAGTGCCGAGCGGTCCACAGGCACATCATGGGTGATGAAGAAGGTGCGCACACCGTCTTGGAAGAAGAAGGGCTGCTTGGTTGGTTCAAACCTTGGGTATTGGTGTGCTGGTTGAAGGATAAATTGCCCTGGGGTTGTTTGGAGAACCTGCGGCGAGTCGCCACCCCATTGATCTTTGGGGAGAAAAAGACAATCTCTTAGATCTTCCACTCTTTCTGCAAACCCCATGAATAGCCGTTGTGTCCGCCAGGGAGAGCCATAAAAAAGGTCCAGCCTGTATCCCTCTGATAACCCATCCCACAACAATGTCACCACTGCGGAAGGTGAACATCCCCGCAGGCTAAATACAGCCAGAGGCGCGAGGACCCTGGGGTAGATATCCCCGTAGAAGGAGAAGCAGAATAGGTCCAGACCGCCCGTTGATGGATCAATGAACCCCTTGAATGTGATGTCCTGTTTGGGTCTAGGCAATGGGCTCATGGCCGCCTTCGACGTTGGCCAATTCAGCTTTCCTGTGATGAGCTTCTTTGCTGACCACTTCTTATGGTGATACTCACTACAGGCCAGGCCAATCTCCCAGTATTTCAAAGGGAGAGTTCCCTGATCGGATTCGGAAATCCTTTCTGGTTGAACCGCTTTCTCAGTAAAGATGGGCCAGAAAAGATGCAGGCGACGGTTCCAGACCACAGGGATCAGGTGATCACCTTCGATATCCAGCTCCACCTTCTCCCAGGCGGTCCAGTGGCGGGAGTCCACCCGGCGGCGGTAGTAGTAGTGGTGCGGGATCCCTGGGGTGCGGCCGAAGACATGGAGCACATCCAGACCGTCTTCCTTCTCGACATACAGGCCCATGATCTCCAGCCGGGCCACCTCGTGAAGTTGGGTGAGATAGCGAAGATAGGCAGCTTCCACCACCTGCTCTGTCACCTCGTTTTGCAGCAAAGCATTTTCCAGTTCCTTGAAGAATGGCGTCTTGTCGTCACGGAGTTCTGGCTCGATCCAGTTTTCCGGATAGAGGAATACCTTGCGGTTGGCTTCCCAATAGCGATAGGTCTTGCGCCACGTTTCCCATTGGCGAGAGAGCTCGTTGGCTAATTCGCTCTCTTCCAGGCCCATCTGGCAGCGTTGGATGAAGAGCTGCACGGCGGTGATGGCCTGGCGGATGCGGGAGGTGAGCTGGCAGGCGCCCATCTCCACATCGATCAGAAAATGCTCGTAAAGCTGAGCGGCGCTCGGGGCTGGGGCCCCCGCTGGACTGGCGGAGGGCCTCCAGAGTTCAGGGTGATGCCGGAGGTAGGCCACCAGGGCGTCGCGCCGACGTTCACGCAGCTGGTCTTCCAGGGGCCGAACAATCGCCAGCCATCGGGCGGGGTCGACCGTCGCCCTGGCAGCCTCACGCATCTCCCTGGCCTGAGCGGCGGAGGGGGGCTCCAGGGCCCAGCTCTGCAGCTGGGGCAAGCCAATCCCGAGCCGTCGGCTGAGGCTGATCTGCCGCCACCGCCGCGCCAGCACAGCCACGCGGCTCGGGTCGGTGGCGGGGGCGCTGGGGGAGAGGTCGATCAGGTCGTCCCTCTCCCAGCCGGTTGCCGCCACCAGCAGCTGCAGGAGCGCTTCCGGTTCGTCGCCGGATCCGGGGTGGCGGAGAACCTCCAGCAACGCTGTGGCGCGGGTGGGCAGGGCGTCGCGCAGATTGCGGTAAGCGAGCAGGGCCAGCCAGTCGCCAAACACCGCCACAGCGAGGGCGGCCCGCTCCGCTTCCTCGGAATTCAAGGGGGGAACAGGAATCCGGTTGAGATCCACGGCCTCCGCTCCGGGGCTGGTGAAGTGGGCCAGTTCCTCGGCGGTGAGCTTGAAGGCGCGGCAGAGCTCCGCGATCTTCTGCAGCCGGATCAGCAGCGGTGTGAGGAAGGCCACCGCTTCGTCTTCGTGATCGATGGTGCTCAGCGCCCGCAGATCCGCGATGGCTTGGCGATTCAGCGGAGGCGCTGTGGCCTGAAGCACACGCTCCAGCAGCAGACGCACCAGGGATCCCTCCAGCTTCAGGTGATCGGCCAGGGTTTGGCTGATCAGATCGCGTTGCTGGCGATAGGTCTGAAGGCAGCTGAGCAGGTGGGTCAATCTCTCCGACAGGGGTGTGGCGGGATTCAGCAGGATCGTCAGGGAATCCGCCTGCAGGATCAGCGGGAAGTGAGCCCACAAGCGATCGCGATGCGCCTCCGAATCTGTGGGTGAGCTGGAGAGAAAGGCCAGGACCTCCTCAATCTGTGAGGCGTTCAGAGCGTGGAGCGGCTCTGGTTCGCCCAGTTCGGCCAACAGGGCTGCCCGCAGCTGCTCCTCGGGGGCCCCGGGCGTTTCAGGGGGCGTGAGCGTTTGCCGCAGGCCAGCCCGGAGGGTGCGCCAGATGGCGGCGATGGCCTGGCGATCGGGCTCCAGCAGGGCCGCGGCTTCCGGGTCATGGAGGCAGAGATAGGCCAGCTGGGGCACCAGCACGCCGGAGCGCTTCACCAGATCCATCCGGCTGAGGAAGGCCCGGGTGGCCTCCGGGCCGCTGAAGGGGTCGATCCCACTGATCAGCCGCAAGCTGCGCAGCTCCAGCGGCCGCAGGTGAAGGGACCGGGCCAGCAGAGCTTCCTGCTCGTCCAAAGCGCTTGGATCCCACAGGCCCAGCAGACCGTCGAGGGGGAGGGGCAGCCGTTGCTGCAGATCCAGCAGATGCGCCAGGCGCACCAGAACGGTGTCGTTGATCAGCCTTGGCGCGTCGCTGGCGGGGCTGGCCGGTTCCGCCAGGCGGGCCAGGGCCTGATCGAGTTGGGGGATCGACCAGGGGCCACAGCGGCGCAGCCGCAGGAAGCGATGGAGGCGATCAAAGAAGTCCGGCCCGGTGCCCTGGAGGCGATGGCGGCTCCAATCGCAGCTGGCTGGATCCTCCAGACGCGCAAAGCCGCCGGGGTTGATGAAGGTGGAGGCGAGGCATTCGAGCAATTGCTCGAAGCTGAGCTGGGTGCGGTGCAGGAGGGTGGGCACCGCAGCGAGGGCCTCCAGTTGGCCGCGGATGGCTCTGGCGTCGGCGGGGGCGGGAAGGGCTGCCGCGCTGGTGTAGTGGCGCAGGATGGCGCGGGGCTCGCTCTCGGCGGTGGTGATGATCGCAGCCTCCGAGGGGGAGAGATTCAGGGCGGCCCTGGTGGCCTGGAGGGCGGCGTCGGGGCCGGCTTGGAAGCTGTCGATCAGCTCCCGCTGGCTGGTGCCGAGATAGGTGAGGTACACCCGGGCGGTTTCGCGCCAGAGGTTGAAGGGAAACACCTGGGGATAGCGGGCGTTTTGCAGCGGGCCGTCTTCGTCGTAGACGCGCTCGTGAACGTGTTCGGGTGCCGCCAGGAGCTCCTCGGCGGAGCGGGTGGTCTGGAAGGCGGGCGTGTCGTCGAGGGATCCCAGCAGGGCCGCCTCCAGCACCTCATTGACGAGGTCGATGGTGGGCAGGGGGGTGTGGGTGTTGGCGCAGCTGAGCTCGATCCGGGTGATGTCCGGCCGGCGAGCTTGGAAGGCTTCGAGCAGGCCGGCCTGGCGGAGGAAGTGGAGGCCATCCACCAGGTAGGCCGCCGGACTGAAGATCGATTGGCAGTGCTGGCACTGGCAGCTGCTGAGGGAGCCGAAGAGGGTCTGCCAATCCGGCAGCCCCTCTGCCGGACGCGTGCCCCCATCCCCATCCGCGGCGGTGCGATCCAGAGGGGAGGCGCCAGGGATGACCCAGGGCCGCACCGCATCGAAGGCGGCGTGGTGGCGGCTGAGCAGGGCCAGGGAGCGGCTGCTTTGGGCGATGGCCTGCCGGTGGATCAGGCGCGCCTGGGTGGTGCCGCCCAGGGCGCTGCCGTATTGGGCGAGGAAGGGGCGTTCCCCCAGCAGCCGGATGGCTTGGGCGGAGCTGAGGCCCGCGGCGAGCAGGGGACGCACCAGGGCATAGCGGGGTGCGAGCTTGAAGAGGCGCTGGGCGGCGGCGATGGATTCGGGATCGCGCACGCCTGCGAGCACGCCGGCCCCCCGCTCGCGCACATAGAGGGCCAGGGGCGTGGCGGCCAGGTCGAAGCCGGGATTGGTGGCGAAAAAGGCCCGCAGATCGGCGGCCTGGGGCAGGGAATCGTCCGCGGCGACGCGGGCGGCGAAGGCAGTGGTGGGAAAGAGGGCTTCGCTCAGTTGGGTGAGGCTTCGGGCGAAGGTGGCCTGGCGCTCCTCCTCGTTGGCGCCTGGGATGGAGGGGGGCACGCCCACCGGCTGGCCGTCGATGGGGGTGGCGAGGCGTTGCCGCCAGGCGGCTTCATCGAGGCGGGCCAGATCGCGGCCGCTGCGCCATTCCCCCTGCGCCTGCTCCTGCTGCAGGAGCCGCACCAGGGGCAGGTGGCCGAAGGTGAGGGGTTCAATCTGCAGGGTGAAGCGGATCGCCGCCGCCTCGCCGTTGCGGAAGGCGGGCTGGCGGGCGAGCTGCTGCCAGAAGGCCTCTTCGTTCTGGCCGTCGTAGGTGGCGTAGTGGCGGATGAACTCCTCCCGGGCAGCGGTTTCGGGCAGCACGGTGGCGAGCAGGGCGCCGAAGCTGCGGGTGTTGGGGTCGGGCCCGCTCTGGGCGAGGTGGCGGGGCAGGAGCTGCTGGAGCTGGCTGAGGATCGCATCCAGCTCGGCCGGCGGCAACGCGGGAATGATGGAGGCGGCGATGGCCTGCTGGAGGGCTTCGCGCCATTCCTCCACGGGGTGCACCAGGAGCAGGGCCAGGTTGGTGGGCAGTTGGCGGCGGAAGAGGCCGTAGAGCGCGGCGCTGGAGAGCTGGGTTTGTTGTTGAAGCTGGGCGGCGATCTGCAGGAAGGCGAGGTGCTCGGCGTCGATGCCGGATTCGCCGGTGAGGAAGGCGATGTCCGCCGCTGTGAGTTCGGCGAGGGGGTGTTTGTCCAGCAGGGGTTGGAGCGTGCGGAGATAACGCTCCAGCTCGGAGGGCCCCTGCTGGCCGGGCGCTGTGACGCGCCCATGGATCACGGCCGTGAGCGGGGCGTTGAACCAGATCGAAACGGTCGGCGGGCTGCCGTCGGGGGTGGGGTTGGCGGTGGTGTCGGGAATGCTGTCGAGGGCGGTGCCGTCGCCCTGGCTGAGGGCAAGGCCCGTGATGGGCTGGCCCTCGGGGGTGAACAGGCGCAGCACCAGATCGGCCCGCTCCTTTTCGGCGCGGCGGAACTGCTCGCGGCTGTAGGGAATGGCGTAGTGGCCGGCCGCATCGGTGCTGTGCTGGCCGAGGAGCTGCTCGGAGCGCAGATCGCGATCAAAGGCGCGCACCACCACCCCCGCCAGGGGCAGGCCCCGGGCCTGGAGCACCTGCCCGCGCACGAGGCACCCTTGCCCGTCGGGCCCCTGGCCATCGGGGGAGGGACGCAGCACTTGCACGGTGAGGTCGATGGTTTCCTCGAGCGTGGCGTTGGAGCGGCGGGGGGAGGTGGCGAGCAGCAGGCCCTGAGGGTTGTAAACGCGCACGATCAGATCGGGGCCTTGCACTTCGGCGCTGGAGGTGCGGAACTGCTCGACGCTGAAGCGGCCCGCGTAGGTGCCATCGGCGCCGGTGCGGGTGGAAACGAGGGGATCGTCGCCGCCCCGATCCCAGTCCACGATCTGCACCGTGGCGCCGGCGAGGGGTTCGCCTGTGCTGAGGCGCACCGTGCCGCGGACGGTGTAGGTGGTGGGGGCAGTTTGGGGCTTGAGGGTGATGTGGAGGGTGGCCTGTAAGGCCGTGGTGGCCCGTCTGGCTTCCCCCACCACCTGCCCGCGGGAATCCACCACTTGAACAAGCAAGTTGGGGCCCTTGCGGCCACCGGTGGACGGCCAGCTGTAGGGGATGCGGTAGCGGCCATCGGCGGCCAGGGCCACCGGCTGGCCCAGGGGCTGGGGGGCGGTGCTGGCGGGGGCATCGAAGGCGCGCACGCTGTAGCCGCCGATGTCCTGCGGAGAGCCGTCCGGCCAGGACACCTTGCCGCTGACGGAGCGGAGGGAGGGGGAGCTGACCATGGCGAGCTCGGCGGGATCAGGGGCCTGGTTCGGTTATAGCTCAGGGCTGGGAAATTTGCAGGTTGGAGGGGTAGGAGTTTTGATACCTTTACATCGGCAGTGGTGGCGTTTGCGGTGGTGGCTTCTTTTTGGAAGTGAACAATTTTCGTTGCAATAGCGAATCCAAGCGTCTCATGCAAAATCTCCAGCTTTGATTAGAGCCGTAAGATCTTATTCAATCCAGGCCCTCTGGCAGTAAGGGCTGAAGAAATGAAAGCAGCTGGGGGATGTCTTGATGAATGACATCCCAGAGGGTTTCAAGGGTAATCCGATCGTATTGATGGATGAGTATATCGCGCATACCGGCAATCTCTTTCCAAGGTATTTCAGAATGCCGGGAGCAGAATTCAGATGTAAGGCGATTCGTGGCTTCGCCAAGAACAATCACTTGATAGAGAATGGCAGATTGTTTCTCGTCATCCGCCATGAGGGAAGACTTTTTCAGGTCAGCTGCATAAAGGAGAACACGTTTTGCAGCATGGGCAATATCCAGGAGAGTGGCATCATCTCTGTGCATAGATTATCCGGGATGTCTTAAGGATTTCATCCCGCCGGATTGGATTTTCGCTGTTGACGATTGATTCCTTAATGGCAATATCAACTCTTTTCTTTGTGCTGGCTTCCAGTTCATGCTTGATTCTGGCAAGAGTCAGCAATCCTTGCTGGGCTTGAGGAGCAAAATGAAGCAACACGTGAATATCGCTGTCGGCTCGGGAATGACTTCGAAGAATCGAACCAAAACGGCAATTTCCATAATCTCCCACTGCACACAAACCGCTTTGATTGCTGAAGATGAAAGGCACATTCTCCTTTCGATTTCGGCATCAATCAAGGTCTGCGATTGTATCATTGAGGCGTTCTTTTTTTTTCTCGCATTTAACCATGTCTGTCTCCTTGGGGGCTGGGCTTGAGAGGGGGGCGTTCCTTTAGATTGATAGTTGTTTATTGTGATAACTTGGACAGAAACTTATGGCGTGCTCGCTTAAACGCGAGTGCTTGAATCCTTTTATATCAGCAACTTTGGCATGCCAAATCTCCTCCAGTCTTTTCATGGCGTAGGTTATACTCAGGATATTTGAAAAAGCTTGGCTTCCCCGCCTCAAGGACTCTAGGGAGACACTGGAAAACCCAGCCCACCTGCGCGAAAATTGGCCTGTGATTGCAGGTATGGACTGGGTTGATGGGCAGCAAGCAGCTTGGCTTCGGAGATTACGAGCAGACCACTGCAAAAAAACGCACCAGACGCGAGCGCTTCCTTGCG
>Ga0208360_1000352_pt1 | contig 11448 bp, 9 predicted proteins | sample LakMenE27Jul10ns_FD_150739 | JGI IMG/M metagenome (GOLD analysis project Ga0208360, IMG submission 150739) | Freshwater microbial communities from Lake Mendota, WI - 27JUL2010 deep hole epilimnion ns (SPAdes) | ecosystem: Environmental > Aquatic > Freshwater > Lake > Epilimnion/Euphotic zone ...
CTAGCGCGTCTGCCAATTCCGCCACCCGGACTAAGTGATAGGAAAGGATAGCAATTGGGTGCAAGAATAGCGAAATGAGTACAACACACAGCGAACTTGAAGTTGAAGCCATTCGAATCTGCCAGGAATTGATTCGAATTCCTAGCGTTAACTATGGCGAAGGAAAGGGCGATGAAAAAGCAGTAGCTGATTACATCGCTTCGTTGTTAACTGAAGTTGGAATAAAGCCAACGATTTATGAATCCGCACCAGGTCGCTGCAATGTTATTGCGCGTATAACAGGAAGTAACCCGAATCGTCCAGGATTAGTAGTACATGGACACATTGATGTTGTTCCGGCAAACGCGGCTGATTGGTCGGTTGATCCATTCTCAGGTGTCATTAAAGATGGTTTCATTTGGGGCCGCGGTGCGGTAGATATGAAGAATATGGATGCAATGATTCTCGCAACCGTCAGAGATTGGAAACGCACCGGTTATGTGCCGGATCGCGATATTGTTTTGGCTTTCTTTGCTGATGAAGAAGCCGGAAGTATTTTTGGTTCGCATTACATGGTCAAGAACCATCCTGAAGTTTTCGCAGGTTGCACCGAAGCTGTTTCTGAAGTTGGTGGTTTCTCAGTCACCGTTACCGGTGGAAAACGTCTTTATTTGATTGAGACTGCCGAAAAGGGTATTCACTGGATGCGTCTTACCGCACACGGTCGCGCGGGACATGGATCTATGATGAATGATGACAATGCAATCACCCGTCTTGCCGAAGCTGTAGCAAAGATCGGTCGCTTTGAATGGCCACAGCGATATAGCAAGACGGTCAAAGCCTTCTTCAAGCGAATTGCAGAAGAAACTGGAAAGCCTTACAACGAGGAAGATCTGCGTCCATTGCTTAAGGAGATCGGTTTTGCTTCAACCATGATTGGTGCGACGCTTCAAAACACCGCTAATCCAACGATGCTCGAAGCTGGGTATAAAGCAAATGTTATTCCCGGATCAGCCAGTGCAACTGTCGATGGTCGCTTTATCCCCGGTTTTGAAGATGAACTAAATTCGACAATCAAGAGCTTAATTGGTGAAAACGTAACTGTAGAAACTATTACGCGTGACAAGGCGTTGGAAGTTCCATTTGAAGGCGATCTTGTTGAAGCTATGTGTAACGCCCTTATCAAGGAAGATTCTGTCGCCATTCCAGTTCCATATGTAATGAGCGGTGGTACAGATAATAAGGCGTTGGCTGATCTAGGGATTATTGGCTATGGATTCTCACCACTGAAACTGGATGCAGATTTCAACTTTATGGCAATGTTCCATGGAGTAGATGAGCGAGTTCCTGTAGAGGGACTGACTTTTGGTGCGCGAGTTTTGAAGGATTTTCTAGAACACGCTTAAAGGCGCTAGAAACCCTTAAACACTAACCTCATCCAGTGCGGTTCGCACGATGTCTGGAAGTGAAATCTCTTCACTCTTCAACACGCCTCGCAACTGCGCTCCGGTTCTAGCGCCGATCAATGCACTCGTTACTCCAGGTGCATCTCGAACCCAAGACAGGGCCACTTCCAAAGGTGAAAAACCCAAACCTTCTGCCGCCACTGCCACCGCTTCAACTATCTTCATCGACCTTGCATCAAGGTACGGCTCAATGTGTTTTGCAAAGTGTGGGGCAGCTCCGCGCGAATCACTCGGAACTCCCTTTCGATACTTTCCGGTGAGAACTCCGCGAGCCAAAGGAGCCCAAGCCAAGAAACCCAAACCACATTCCACAGATGCATCTATCAGTTCGTACTCGGCAGATCTGTTCAATAATGAATACTCACTTTGAACTGTAGTCAACGGCGCTTTCATTGAATTTGATTGCTGCTTTGTTGCAGCACGCGCTAATTGCCATCCAGAGAAGTTGCTAATCCCAACGTAACGTGCGCGCCCAGTTGTGTATGCGTAATCAAGTGCTGACAAAGTGTCATCCAACGGAGTCAACTCGTCCCAAGTGTGAATCTGCCAGATGTCCACAAAATCTGTTCCAAGTCGTGCGAGCGAACGATCCAGATCTGCTATCAATGAATGGCGCGATGCATCTACCTTGCGAACACCTTCGGAGAAACTGATTCCAGCTTTTGTCGCGATTACAACTTCATCTCTAGGGAAAAGAGTTCCGATCAAGCCACCAATCACGCGTTCGCTGTCACCATCACCATAAGTTGCCGCGGTATCTAGAAAATTCCCGCCGGCATCCAAGAAAGCTCGACATTGGTCAGCCGCCTCAATTTCATCGGTATCGCGGCCCCACGTCATAGTGCCTAAACCAAGACGGGAGAGGGCAAGGCCACTACTTCCAGCTCGTCGCTTTTCCATGGCGTGACCTTAGCAAGGCTTACTAGCAAAAGCTGCGATAGCCTTTCATTATGCGCTTAGTTTTAATTCGTCACGCCCACTCCGAATCCAACGCATCCGGAATCTTGTCCGGTCGAATCCCTAATGTTCACCTGTCGCAAAAAGGTGTAAAGCAGTCGGGGGAACTTGCTACTCGGTTAGGTGTTTTCCCAGTTGCGCAGCTGCGAATTTCGCCCATGGAGAGATGCTTTGAAACTATCGCCCCATGGATAAATGAGTATGTATTAAAAACTACTCCAAACTTTGAACCGATAATAGATCCACTCCTTAATGAAGTTGATTACGGACAGTGGAGCGGAAAACGTCTGATCGCCTTGTCTCGAAAAAAGGAATGGAAAACGGTTCAAGAGTCACCCAGCAGAATGTATTTTCCTGGTGGTGAAGGAATTGCAGCAATGCAGGCACGAGCTATGTCATCTGTTCACCAAGCGGCATCCTTACCTGATTCAAAGGTAGCGGTCTTCGTTAGCCACGGTGATGTTATTAAATCAATTGTTGCCTCAGCATTGGGAATGCACCTAGACGAGTTCCAACGAATAATCATTGATCCTGCGTCAGTTTCGGTCATTGAATACTCTTCAGTTAAGCCTCGAATTTTGTTAGTCAATGACACCCGTGCTGTGGTTACGGATTTGCTTCAATCCCCAAAACGTTCAAGAAATTTGCTCGGTGGGGGATCCGGTAAGTGAGACACATCTTCACTAATCCCGAACGCTGTATTGCCGGAACTATTGGTCAACCGGGAGAGCGGGCATTCTTCATTCAAGCACGCGAAAAAGGGCGTGTGGTCAGCGTCGCGATTGAAAAAGCGCAAGTACAAGCAATAGCAAATCGTCTTGAACTAATTGTTGCTGAAGTTAGAAAAAGTAATCCATTGATGAGCGTCTCGGCCTTGCCAGTTGATGATGCCCCGCTGGAAACACCTGTTGATGAAGAGTTCCAAGTAGGTGCCATTTCGTTAGCGTGGAACGATTTGGCACAACTTATGACCTTTGAGCTCTATGAATTAGAAGATGACGAGCAAGAGGCTGAAGGCCAAGTACTCGAAGTCAATTTCTCATTAGAGATGGCTATTGCTTTTGCACAACGTTCAAAGGCAGTTGTTAATGCCGGTCGCTTGCCCTGCCCATTTTGTTCAATTCCAATCGATCCAAGAGGACATTTGTGTCCAAGGGCAAATGGCTACCGACGCTAAGTTAATAACCCTACGAGATGGTGCGCTTCGAGTAACGGGTCGTCTAGTGGATGCATCTAACGCAACCTTATATGCAGTCTCTGAGTTAGATGGACATGAAATGGTGTGTATCTACAAACCTAAAGCAGGAGAGCGACCATTATGGGATTTTCCAGATGGTTGCTTAGCTCATCGCGAATTCGCTGCATATATCGTCAGCGAGTATTTGGGTTTAGATGTAGTTCCGTTAACTGTTTTGCGGGATGGTCCATATGGCCAGGGAATGGCGCAAGAATGGATCACGATTGATGAATCAATTGATCTTGCCAAATTTTTCGCAACTGATCATCCTGGACTTCGAACCATGTCGCTCTTTGATGCGATTATAAACAACACAGATCGCAAGATCGGGCACTTGTTACCGATTAACATGGATAGCGTTTACGGCTGTGACCATGGAGTAACTTTCCATGTAGAAGACAAACTGCGCACCGTACTCTGGCAGTGGTCCGGTGATACCTTCACTGAAAAAGAGATTGCAACACTTGAAAAAGGCCTGAAGGGTTTGCAAGGAAATTTAAGAACCCAATTAGAACCACTGCTAACGACTGAGGAGATTGATGCCACAGTAGCTCGTATAGCCAGGCTATTGGACGAGGGATGTTTTCCAGCTCCAAATCCCAATTGGCCCGCAGTTCCGTGGCCGGCTTTCTAGTTAAGTAATACGATTACCACATGAAATCTTGGGCTTCCGTAGCCGTACCGCAATTGGTTGATCTGAAGGATTTTCCATTACTGGCTTTGTCAGATACCGCCTCAGGAACCAAGAAAACGCTGCCAAAGAAAAGTACCTACCGAATGTACGTGTGTGGAATTACTCCCTACGATGCAACACATTTGGGCCATGCCGCAACATACTTAGCTTTTGATTTAATAAACCGTTACTTGCGTGCAACTGGTGCACAAGTTTCCTATGTTCAAAACATCACCGATATTGATGATCCGCTTTTGGAGCGAGCAAATCGTGACGGAATTGATTGGAGCGAGTTAGCCCATCAACAGATCGATTTGTTCCGAACAGATATGGAGAATCTTCGAGTTATTCCTCCTGCACATTACATCGGTGCGGTCGAAGCGATACCACTAGTTATTGATGCTATTTCTGATTTGCGTGAACAGTCCAGTGTTTATGCTGTCGATTCTGATTTCTACTTTTCAAACAAACGGGATGAAAAATTCGGTGACAGATCACATCTGTCCCAGGAAGAAATGCTGCAAATTTTCTCAGAACGTGGGGGCGACCCGAGTCGAACCGGAAAAATTGATCCACTTGATTGCCTAGTGTGGATGTCTCAGCGAGAAAATGAACCTGGTTGGGATTCAGATCTGGGTAAAGGGCGTCCAGGTTGGCATATTGAATGCACAGCTATTGCCCTGGAATATCTGGACCCTTCAGATCTAGAGGAAACACTTATCGATATTCAAGGTGGCGGAAGTGATCTCATATTCCCTCATCATGAAATGTGTGCCGCGCAAGCTCATGTGATCACAGGAAAAGAATTGGCATATTCCTATGTTCACACTGGAATGATCGGTCTTGACGGTGAGAAAATGAGTAAGAGCAAAGGCAACTTAGTATTTGTCTCTCGCCTTGTAGCATCTGGCGTCGACCCTATGGCTATTCGATGGGCATTGATGGCTGGTCACTACAGATCAGATCGAATGTGGAGCGATGAAGTTTTGGTACAAGCCCAGGAACAAACGTCTCAGTTGAGACAAGCACTTGCAATGGATGTTTGCGCGCCGACTCAAGAGTTAATCAATTCGATCGTCTTGGCATTAAGTAACGATCTCGACACATCATTGATTATTTCTGAATTGAATACATGGAGTTTAGCGACATTAAGTGGATCCGAAGGCGGGGATTCATTAGCGCTAAAAACTGCATTAGATGCACTTTTGGGGATTGAGCTTTAATCTTCTTGTTGTCGCCTTAAATACCGCTCAAATTCCTTTGCAATCGTGTCTCCGGAAACTTCTGGCAGTTCTGCTGCATCCTTGCTTTCTTCTAGCGCCTTTACATAATCAGCGATTTCGGAATCATCGGAAGCTAAGTCATTGACCTCACGCTCCCACGAATCAGCTCTATCCGGTAGGTCAGATAAAGGGATCTTGATGTTGAGAAACTCTTCTAAAGTATTTATCAACGCCAGAGTTGCTTTAGGCGAAGGCGCATTAGCGGCGTAGTGAGGAACCGCCGCCCACAAGGAAATCGCATCGATACCTCTTCGCATGCAGCCATCTTGAATGATTCCTAGAATCCCAGTTGGACCTTCGTACTTAGAAACTGAAACGCCTAAACGGTTTGCAATAGATGGGTGCGCGCCAGTTCCGGTTACAGTGATTGGTCTCGTGTGAGGTGTATCAGCCAACAAAGAACCGAGAGAAACAATCAAGGAAACTTCTAAATCATCAGCCAAATCCAAGAGATCGGATGTAAAGCTCTTCCATTTCATCGACGGTTCAACACCGGTAACAATGACTAAATCACGGGTCATCGATGGAATAGCCATTCCGAAAACTTGAGTCGAAGGCCAGGTGATGCTGCGAATTTCAGAGTCATCAATTGATACAACTGGACGATTTACTTGAAAATCATAGTAATCCTCAGACTCGACTTCGGCGATGAGTTCTGGAAGAACATCATCATTCTTGTCGCGCCAACCTGACAGCAAGTGTTCAACCGCTCCAGATGCCGCCTCTGCTGCATCATTCCACCCAGAAAAAGCCATGATCATGATGGGTTCTCTTAGAAGAGGAATCTGATGAATCTCCATGAAAGCAACCTTAAGGTAACCTTGGGCAAATGAGTACACCTACCAAGCGTCCAGGATTGCTTCGTCAAGCCTTGGCAACGCGTGTGGTGGTTGCAGATGGCGCTATGGGAACCATGCTTCAGGCCGCGAATCCAACTCTTGAAGATTTTCAGAATCATGAAGGTTGTAATGAGATTCTAAACATCAGTCGTCCTGACATTGTCCGCTCGGTTCATAATGAATACCTAGCCGCTGGGGTAGATGCGGTTGAGACAAATACCTTCGGTGCGAATTGGTCCAACTTGGCTGATTACGGAATTGAAGATCGGATTTACGAACTCGCCTTCGCCGGCGGACAAATCGCTCGTGAAGCAGCTGATGCTTTTTCCACTGAACAAAAGCCTCGTTTTGTTTTGGGATCTCTTGGGCCTGGAACCAAATTGCCAAGCCTTGGTCATACCACCTATGAAAATTTGAAGATCGCGTACTACACCGCAGCAAAAGGTTTGGCAGATTCGGGCTGTGATGCTTTGTTGGTAGAAACCTCTCAGGATCTTTTGCAAGTTAAAGCAGCGGTAAACGGTTGTCGACAAGCAATCAGTGAAACCGAACGTGACATTGTTTTGATCGCACAGGTAACTGTTGAGACGACCGGCACGATGCTTTTGGGTTCTGAAATTGGCGCTGCGCTTAACACCCTAGAACCTATGGGAATAGATTTGATTGGCCTGAATTGCGCTACCGGACCTACAGAAATGTCAGAACATCTTCGTTACCTGAGCAAGAATGCCAAAGTGGCAATTTCTGTTATGCCGAATGCAGGGTTGCCGGTCCTTGGAGCAAATGGAGCTTCATACCCGCTTGGGCCTGGTGAGTTGGCCGTGGCGCTAGAAGGTTTCGTAGACGATTATGGAATTTCCCTTGTCGGTGGCTGCTGTGGAACTACACCAGCACACTTGGCAGCCGTTGTTGAAAAAGTCAGTGGCAAGGCAATAGCAACCAGAACGCCCGAACTAGATCCTGGTGCTTCATCTTTGTATCAATACGTTCCATTTAGACAAGACAAAACCTATTTAGCAATTGGTGAAAAAACTAATGCCAATGGGTCACGTGCCTTTAGAGATGCACTGTTAGCCGAGGATTGGGAAAAATGCGTAGAAATTGCTCGAGATCAAATTCGAGATGGCGCACATATGTTGGATCTTTCAGTTGATTACGTAGGGCGCGACGGTGCTGCTGACATGAGTCAATTGGCTTCACGTTTTGCAACCGCAAGCACACTGCCTATCGTTCTTGATTCAACTGAACCTGCAGTTTTAAAAGCCGGCTTAGAACACCTTGGTGGGCGGTGTGTCATTAACTCAGTTAACTATGAAGATGGCGACGGCCCAACATCTCGATTTGCCAAAATAATGCCACTTGTTAAAGAACATGGCGCAAGTGTTGTAGCGCTGACAATTGATGAAGAAGGTCAAGCACGTGATGCCGAATGGAAGCTGCGAATTGCACGACGTTTAATTATTGATCTGCGTGATAACTGGGCAATGAATGTTGGCGATATCTTGATCGATTGTCTGACTTTCCCAATTGCCACCGGCCAAGAAGAAACACGTAAGGATGGAATTGAAACCATCGATGCGATTCGTCGATTAAAAATTGAGTTTCCAGAGGTGCAAACAACGCTGGGCGTAAGTAACGTTTCCTTCGGGCTTAATCCTGCAGCGCGAGTCGTCCTCAATTCGGTATTCCTTCACGAATGTGTTCAGGCCGGGTTGGATTCTGCCATTGTCCATCCATCGAAGATCACGCCAATGGCTCGCATTGACGAGCGTCAAAAGCAGGTGGCACTAGATCTTATTTATGATCGTCGCACTTTTGATGGTGAGGAATGTACTTATGATCCGCTTCAAGAGTTCTTGCAAATGTTTGCTGGCGTTGAGCTTGCTACAAGCAAGAATGCACGCGCCGAAGCCCTGGCCGCTTTGCCTCTGTACGAGCGACTTCAGCGACGCATTATCGATGGCGAAAAAGTTGGATTAGAAGATGATCTAAAAGAGGCGATGTCACTTGGCACCCCACCACTTGAAATCATCAATACTCATTTACTTGAAGGTATGAAGATCGTGGGCGAGCTGTTCGGTAAGGGTGAAATGCAGCTTCCATTTGTGTTGCAAAGCGCCGAAGTAATGAAGACCGCCGTTGCCCAGCTAGAGCCTTTCATGGAAAAGACTGGTGATGAAGGTCGCGGAACTATGTTGCTGGCAACGGTAAAGGGTGATGTACACGATATTGGAAAGAACTTAGTCGACATTATTTTGACTAACAATGGCTATCGTGTTGTAAACATCGGTATCAAGCAAACAATCAATCAAATTATTGATGGGGCTCTTGAATCAAATGCTGATGCGATCGGTATGAGCGGGCTACTGGTGAAGTCAACTGTCATCATGAAAGAGAATTTGCAAGAAATTACGGCACGCGGTTTGGACCAAAAGTGGCCTATTGTTCTAGGTGGTGCGGCGCTTACTCGTGCCTATGTGGAACAGGATTTAGCTGCGCTGTTTCCAGGTGAAGTTCGTTATGCACGCGATGCTTTCGAAGGTTTACGACTAATGGATTCGATCATGGCGGTTAAACGCGGTGAACCTGGTGCGGCCTTGCCGGCACTTCGTGAGCGCAAAGTGGCAAACACCCGCGTCAAAAGCGAGGATCTACCTATCGATACCAGACGCAGTGATGTTGCATCAGATGTGGATATTCCGACCCCTCCATTTTTTGGTTCACGTGTTGTCAAGGGAATTCAACTCAGTGACTATGCCGGAATGTTGGATGAGCGAGCTTTATTCGTCGGTCAATGGGGCCTTAAGGGTAATCGCGGTGAATATGAGAACATGGTTGAAGCCGAAGGTCGACCTCGCCTGCGTTCATTGCTTAATGAAGTCCAATCAAGCGGCTGGCTAAACGCGGCCGTTGTTTATGGTTACTTTCCTTGCTACAGCGAAGGAAACGACTTAGTAATTCTTCACCACGAAGGTGACAGCAAGGGCAAAGAACGAACTCGCTTTACTTTCCCACGCCAAACACGTGACCGACGCCTGTGTATCAGCGATTTTTTTGCCGCCAAGGATTCAGGAAAGACTGATGTAGTTGCTTTCCATGTCGTGACTATGGGTTCAACGGTAAGTGAAGCTGCGGCAAAACTTTTCGCCGCCAACAACTATCGCGAATATTTAGAACTTCATGGTCTGTCTGTTCAGTTAACCGAAAGTCTTGCTGAGCACTGGCACGCACGTATTCGCGAAGAGTTATCGGTGAAAAGCGATGATTCAAATGATTTGCAAGGAATTTTGGATCAGGGGTATCGAGGATCTCGATACTCGTTTGGATATCCAGCATGTCCTGATCTTGAACAACAAGTACAACTGTGTGAACTATTAGAACCCGGACGAATCGGCGTGGAGTTGTCTGAAGAATTCCAGTTACATCCTGAACAATCGACTTCTGCAATCATTGTTCATCACCCTGAAGCCAAGTATTTCAACGCAAACTAATGGGCCTGACTTCAAACTTCTTTGATGCGGTTTTTTTCGACATGGATGGTCTCATGGTCGATTCAGAGCCGGAATGGTTTCAATCGGAAATCGAAGTAACCCGACCGTTTGGTTACACCTGGACCGAAGAAGATCAAGTCGCATGTCTCGGCGGACCATTATCCCGAGTGGGCAAATACATGCAGGATAAGTGTGGCGGTGTGAATACTCCTGAATATTTCACAGAAGCATTAATTCAAACACAGGCCTTGAAAATGCGGGGTAATACACCGACCATGCCAGGTGCGTTAGCTCTTGTTCGCGAACTTCAGGCAAATGGAATCAAGACCGGCTTAGTTTCGGCTAGTCCACGAAATATTGTTGATGCGGTGCTTGATAACTTAGGACATGACTTGTTTCCGTTTTCCATTAGTTCTAATGATGTAGAAAAGACGAAACCTCACCCAGATTGTTATCTAAAGGCGGCAGCCATGACTGAATCTAATATTCAAAATTGTCTGGTCTTTGAAGATTCACTGACCGGAATGAAGGCAGCTACGTCAAGTGGTGCCTATTTGATCGCAGTTCCACATCTGGTAACAATTGAGGAATCAAGCAAAGTTCGAGTTATCACATCACTTGAACAATTAAGTATCGGCAAGCTACAGCAATTGTTTGATGATTTTTCTATCGCAATTTAATCGTTGTGAGCTGGGCAAATCTTCTTAAAGTAACACCAGTCGCATAGCCTCGAAGGCTTAGGCGGCCAATACTCTTTCTCAATGGAAACGAAAATATCTTTCGCGACCCGTCGCAATACTTTTTCTACGGATTCAACATCTACTTGTGTTGGGTTGCTCTTCACAACTCGACCATCACCCAAGTAAATCAGTTGTAACAACCGGGGGAGAACACCCGTGCTTTTCCAATATAGGAGTGCATAGACTCTCAATTGGAATAACGCCTTCTCTTCCCAGCCTGGTTTAGGGGATTTTCCTGTTTTGTAATCAACAATACGAACTTCACCAGTTGGGGCGATATCTAGCCGATCAACATATCCATGTAGGTAGACATTGGTATCAAAATCATTTTCTAAATGCATCTCGCGGTGTGTAGCTTCAAAGGTGGTTGGATTTTCGAGAGTGAAGTAGGTAGTGAGCAAGGATGAAGCCCGGTCTAACCATTCCTTCTCATTGGAAACCATCTCGATCAGTTCTGGCTTGGCTGCTAACTGTGCACTCCATCTAGATGGCAGCAGATCTATCGCGGTCTGTGATGTTCGCTCAGTACTTGGATATTCAAAGAGATCTTGCAAAACCGTGTGCACCAAAGTCCCACGCTCAGCATCCAATGAGGGCGGCTCTGGCAACTTATCTATCTTTCGGTACTTGTAGAGCTGTGGACAGTTCTCGTATTCACTTACCGCGCTTGGCGAAAGCCGAAGATTGTTTGCATCATTCACCTGACCGAAGATACTCGTACTTTGAACAACATTTTCGCCTAAGATGCTCCCGTGTCTAATCTTGGGTATTTCGGAGCTGGCG
>Ga0208360_1000359_pt1 | contig 11336 bp, 8 predicted proteins | sample LakMenE27Jul10ns_FD_150739 | JGI IMG/M metagenome (GOLD analysis project Ga0208360, IMG submission 150739) | Freshwater microbial communities from Lake Mendota, WI - 27JUL2010 deep hole epilimnion ns (SPAdes) | ecosystem: Environmental > Aquatic > Freshwater > Lake > Epilimnion/Euphotic zone ...
CATACGAGCCGCAAACCGATCAAAAGCAGCAATCTGCAGAAACCTTACCTTCTCGAAAACAAAGACCGAAAACGTCTGGTCTCGATCGGGGAATCTGCCGGGGAGTTTTTCGGCCAAGTCCATGCGGGTCGGGGGATGGCCATGGCCGATTACGACAACGACGGCGATTTGGATTTCGCCGTGAGCATGCTTGAGCAACCTACCGAACTGCTACGCAACGAGACTCCTGAGGGAAATTACCTGTTGGTGGATCTGATCGGTCAAGCGAGCAACCGCGATGCGATCGGAGCTTGGGTGGAATTGGAGCTCTCTGGGGGAAAACAAGCTGGATTGAAACTCATCCGCCATCGATTTGGTGGTGGCTCGTATGCTTCGACCCACGCAAATACTTTGCACATCGGGCTCGGAGATGCCACTGGAATCTCCAAGTTAACCGTTCATTGGCCTGGAGGTAAAACAGAAACCTTCATTGAACCTCTGCCCAAGAGACGTCTATGCGTGATAGAATCGGTTCAGTGACACAAGCACCGATGAAAGAATCTCTGGTGCGCCGTGATCCTTGGTATCCATTCTTTCTTCATCATTGATCAATGCCATGACCGATAAGCCTGCGAATCAATTGCCGACCCAAGACGTACCGGCAGCGACTTACCCGTTCTTTACAAATCTTGCTCGAACGATCAACTCTGGACAATCTCGTTCGATTGTTATCTCTGGCAACATCTACGACTTGTACTATGACGGACGAGAATATTTGCCACTGATTCCCTTCCTGATCAACAAGACCAAAGTGCCTGGGTTGATCCAAGTGGTTTATGAGCTCAATGGTCCGATTCGAATCGCTGAGGAGGATCGCTCGAAACTGCGAGAAGCATGGAGTGCATGGAAAAACGGCGTCGGTGTTGATGCCATCGCGACGCGAGAACTGCTGCAGGATGGCAGCAAGTTCGAACTTCGTCGCAAGGAGTTCGATCAGTATCTTCGGGACGCGATTGGCAACTCGACGCAGGCCCTTGAGTTCATGCGACAGCTTACGATCTGCTCGCGAAACTGCCTGAAAGAAAACTTGCTGATCATCATCGAGGGAACCGATATTTTACTCCCTTCGGGTGACGGCGATGTCTCGAAGATGAACGATGCGCAGCTTCGGCGCATCACGATCGTCACCGATTGGTTCGGCGATCCGTCGTTCTTTAATGGCAAAGACAACGTCTTGCTGCTAGCCGAATCGCGCAGCCTGATTCACCAGAGAGTTTCCCGGCTTCCACAGGTGCTCACTGTAGAGATCCCTTCTCCGGATTTGTCATCCCGAAGGCACTATGCGCAGTGGCATGCATCCAGTAGCGGCAATCGGCATGTGATCGATTCGCTCGATATGGTTGGTGAGGCGACAGCAGGTCTATCGCTTCATGCGATGAGACAATTGCTCTTGGCATCGGATTACTCGAAAGAGCCGATCCAGCGTCAGGACACAACGCTCCAAGTCGAGCGATTCATTCAATCGCAACTTGGCGATGATGTGGTGGAGTTTAAAAAGCCGATTCAAACGCTCAAGGATGTCATCGGATTTTCAAAGCTCAAAGAGTTTCTCAAAGACTATCTGATTCCTCGAATGAAATTGCCTGACGATCGAGCTCTGCCAGGTGCGGCCATCGCTGGTCCGATCGGTGGTGGCAAAACGTTTATCTTTGAAGCCGTGGCGGCTGAGTTGGATATGCCGGTGCTGGTCTTGAAGAACATCCGCAGCCAGTGGTTCGGTCAAACCGACGTGATCTTCGAACGACTCCGACGGGTGCTTGAAGCTCTCGAGAAGGTGGTCATTTTCGTCGACGAAGCCGACACGCAGTTTGGAAGTGTCGGCGAGGGAGCTCACGAAACCGAGCGCCGTTTGACCGGAAAGATCCAAGGGATGATGAGCGATCCGAAGCTTCGAGGGAAAGTCATTTGGTTGCTCATGACGGCTCGAATCCATCTGCTTTCGCCTGACATTCGTCGCCCGGGCCGGGTCGGTGACTTGATCATTCCGATTTTGGATCCCACCGGCGAGGATCGACTCGAATTTATCCGCTGGATGCTTGGCCCGACCAAGCTCGCCAGCGACGAACTGATTGAATGGTTGGACAAAGATGGGCTCGAAGAGGACTTTTCTTCTGCCGGTTATGCGGCCCTTCGCAGCCAGTTCAAGGCGATACCTCCGAAGAATGCCGAGGATCTCAAGAGTATCGTCCGAGACTTTTTGCAACCTGCGATCAAGCAAACCCGTCGATACCAGACCTTGCAAGCGTTGGTCAACTGCACTCGCAGGTCGCTCTTGCCCAATCCGGACATAACCGACGAGGAGCGCGCCCAGATGGAGTCCGAAATCCGCCTGTTAGAATCCATGGGGATTCGATAACCGACTGACAACCGCCGAAGCGGAAACCCTTTTTGAAGTCCCTATTCCTTGGAGCCTGCTATGTCGCACGCCGTTCGTTTCCTGTTCCTGGTAACTTTGGCACTTGTGGCTTCGCCTCGAAGTTTCGCTCAGGAACTTTTCTCCCAACTCGTCGGGCCAGTCCAGGTCGGAGCCGTCGAGAGCGGCCCGAAGGCATCGAACAAAACCGTTCAAGTGCCTTACATTTTCTGGGGTGGGGATATCGCAACCTTTTTGGCCAATGGAGACCTAAAGACCAAGCAAGGTTCGACCTACCAGCAAATGGGCTTGGACATGCAACTGGTGGCTGGGGATGACTTTGTTAGCCAGGTGCGAAACTACGTGTCGGGCAAATCTCCCATGCTACGGGGAACCATGCACATGATCGGCTTGGCAGGTGAGGTTCTGGGTGCCGATCCGCGAACCAAACCGGTGATTGTGTTGCAACTCTCTTGGAGTGCCGGCGACCACATCGTCGCTAAAAAAGGTGTCAAGAACCTTAACGAACTCAAGGGTAAAAAGATCGCTTGCCAGCAAGGTGGCCCACACGTGGGATTGCTTTACGATTCGCTGGCCGCTGCGGGGCTTGGGCTGGAAGATGTTCAAATCGTGTGGACCAAGGACATCACTGGGCCAGACGGTCCAGCCGTAGCATTTAAAAACGACGCAAGCATCGATGCTTGCTGTGTCGTTACTCCCGACATGATCGGACTGACCAGCGGTCTCGATGCAACAGGCACGGGTGCCGAAGGTACCGTCGAAGGTGCACACGTTGTCAACTCGACGGTGCAGATGAGCCGTTCGATCGCAGACGTGTATGCAGTCAGACGCGATTGGTACGACGCAAACAAAGAATGGGTTTCTAAGTTCGTTGCTGGACATTTGAAAGCCACCGAGCAACTCGTCGCCATGAGGAAAGCTTTTGGCGAGACGGGCAAGATGACCAAGGAGTACGAGCAAGTCTTGAGCATGTCCCAAAGGATCTTTGGCAAAGAAGTCCTCCCGACTCTCGAAGGAGATGTCCATGGACTGCTTCTCGACTGCGGATTTGTCGGACTGCCCGGTCAGATCGCTTTCTTTAAACAAAAATCCAACGCCAGCGGTTTCGAAGAGGTCATGAGCCGTTCGATCAACCTAGCGACACAGTGGAAGTACGCCAAAGCCCGTGCGGGTTTTGAACCCAATGACTTCGACTACAAAAAATTGGCTCAGCTCGGAGGAATAGAGTATGTCGAGCCAACGAATGTCGAGCGATTCAACCCCAGTGCGGAGTCGACCGAAATGTTCTTGGGTGAGAATCTCGATGCCAATACGATCGTCAGCTTCTCGATCAATTTCGAACCCAATGAACAAACCTTTTCAAGCGATCGTTATGGAGCCGAATTTTTAAGAGCCCTCAAGCAAGCCAGCCAGTTCGGTAATGCAGCCGTTGTGATACGAGGCCATGCGGATCCCTCCAAAACACTGATGGATTTGATCAAGGCTGGGATAGCCAAGGGGATCATTCAGCAAAACGGAACCCAAGGCAACTATCGGTATTTCATGAACGGCAAACCCTTGGACTTGAGCCGAACCAAAGAAGTGGTCGATTTGATCAAGAACGGTTCTTTTGGAGGTGGTAACACCGATCCGGCTGTAACGATGCAAGCTGCATTGAGCCTATCTCAGGCAAGAGCCGAGGCAGTTAAGAAGTCCCTCGAGAAATTCGCGAAAGACTCCGGAATCACCGTCGATCTCTCGCAGATTGTCCCCATAGGTGCTGGGATCATGGAACCAGTAATCCCCAAACCGAGGAATATCGACGAAGCGAAAGAGAACATGCGCGTTGAGTTTCGAATTGTGAAAGTCAACCCAGAAGCTTTGACTCCGACCGACTTCAACTTTTAGTGACAGAACGTCTTATGACAACCATCGCACGCCCCTTGTGGCTTGTTCTCCTGCTGTGTGTCCTTGGTAGCCCAAGCGTTCGCACCTATGCGGGCTCAAACGACTATGTCGTCATCGTCTTGGATGACTCCGGTTCGATGCGCGAGATCATGAAGCGAGATCGCCGCAGTCGGATCGATGCGGCCAAGAGTTCGCTGACTCAAGTCATCGAGCAAATCTCACCCGAGACCAACGTAGGGTTGCTGCTTCTCAACGGGTCTAAGGCAAATAACCACTGGTACATTCCCGTCGGAGAGGTCAATCGGCAAGATGCAATCAAGAAAATCAAGTCATTGCAAGCCGGTGGTGGAACTCCTCTTGGGGATGCTCTGCGGATCGCCTCAGATGAGTTGCTAGCATTGCGATCGAAAAAAATCTACGGAACCTATCGGCTGATCGTGGTGACCGATGGAGAAGCAACCGATCAAGCTCTGCTCGACCAATACCTACCGGATATCCTCTCAAGAGGCATCATCATCGATGCGATCGGTGTGGATATGCGGGGTAATCATTCGCTGGCAACCAAAGTCCACAGTTACCGCAAAGCTGACGATCAAGCATCTTTGTCCAACGCGATCCAAGAGATCATGGCCGAAAGGAACGCGACAGATCAAGCCGGTGGGCAAGAGGATTTCGCCATGCTCGATGGACTTGGGGATTTGGATGTTGCCGAGGTGCTCAAGGCTCTGGCCAAGCCGAACAATGACAAGGTCACAGGGATTGGATTTCGACAGGGATCCTCTGAAGGTTCCAATGGCAATGTAGCGAACATGCCCAAGATGATACCGCCACCCTGGGTGCCTAATTCCCCGGCAGGATCCGTCACGACAAGTCCAACGCCCCGTCAGCAGAGCATTCTTTCACAGATATTTGGTACCCTTTGTACATGCTGTGTGCCGTTGATTGTGATTATGTTTTTCATCTCGGCGTTCATGACGAGCTCGAAAAACAACCGCAATAGGCGCCGCTGATCCTTGAACTTTCTCGATTGCTAGCAATTCCGAAGCGCTAGCTTGAGTCGATTTGGGCACTGGGTTTTGTCTTGCGGTAAAAATCGCAGATTTGCTATGAAAACACCTGGGAGTCGTTTGGTCTCAGGAGTTTACGTCATTGAAGAAGCACTCATCGCATTGGATCGTCGCGTTGCTTCTTTTGGCGTTAGTCCTTCCGGGTTGCGCATCGCAGCGTTATTTGCAACCTAGGCGAACGCCGGTCAATCCCCTGAGTGATGCGTTGAGCCTGATGCATCGATCTGGCCCGCAACCCACGGGTCGAACTCTTTCGCTTCTCCGACATTACGATGTGTTGGATGTTTTCCATCACTATCCCGAGTTGGCCTTAGAGAACCTTCAGCGAATTGCCACAGACGAGAAGGGTGCCGAGAAGACGTATGCGATTGCAGAGCTCGCTTACATCCTTGGGGTTCGCTATCAGCGGAGTGGAAATCCTGGCAAGGCTTTGGACATGTATTCGGTGGCTGTGAGCAATGCTTATTTGTATCTGTTTTGTCCAGAGCTTGATGGTTCTCGAAACCCTTACGATCCTCAATTCCGAGGTGCATGCGATCTGTACAACACTTCGCTCGAAGCGGTGCTTCGAATCGTCAGCAGCGAGGGTAACTTGCGCCCAAGTCTTAGCTATCGAATCAGTACAGACACTGCTTCGCACGAAGTTCGTGTTGCCAATTGCGGGCCATGGGCAGACGGCGATTTTGGGGAGCTAAAGTTCTGCAGTGATTTCCAGGTGAAGACCATCGACGCGGGGAATGTGACCTATGGTATTGGCGTACCGATGCTTGCCGTTCGAAATCGCCCCCAGGATCACACCAGCGCCGAGCAGTATTATCCTGAGGGACTTTCGTTTCCGGTGACCGCGATCCTGCGAGTGACAACCCCGCACTTGTACACGTCCGATGAATCCTATGATGAGAACAGACCTCACCATAGGCATCCGTGCGTCTTGGAGTTGCATGATCCACTCTCGGGCGCAGAGCTTGTGCTCAATGAGCGTTCGGTACCGATCCAATCGGACTTAAGCACTCCGCTTGCACACTTCTTAGAGAACCCGCGGTTCAAAGAGCAGACCAACAGCACGACGGGACTGTTATTCCCAGATCAATCGCAAAAACTGCGCGGGGTCTATATGCTTGAGCCGTTCGACCCGAATCGAATCCCGGTGGTGATGGTCCATGGACTGTGGTCTAGCCCGATGACCTGGATGCCGATGTTCAACGACTTGCGATCCTTTCGTGAGCTTCGGAAGAATTACCAGTTTTGGTTCTATCAGTATCCTACGGGTCAACCGTTTTGGATTAGTTCGGCCCAGATGCGAACCGATTTATCCGAACTGAGAAACAACCTCGATCCGAACCATCAGTCCCCAGTGCTGGACCAAATGGTGCTCGTTGGCCACAGCATGGGTGGATTGGTCTCCCGCATGCAGACGATCGAAAGCGGCGAAGAATTCTGGAGGATTATCAGCGATGAATCGTTCGATGAAATACAGGCTAGTCAAGAAGAGAAGGAGCGGCTTGCAAGCGTCCTGTTCTTTCATCCGAATCCTTCGATCCGGCGCGTCGTGACGATCGCCACTCCACACCGTGGCAGCGATTATGCAAACGACTATACACAGTGGTTGGGAAGAGAGCTTATTCAACTACCTTCGGGACTCATTGAGATGAGCAATTCGCTTATAAGGCAAAATCCGGGTCTGTTTCGAGACACCGAATTGCTCGTTACCAAGACCAGCATCGATTCGCTCAATCCCGATTCACCGATCTTTCCTGTTTTGCTGCGCTCCAGACGTGCTCCGTGGGTTCGTTACCACAACATTGTCGGGATGATTGAAAACTCAAGTTGGTTTTCCAAGGACACGATGGAGTCCGACGGGATCGTTTCGTTTGCTAGCGCTCAGATGGAGGATGTCCAAACGCAGATCGTCGTCCAAGCCAACCATGGTTCGGTCCACACCACCCCAAGGGCGATTTTGGAGGTTCGGCGTATTTTGATCGAGCATCTTCGGGACGCATCGGAAAACCCCCATTTGGCCGCTTGCCTGGACATTCCCGAGGATTGGAAGACCATGCACAAGCGTGTTCCGAGAAAAACACCAGAGAGTTACGATTGGACCGTTAGGCCTGCTGCACATTCAAGGTGACCCTATTGGATTTGAGCTTTTTCGGCTAAAATCCAGATGGTTCATCCATGTTGCTCTCCTACTCCTTTGGTACTTCTGGCCGATGGTCGAATTCGAATTTAACGGTAAGCTGCACAAATCTCCATCGGAGACAACGATACGTGGTTTGCTCGAAAGCTCGCAGATCGAGAGCCGCTACTGCGCTGTCGAAGTCAACGAGGAGATACTTCCCAAAGACCAGTACGATCTTTATCGCGTGCAGCCTGGCGATCGTATCGAAGTGGTCACGTTGGTAGGTGGCGGCTGATGAACACCCCCATCCATCGTCTAAGCGTCGCTGGTAAAACGCTCGATAGCCGAGTCATCGTAGGTACTGGCAAGTACGACACGCTCGAGCAAATGCGCAATGCCTTGGAGGCAAGTGGTACAAGCTGTGTGACGGTAGCTGTCCGGCGAGAAAAGCTTTACGATCGCGATGGAAAGAATCTGTTGGATTTCATCGATCTGGATCGATACACGCTCTTGCCCAATACGGCCGGGTGTTTCAACGCCAAAGATGCAGTGCGTGTGGCTCGTATGGGGCGAGAGATACTAAGCCAGCTCGGAAACCCTGGTGCCGATTGGGTCAAACTAGAAGTCCTCGGAGATACCAAAACCCTCTTGCCCGATCCCGTTGCAACACTTGAAGCCTGTGAGCGTTTGGTACAGGACGGCTTTAAGGTGCTCTGTTACACCAGCGACTGCCCGATCATGGCTGTGCGGTTAAAGTCGGCCGGTGCCTCTAGTGTTATGCCAGCAGCAAGCCCCATCGGCAGTGGACAAGGGATACTCAATCCGAACAACCTCAAGATCATTCTTGAGTATCTCAAGAGCGATGATCCCGATTATCCAGTGATCATCGATGCAGGTGTAGGTACAGCCAGCGATGTAGCCCAAGTTTTTGAACTCGGTGCCGATGGCGTCTTGCTCAATACCGCCATCGCTCATGCTCGAGATCCAATCCTCATGGCAAGTGCCATCAAGCACGCGGCCATCGCCGGAAGAGAAGCCTACCTTGCCGGGCGTATCCCTAAGCGGCTCTATGCGATGGCAAGTAGCCCTGAAGAAGGCTTGATCACTTCTCGCCCCTGGTAAAACATCCTCCCAAAGAGACTCCAATCCACACACATCGACCCAACGCAGGAATCACTTCTATGCAGCCCCAAATGTTCGAAGTCGTGGTTATCGGCACAGGTCCTGGCGGCGAAGGTGCCGCGATGCAGGCGGCCAAAGCCGGGAAAAAAACTGCCGTCATCGAGGCTTACAAATCGATCGGAGGAGGTTGCACGCACTGGGGAACAATCCCCAGCAAAGCCCTCCGCTTTTCGATCTATTCGATGATGGAGGCGATGAACAACCCAATCGTTCGCGATATGGGGATCCATATCAATCCGACGATCGCCCAACTGCGAGCCAGCTCCCGGTCGATCATCAACAAACAAGTCGAGATGCGGCAGCGATTCTATGAACGCAACGACGTTCCGGTCTTTTCGGGCTTCGCAAAGTTTGTTGACGAACATACGCTGGAACTCGATCCTGAGACGCACATTCGCGGTGAGAACATCATCATCGCTACAGGTTCTAGACCCTTTCGTCCGACCGGAGTTGATTTCAGCCACCCTCGCATATTCGATAGCGATACGATTCTCGAACTTAAAACCAAACCGCAATCGATCACCATCTATGGCGCAGGGGTCATCGGTTGCGAATACGCCTCGATGTTTCGAAACCTTGGCATCAAAGTCAATCTCATCAACACCCGCGCAAAGCTACTCGAGTTCCTCGACGATGAAATCATCGACGCTCTGAGCTACCAAATGCGAGAGTCAGGTGTCATCATCCGTCATAACGAAACGTTTTCGAAGATCGAGCCGAAGGATGACGGAGTCGTTCTGTACCTAGAGAGTGGTAAGCAAGTCAAAACAGACATTCTGCTTTGGGCAAACGGACGCACGGGGAATACCGATAAGCTCGGATTGGATAAAGTTGGAATCGAGCCGGATTCCAGAGGATTGCTCAAGGTCGACCAAAGCTTTCAAACCTCAGCACCGCATATCTATGCTGTCGGGGATGTCATCGGATTCCCCTCGCTGGCAAGCGCCGCGTACATGCAAGGACGTGCTGCCACTCGGCATATCCTCGGATCCAAAGAGGATTTGCAATTAACCGATATACCCAACGGAATTTATACCAGCCCTGAAATCAGCTCGATCGGAAAAACCGAACGCGAACTGACTGCTGAGAAAGTCCCCTACGAGGTCGGCCACTCGCAGTTCAAGAGCCTTGCACGGGCTCAGATCACTGGTCGTGCAGTGGGAATGCTTAAAATCCTTTTCCACCGTGAAACCTTAGAGATCTTGGGAGTACACTGCTTTGGCCCGAACGCTTCGGAAATCATTCACATCGGGCAAGCCATCATGAAACAACCAGCACCGAACAATACGCTCGAATACTTCATCGATACGACTTTCAATTATCCGACGATGGCCGAAGCCTATCGAGTCGCCGCTCTCAATGGCTACAATCGACTATTTTAAATAACGAACCAGCACAACCACATGACCCATCCTCAACCAGCAGCCAATCTTCCCGAGCCCTCGGTCGTTCCCGTTCAAGGGTGGCACGCTAGCCACTTCTTCTACCGGTGGGATCGGAAAGAACTTTCCGTTTTGTCTCCAGCCGACTTCATCAACGCAAGGCAGCAGTTCTGCGAATGTCTTAATGACCTGAATGATCGCCCAGAGCGAATGCAGACGTTTATCATCAGTGGCCACAAAGCCGATCTGGGTTTGATCCTCATGGATCCCGATCCGCTTCGAATCGATCGAGTCCACCAACGCTTGCTTTCAACTAAGCTTGGACGTGCATTGATTCCAACCTACTCGTTTGTATCGATGTCTGAAATCAGCGAATATCTTCCTAGCAAAGAGCAATACGCGCAGAAGCTCATCAAAGGAGGTGAGGATCCTGGCTCACCAGCATTCCAAGCCAAAGTCGCATCCTATGAGCGCCGGATTCCGATCATGCATGCCCAGCGTCTAGCCCCGGAATTTCCAAACTGGCCAGCTATGTGTTTTTATCCGATGAACAAATCTCGAAATGTCGGTGCGAATTGGTTCCTCGAACCTTTCAGCGCTCGCACAGAGATGATGGCCGAGCACGCCCAAAGCGGCATGGCCTTTGCGGGTCGTGTCACCCAATTGGTGACCGCCTCGGTCGGTTTAGACGATTGGGAATGGGGCGTGACCCTCTGGGCAAGAAACCCTCAGTTCCTCAAAGATATCGTCTACACGATGCGCTTTGATAAAGCCAGCGCGACGTTCGGCCAGTTCGGCGAATTCTACGTCGGGTACTTGGCAAGCCCCGAAGAGATACTTAAGCATTGCTGCATTGGAAACTGAGACTCCACCAAAGATGAGCGACCTGAGCGTCCGAGAACTCTGTAAAACCTATGGCCCAAGCGATCAACAAATCGCAGTTCTGGATCATTTGTGCTTGGAAATGAATCGAGGGCAAGACCTCGCGGTCATCGGGCCAAGCGGCTCGGGCAAGTCAACTCTTCTACAAATCCTCGGCGTTCTCGATCCACCCTCCTCGGGACTAGTCCAGCTTGAAGGCAATGATCCTTTTAAGCTCGATGAAAATCAACAGGCCAAGTTTCGAAACCAACACATCGGGTTTATCTTCCAAGACCACCATCTGTTGCCTCAATGGAATGTCCTTGAAAACACCTTGCTCCCCTCGCTAGCCTTTGGGAAAGCTACACCGGAGATTCAAAAGCGGGCCAAGGAACTCCTTGATCGCGTAGGCCTTTCGCATCGGC
>Ga0208360_1000366_pt1 | contig 11198 bp, 21 predicted proteins | sample LakMenE27Jul10ns_FD_150739 | JGI IMG/M metagenome (GOLD analysis project Ga0208360, IMG submission 150739) | Freshwater microbial communities from Lake Mendota, WI - 27JUL2010 deep hole epilimnion ns (SPAdes) | ecosystem: Environmental > Aquatic > Freshwater > Lake > Epilimnion/Euphotic zone ...
CCCCATGAAGAAGCACAAGTTCTGGCTCCCTCGCGTCCTGAGCACCGTCGCTCTGGTCGCGTGCGTGGCTCTTGTCGCCAGCTTGGTCTCGGGCTGCGTCACCACCCCCGAAGGCACCCGCCGCCCGCCCACGCCGACCGAGCTTGCCGCGATGGACGAGCCGACGTGGCAAGCGTATCTCGGGCGCGTCGAGTTCATCGCAACGGCGTGCGGCGGGATCGCCGTCGAGCACGGCATGGACGCCGACAAGGTGCTCGAAGTCGCGCAGGCGCTCACGGCGATCGAGGACCCCGCGCGCGTGGACCTGTACTCCGTGGCCGTGCGCGCTGGCGTCTCGCCCACGTTGGCGGCGATCTTGACCGTCGAGGCCCAGGCGCTCTTGGACGCGCGCGGCGGGCTCCCAGGCGGTCCTAGGGGCATCGAGTTCTTGCTGCGCGCTGCCAATGCGTTCGTGCAGGGCGCGGCGATGGCTGAGGTTGCACGCACGGAAAGGGGGTGATCGCTTGAAGAAAAAGAAGGGCAAGGGCTGCAAGTAGCCCCGTCATGGCGCGGCGGGCTAGACTGAGCGCGTAAAGCCCCCACGTCTCCGGCCGCATACGTGGGCCACATGGCCGGGCTAGGTTGTCGCTCTAGAAGGTTGGCGACCTAGCTCGGCCCCTTTTTTGACAATCGCGCGGCGGGCTCGCGCCACCGCACGGGGGATCGCCTGGGGGCGTACGCCCTTGGATTAGCCCTCGTTGCGCCCCGGCTCTCCTGGCTGGGGCGCTTTCGTTTGCGCGGCGAGGGCGGCGGCGCACAAGCGGCAGTCGAAGATCTCCGCGACGGGATAGCCATGCGCGCACTCGACCTTGATCGGCGCGAGTGGGTAGCGCATACGGGGCGCGCTGACCTTTTTGCGTAGCGCAGCACGTGCAGCATCGACGAGCGCGTCGTCCGCGCCCGGCGGCGACTGCTCCAGCAGCGCCCAGTCCGCGAGCGGTAGCAGCGCGGTCAAAGCATCACGCAGCTTCGCGTTTTCGCTCTCAAGCTCGCCGCACTTCACTTCCCACTCGCGCGCGACGGAGCGGGCCTCGGCGCAGCGAAGCGTCCATTGAGCTAGCTCGCGCTCAAGCTCGGCCACGCGGGCGCGCAGGTTTTCGCCTTCGCCTTGCGCCCGCTCAAGCTGGCTTGCAATGTCACACGCGGGACACGCCAGCTCTTCCGGTTCCGTGTCGCGCCAAAAACGGACTGGCGCGTGACCGTCCTGGCAGTAGTGCGGCGCACGCTCCACGGTCATCGGGTCAGTTTCCACGCGCGCCCCCGATCACGTACCCGCACGGCACGGTCTTGTAGTCGTCGGGCTCCAGCCGCTCGTACGTGCGCACGTCGCCGCCCGAGTAGATGACGTGCCAGTGCTCAAGCCATGTACTGCCGCGCCCGTACGTGGGGCGCACGCGCTGAAACACCTGCACGCCAATCACGGTCTGCCCGTCTAGCGTGCGGTGCCGCTCCTTCATGCGCTGGATCACGCGCTCGCGCTTGGCGGCGGTGGATTCTTGGAGAGTGGAGATCATCGGTGCCTCGGTCTGCCGTTGGGGCGCTTAGAGTGGCGGGCGAGCTTGTTGGCGTGGGCGCGGTTGTGGCGGTGTCGGAGCGGTGTGCCCGGCGGCGCGACGATGCCCATGCGGGAGCGGGAACGTGCCCAAAAGAGGAAGTCGCTGAGGTATTCGATCATCTCGACCATGTGTATCCCCCCGCGATCGGATGCGACTCGGCCAGCTTCCACGCGCTCCCGTTCCAGTCGTACACGAGCACGCGCCCGTCGCCGGTGCAGTTGCGGATGTCGATGCGCGACCCGCACTTGCGCACGGCGATGTTGCCACCGTTGGCGATGTGGACGCGGCGAAGCTCGATAAAGTCCGGCCCCGTGCGACGCGCCTCGTTGCGCCCAAAGTCGAACAATTGCACGGGCGAGCGATCAGGGTTGCGCATCTCGACGTAGCCACCGTGCCAGTGCAGCGAGCGGCAGTACTCGACGCACACCGCGCCGAAGCTGTCGTAGACCTTGTTCCCCGACACCTTGACCGCGCTCTGCTTGATCGTGCGCACGCGCAGGTCCTCGAACGTCACGTCGGTCAGCGGCCCCATGTCCTTGATCGAGACCGAGAATCCCGCACGCCCCACGCCTCGCGCCTGGCCACACTCCGAGCACGCCACGCGCCGCAGCATGATCGCTCGCGGCATGTTCCAGCTCGGGTCCGCGCGGTTGCCAGTGTGACGCGCTTGCAAGCCCTGCGCGCCGCAGTCCTCGAAGAAGCAGTCTTGGTAGGTCAAGCCCGCATCGCCCGGCGACTCGTAGACCGCGTGCTCCTTCCACACGCCCGAGACGTGCAAGCGCTCGCGGATGCCAGAGACCTTGTAGCGTCGCACACCCCACTTGCTCATCGTGTTCGTGTCCGTGGGCGTCGTGGGCGGCAAGCACTCGATCCGCACGTCGCGCATCACGTCGCGCGTGCTCGGCTTGTTGTGGTCGATCACGGCGGCCCAATAGCCCTGATACGTGACGTGGACCTTCTCGATCACGTTGCCGTGCGTTGGCGTGTTGGGGAGTTGGATCGCACCAGACGGAGCGAGTGGCTTATGAAGGCGCGGCGGCTTGAAGGTGACGGTCATTGGTTCTCCTGCGGTTGTTGCCCCACGCCAGACGCGGCGGGGGTGGTCAGTTTGCGCACAAGGTTGCGGACCTCCTCGGGTCCGTCGTACTTGCGCTCCATGTGGTCGAGCGCAGCCTCGAACGCTTCCAAGCGCGCGATGGCGCATTCGTGGTGGACGCGCCAGCACTCGTGCCAGTGGGTCGATTCGCGTTTGCTCACGCCCCACCTCGCGCGCGGATGGCCTTCTCGATCTGTTCGGCCATGAACGCAAAGTTGGCAAACGTCTCCGGCCCGACATCGCCGACCGGATCACCTTCGTCTTCTTCCTGCACGGCACTCGCGTTGTGGTTGACAGCAGCGTCGCGCGCCACATTCGCGCACAGCTCGCGCTCGTCAGCGAGGGCGGCGGCAATGGCGGTCGCTGCAACATCCAGCATTCGCGTGTTCCACGAATACCGACAGCGCGCGGACTCATCCATCGCATCGAAAAACGCACGCGAGTCTAGGACCTTAGTCGCGATCTCCCTTGCCCTCTCCAAGTCTCGCGGGGTCATTGGGGGCCTCGGGCGTCGCGGTCAATGCGCTCGATTTCGGCCACGATCAACGCGGCTGCGCGCACGAGATCGCGGCGTGCGCCCTTTTGCTTCCACGCCGAAAGCTCCCACGGCCAACCGATCGGTGGCAACGCCGGGGCGTAGTGCGCAAATCGTGCGTAGCAGGCCGCAGCGCGCGCAAGTTCGCCGTTCGCGTGCTCGTCATCGTGCGCCTCGGTCCATCCTTCGACGGACTTCTGGCGCTCGCGTTCGGCTGCGATCTCGCCCACGACGCCAGCCCGCGCCGCATCCTCGCGCTCGCGGCGGATCAGGGCGGCGATGCTGGACGCGCCACTGTTGATGTCGTCCGTGTTGGGGAAAGCGTGGCGGAACTGCTTGCGCAAGATTTCGCGCGCCGCCTGCTCGATGCGGTCCTGTGTCATAGGTTCCTCCCGTGTTTCTTCGCGTGCCGTCGCCTTTTATTGATCGAGGCGCGGGTGAGGCGGTCGTGCGGTTGAATGCCGTAGATGGCGGACACGTAATGCGCCTGCCAGTTGTCGATCGGGTTCGCGGCGGGATTGCGCCGAACGATCGCAACTACGCGCTCCATGTGCGCGCTGACCTTGCGGTCTCGCCTGCTCACGTCGCGCCCCCGTCGGACTGCGCGGGCGAGCGGGCATCCTTCGCTGCGGCGGGGGCGAGGGCGGCGAGCACAGAGCGGGCGTGCTCCATCGCAGCGCAAACGTCGCCGTCGTCTTGCAAGAACGTGCAGTGTGACGCGCACTCGTCGGACCGACCGCAGCAGGGGCACTGCGCGTCGCTGGCGATGTACGCCCGCAGCCGCTCGACATCGGCCCGCAACGCCTCCCGCTCACCGGCGGCGGCGAGGAGGGCGGGGAAGGCGTTGAGCAATTGGCACTCGACCGTCCACTTGCGATCACGGGCGCGCGCGGCGTCGGTGTAGTTGTCGTGCATCCCTGCGCCTTCGATGGTCCGCACGCATGACGCGCGCTCGTCCATCAGCGCCCGCAGCGCGCCCAGGTCCAGTTGTTCGCTCACTTGCCTTGCTCCGCGTGGACCTCAGCCCACGTCTTGATTAGGTATCCGCCGACGCACGACACGCAGAACGCGGCGAACAGGATGATGATGATGGCGTCGAAGCCAAACGTGTGCTCGATCGTGACTTTGCGCTCGACCTTGGGCGACTCGCTCACTTGCTCGCCTCCATCGCCCGCACGGCGCGCAGTTCCGCCCTCAACTGCTCGACCTCAATCTCAAGCTCGCGCGTGTTCCAAGCGTGCATGAGCGCGTAGGCGGGCTCCTCGAAGTCTTGGTCGCGCACGACGTAGCGCCCGTCGTCCACGTGCTGAGCCCGCAACGAGCGCTGCCCGTCCTCGTGCAGGTCGAAGATGACCGTGGCGTGATAGGTGCGCCCATCGCGCTCGAACGGCGCGGAGACGGTGATGGAGCCGATGATGTTGTTTGCGATGTCAGCCACGGTCGCGGTCCTCCATGCGTTGTTCTAGATCGTCTGCGTCGCACATCGCGCACAGCCCCGAGTCGTCGTACTCGGTAGCGCGCGGGTCGTGGCACACGGGGCACACGAACGGCTCGTCATTGACCGGCAACACGTCGCCACGCTCAGCGCGCGCGCGGATCGCCTTCATGATCTCCTTGATCGTGGTCCACGGGACCGAAACGACCATGCGCTGATCGTCGCCGTTGACCACGCCAAAGGTGAACCCGCCGATGTAAGCGCCCTTGGTCGCGCCGCTCGGAGTCAGCGCCTCGATGTAGTTGTGCACGTCAGCCACGTCTCGCCTCCTCAAGCGCGCGAAGGGCGGAATCCATAACGACCATCGCGTGATTCGCTCGGCGTGCAGCAAGCTCACGCGACACCATTCGCGCCGCCTCGCACACCTCGTACATCGCCGCGAGCACTTCCGCGCTCGGGATCGGGTGCACGCTGCGCTTGTGGCCGCTGAGCATCCATCCGCGACGGCTCACGTAAAGCGCAGTGTCGTTGCCGTCGTCAAACCAATGCCACGCCCCCGCGCGCGGCGACTCGCTCGTCCACGCGGTCATTGGCCACGCTCCTTCCGCGACCGGCGACGGCGCAGCTTGCCAGCGAGCGCGTACACGATGGCGTGCACGTCGCCCTCCGTGAAGTAGCGCAGCATCTTGGTGCCGGTCGTGCCGTCTTGGTTGTGCTTAAACTCGTGCGGCTCCAGCGTGGTCCAGCGCGGCTCGCCGAGTGCGTCCTGGCCCCACTCGATCTCCACGGCGAAGTTGGCGCGCGGATATCCCGGCGTGCGCGTGCGGTCAACGACACGGCACTTGCAGAAGCGCGCCTCGAACGTGGCGAGCACGCGCGGCTTGCGATGGCGGGTCATTGGCCACGCTCCACGGTCTCGATGACCGGCAGTGCGACGCGGTGGGCGCGGAGGACGCCGTTGCTTCTCAGCGCATCCTTGGCGCACCCAAAGCCAACGGTCACTTCGCCGTCGGCGTACTCGCCAAGCCAGCACTCCAGCACGCGCGCGGGCGGCTGCGAGGACACGGGCGCGCTCGGCTCGCCGCGTTGGCGGGCGGTGTAGAGCTTCATGAGCAACTCCCACGGCGCTGGGTTGTAGGGCGGAACGTCCTCCGCCATGAATCGACACGCTTCGTCCGCGTACGCCACCGCAGCGCGCGTGTACTCGTCGGGGCGCAACGCCTCGCCGTGCGCCTTCTTCTCGCTCTCCAGCGCGCGTTGCAGGTCGGCGAGCTGCGCCTTGAAGCTGCGGCGGGCGGCGTCAAGGACCTCGCGCTGCGACTCCATGACAGACTGAGCCCCGCTCAGATGGAGCCTCGCATCGTCGCGCTCGTGCTTCGCCGCGCTCAACGCACGCTGCGCCGCGTTCAGCTCGTTCGCGTTGCGAGTCGCCAGCGCGCGCATCGCTTCCGCGTGCTTGGCCTCAATGGAGTCAATCTGCGCGTAAAGCCTCGTTGTGGTGCGATTTAGCTTGCTCATCGCCTCGTCGCGCTCTTTCTCGGCGGCGGCGAGCTTGGCGCGCAGGAGGTCTAACTGGCCCTTCAACCAATCTCGATCGCACTTGATTGCGATGTTTTCGTCCCCCATCTTGGCGCGCTCCTTCTCCACAGCGGCGAGCGTGATGCCCTGCGCTTTGAGTAGCTCGGTCGTCTGGTCAAGCTGACGCCGCGTGCTGTCCAGCGTGACGCGCAAGAGTTCCACGTCGCCCCCCTCCACCGGCTCGCTCTCGCAAAAGGCGCGGAGGGCGCGATGGATGTCGTCTCCCGGCACGATCAGCTTTTTGGCGATGTCGGGCTCAGTAGCCCACACATGCCGCAACTTACGTTCTTGCTCGTTCACTTCTCGTCTCCATCAGAGCGACCCGCGCGGTTCCCATACGACCGCCAAGCTCCGCGCGGGTCAGTCCCAGGCTTGACGGTTTTCCAGTACGTGTACGCAGCCAACGCCGCCTCGGCTGTCCAGAACGCGAACAGGGAGAGGACGGCGCAGGCCATGACTAGGTGAGTTCCTTGCGTTCCTGGCTGAGAACCGCACGCCGCGCGCCCGCAAGAGCAGACAGTTGCGCAGCTTGAATGATGAGAGCGCGGTCGAGCCGCTGGGCCGCATCCGAGGTCAGATTCGCAACGTCGATCCGACGTGCATCCGCGTTGCGGCGCGCTGCTTTGCGCAGTCCAGCTCGGTACTCGCGCTCGGTGTAATCGACAGCCTCTTCGTCGGTCAAGATCCGAAGGTCGTCGTGGTCGCTTCGGATGACGACGTTCTTCCCACGGCGGCTCAGTTCGAGTTTGACCTGCTCCGCGAAGCGAAGCGCGACCAAGGCGTAGGCGCGTGAACTGCGCTGGATTCCGTAGAAGTCGCACACGACTTGAGCCGGGATGATGTCGCCCTTGTCGAGCTTGTCATAGTCCACGGGGAAGGCTGAGGGTTCTGTTTCCATAGGCAGGTAAGGTGTCCCCGCGACGGCGTTAGCGGAGGCGGGGAAGGCGGGGTGAAGGCAAGTCATGGCAAGGCCCGGCAAAGCAAGTCGTGACGCAGCTCGGCATGGCACGACCTAGCGAGGCGAAGCCTGACGTGCAGTTCCATTGTTCGGTTAGGTTGAAAATGCCCCCGGATGCGGCGCGGTGCGCGGGATAGCGGGGGAGGCGGGTTGGAGGCGAGGCCAGGCCCGTCACGGCGTGTCGAGGCGATCCTCGGCGCGGCAGGTCCCGGCGCGGCTCGGCACGGCCAGGCGCGGCCTACACCACCTTGAACCGACCGTATCGCGGGCGCTCGTCGCCGAGGCCGATGATGCGACCAGCCAGTTCCAAGACTTTGCGAATCTCCGCTTCCGAGACGAGTGAGTCGTCGTACTGGACCGCGATGTCGGCGGCCCACTCGCGGAAGATCGGGCGAACGCGCATCACGCGGTTGCGCTTGACGCACTTCGATTTGCGCAGCGAGAAGTTGGCGTCGCGTGACGCGCTCTCCAAGTTCCAGCGCTTCGGCAGCTTCAGCTTGAAGTTGCCCAAGGCGAGGACGCCGGAGCGGAACTGCTCGCCCATCTTGTTCTTCATCGCGGCGCGGATCAGCGCCATCTCGATGTTCTCGGGCGGGATGCACGGGTGCCCGTCCTCGTCGAGATACAGGCCGCCGCGCCACTCGGCCTCGCCCATCTTCTCCAAGTCCGAGTCGGACTTCTTGCGCTTGCTCGTGTACTCGCGGAGCAGCTTCGTGTGCGGGTTGAGCGGGTCGGCCAGTTGCGAGTTGTGCATGACCAGCGGCGAGAGGCCGATGATCGAGAAGGTTGCGACGGGGACGGTGGTTTCCATGTGATCTCGGTTGGTGGTGGTGTTGGCCAGTGCTTTGGCCATGCGCAAATCCAAACACCACTCCACCACCCGCGCAAGCCGAATCCGCAGAAAAAGTAGCCAAACGCACCTAAACCAATGCGGCTCCTAGCCTTGCTACGTTTGGCTACTTTTCCCTTGCGCCGCGCCCCTCGCCAAGCCTAGCTTCTAGGCATGAAGCTCAAGCCTGGGCGACCGCCCCGAAGCGGCAACGCGTCCGATCGCGTCCACGCGCCGTTCATCGGCATCAACCGTGTCACGCGCAACCTGTCGCAAGCAGACCTCGCCCGCCTGGTCGGGGTCAGCAAAGCCGCTCTCTCGTCGTGGGAAGCTCAGCGCAACCGAGCGCCACGTCCCGTTCTCCTCAAGATCGCCCGCGTCCTGCGCGTGCGCGTAACCGACCTCCTATGAACTACCCGAGAGTCAACTGGAGCACGCTCAAGGCCATGAGCGTCAGCCCCAAGCACTACCTGCATGGCCTTGTCAACCCCAGAGCCGACACGCCCGCGCTCCAGCTCGGACGCGCGCTGCACTGTCTCGTCTACGAGCCGGGCGAGTTCGCTGTCCGCTACGCCGCCGCGCCCAACTTCAACCGCGCCTGCAACGACGACACCGCTCGCGCCAAGGGCTACGACGGCGGAAAGCAGGCGGCGCTCGCGTGGGAAGCGTCCAACCAAGAGCGCGAGATCATCGAGGCCGACATCTACCAGCGCGCGTGCGGGATGCGCGACGCCTTGCTGGCCGATCCGGTCGCTGGCCCCCTCATGCGCGGCGGTCGAGTTGAGCACCGCATCGAGTGGACCGACGACCTGACCGGCATCGAGTGCAGGGGCCGCGTGGACCACGTCAACGGCTGCCTGTCAGACCTCAAGAGCACACGCTCCCTCCAGTGGTGCGAGCGCGACGCGGCTCGGCTCCAGTACCACGCGCAGCTCGCTTGGTACTCGGACGGGCTCGAAGCGGCTGGGCTGCGCACGGAAGAGTCGCCGCGCCTGGTGTTCGTCGAGTCCGAGCCGCCCTACGACGTGCTCGTGCTGCTGTTCACCGAGGAAGACCTCGCCGCTGGTCGTCGCGTCTACCGCGCGTGCCTCGACATGCTGGCCGAGTGCCGCAAGACCGGGATCTACCCCGGCGTGTCCCGTGGCGTCGCGCGGCGGATTCAGTTGCCTGAGTGGGCGCTGGCCGAGGACGACGTGGAGTTGACCCTGGACGGTGAGGTGCTGCTGTGAGCCACTGGAAAACCCTGTTCCCCTCGCTCTACCTCGGCGCGCACGACCTGCAAGGCCGAGACGTGGCGCTCACCATCCGGCGCGTCGTGGCCGAAGAGGTCAAGACCGAGAAGGGCTCGGAGCGCAAGGCGATCGTGTACTTCGTCGAGACGGGCAAGAAGGCCAAGCCCGGCGAGGAAGAGAAGCGGTTGGTCCTCAACAAGACCAACGCCAAGACCGTCGCCAAGCTCTACGGTCCCGAGATGAACGACTGGACGGGCAAGCGCATCACGCTGTTCCCGTCTCGCGTGTCGGCGTTCGGCGAAGAAGTCGAAGCCATCCGTGTCCGACCTGTCCCTCCTGCACCTGCCCCTGAAACGAAAGAAGAAGCCAAGTGACGTTCGACATCGACATGGACAACCTCGGAGGCGGCGCAACGCTGACCGGGGTGAACCTCTGGACCATCTCGTCTTGCTCGCTCACCAAGTCGAGCAAGGGCGACAACATGCTCAAGCTCGACCTCGTTTGCGGCGAGGCCAAGCTCAAGGACAACATCATGCTCGGCGGCGCGGGCTGGGGCATGGGCCGACGCAAGCTCATCGCCCTCGGCGTCCCCGAGACTGGCAAGCTCACCATCGACCCGCCCGGCTTCATTGGCATGAAGGTGTGGGCCGCGACCAAGATGGAGCCGAACACTTGGACCGACTCCAAGACGGGCCAGCAGCGCAGCGGCGAGCGCATGGTCGTGGACGTGAAGGAGTTGACGCACGCGGGTTTCCAGCACGTCAATAACATCCCCGCTGGCTGCACGATGCCGGTGGATGACACTCCGTTCTGAGCCATGCTCCGCCCCTACCAGCTCCGCGCGATCGAGATGGTCCGCGCCCGCGTGAAGGACAGGCCGCTGCTGTGTCTCAGCACTGGCTCTGGCAAAACCACGGTCGCAGCCGAGATCATCCGCCGCACACTGGACAAGGGGCGGCGCGCAATCTTCCTGGTCCACCGCATCGAGTTGGTGGACCAGGCAGTCGCGCGCTTGGAACAGTTCGGGCTCAAGCCCGGTCGCATCCTCGCTGGCGTCAAGGAGGACCGGGGCCGAGCGGTGCAGGTAGCTAGCATCCCGACGCTGCTCAAGCGCGAGCACTGGCCTGCTGACTTGGTGCTCGTCGATGAGTGCGCGCACGCGGTCAGTGCGAGCTGGAAGAAGGTCATTGACCGCTACTCCACATCCACGGTCATCGGCCTCACCGCAACCCCGATCCGCCTCGACGGGCGCGGACTCGGCGACTTGTTCGGCTGCATCATCGAGCCCGTCACGACGCGAGAGCTGATCGAAGCGGGCCACCTCGTCGAGCCGCGTGTGTTCGCGCCTCCGGTGGACCTGTCCAACCTTCCCACGCGCGGCGGCGACTACTCGATCCCCGAGCTTGCTGCGCGCGTCTCGGGGCTGACCGGCTCCATCGTGGGCGAGTGGCAGAAGCACGCGCGCGGAATGAGCACGGTCGTGTTCGCGGTTAACGTCGAGCACTCACGCGCCATCGTCGCCGCGTTCCAAGAGATCGGCGTCCGAGCCGCGCACGTTGACTACCGCATGGGCCGCGAGCAGCGCCGCCAGACGCTCCAAGACCTGCGGCATGGCGTGCTCGACATGGTCTCCCAAGTGTCGCTGCTAAGCGAGGGCTGGGACTTGCCGACGCTCCAGTGCGCCGTCCTCGCTCGACCGACACAGAGCCTCGCTCTCTTCCGCCAGATGGTAGGTCGCGTCATGCGCCCGCCCGGTCCGGTCCTTGTCCTCGACCACGCGGGCAACCACCACGCGCACGGGCTGGTCACTGAGCCGGTCGAGTGGAGCCTCGACGGGGCGGTCAGAAACAAGCGCACCGCGCCCAGTGTGGCGACGTGCAAGAACTGCTTCGCCTGCTTCGCGCCCGGCCCCTTGGAGTGCCCGGTCTGCGGCCATCCGA
>Ga0208360_1000367_pt1 | contig 11165 bp, 23 predicted proteins | sample LakMenE27Jul10ns_FD_150739 | JGI IMG/M metagenome (GOLD analysis project Ga0208360, IMG submission 150739) | Freshwater microbial communities from Lake Mendota, WI - 27JUL2010 deep hole epilimnion ns (SPAdes) | ecosystem: Environmental > Aquatic > Freshwater > Lake > Epilimnion/Euphotic zone ...
TACGTTATCCTTTATGATAAATTCTTCTTGCTGGGAATCGAGCCACGAAACCACGTGAACGGGAACCTCCCGCAGTCCGGCTTCTTTGCAAGCCCGTAGACGCATATTTCCGCCCAATACAACCCCGTCCGGCGTGCAGACGATAGGGCGTACCTCTAACATCTGCGGGAACGCTCTAATCGACTGAACGAGTTTCTGGAATTTGTCGTCTTTGATTACGCGGGGGTTCTTCGGGTTTGGCTTGAGGGTCTCAAGCTTTGCCCGTTGTGGTCCAGTATTCTTCATCGTGCCAAATTTCGCCCATTACGTCCCTCGCTACTACTTCGAGCCATGCACGGTCTACCGCGTCGGCCGGCCGGATTCTTTCCGTGTACTGGCTATCTAGGTGGTACGTCGGTCTGGGTACGTACGAATGAATCTTCCCCTCCCGTGCGTACTTGAGTATTTGCGCCGCTATCTGGTGGCGTTCTTCTTTCGTGTAACTCATTCTTCGAGTATTGCGATTATTACCATGCTTAAGGCCACGATAAGACAGAGGGCGAGGATATTGTTTAGGTGTTCCATTAGCCGCGTGCTAGTTCTTCCCTCATCCAGTCATCGAAAAAGCCTTCGCGCCGTCCGAGGTTAATCCACTTCCGGAATCGGTCCTGCCTTCTGTTTTCGTTGTATCGCGGTTCGTATCCTGCCGGGACGGGGTAGAAGTCTCCCGCGTCGGACTGGTATACCATTCCTGAATCCATCAGCCGCGAAATAGCGGAGGTTAGGGTTTGGTGTGGGTACTGCGACACGATTCGGAGGTAGTTTAGGCTTACTCCTGGTGTTTTGTCGATTAAGGAATAGACGTGGTAGACCTTCGGGAGGTCTTTTCCGCTGGCTACCTGTTCGCGGTAGGCTTTAAGGGATAGGGTGCTCATATCGTTCGTTATTCTCCGCGGCGTGCGATAGCCTCCGCGAGTGAATGAATGTCCTTCTTTACTACGAGTTTCGTTCCGTCGGTAAAACAGAGTTTAGAACCAGTACTGCGTAGGGTGTGTTCCTCGAGTACATGGGTAACGGTGTCGAGGTTGACGTACACCAGTCGCGCGTCCTTATGTCCGAGCAGTTCCAACAAAATGTAATTATTCATGTTTCCTTGGTTAGGGGTTACCGCTTATTCGCGTAATAGGCCACGCGTACCTTTTCGCGAATCTGGTACTTAAAGTCCTCGAGTATCCTTTCGAGGTCGCGTTCGAAATTCATGTCCTCGTGCCATTCGTTGAACGAGTCCGGCCCCCGGTCGGGGATGCTGCTGCTCTGGACCCGTGGCCCGTCGGCGGTGTAGTGGTTTGGCATTAGTCGATGTCTTTTAATTCGGTTAGGACCTTCTTCGCTTTTTGCACGATTACGTAATCGATGCTATTCAACTGGACTTCTTCGATAAAGTCGTGGGCGGCGGCGTACTTCTTGTGGAGGTTCATGTACTGCCGCTCGAGGATTTTGTACTCGAGGCTCATTTCGTTTTTTGTTCGATTTCTTCGATTTCGTAAGAATCTACCCACACGAAAATCAGTTTACCGTGCGGGTCTCGGAATTCGATTCCGAGTTTGTACCCTTCCAAGGGTGCAGCAAAAATTTCGGTGACGAAGCCGCGGCTCTCGTAGTAGGCGGCGGCGGCTTTGCAGGTTTCGTAGGTCAGTTCCATTTTTTCGTCTGTTTGATGGGTCAAAGATATGCAAGATTTCTATTCCTGCAAACGTTCAGTATCTTTTTTTTCAGTCGACAAAGATTCGTGTACCCGTTCGGTCTCTTTCCAGACGTAGGCCCCAGAGTCCGCGTAAGCTACTTTCTTCAGGTTCTCTATCATGTTCCGTACGCACGATTCGCAGTTACTGGGGCTTTCGTTTGTGTGGTATGTACGGTTGTAGAGTTCCGTAAGTTTCAAATTCTGGTCCCGGCTAATGAACTTTTCCAAAGGCCCCAGAAAGTCCCGCAGTTCTTGGAGGTCTTCGGGAGTGATTAGCGCGGGCCATTTCTTCAGGGGACAGGCTTCGGCTTTTAGGGACGCTTTGGCTGGCATGAAGCACCCGCACAAGGTCCCCCCTTTGACCTTCTTACGCTTCAGAAGCGTGCCACAACTCCGCGTAGAACCGTTGTAGTGTTCGCAGGATTTACAAACCTCAAGCCTTTCGGCCTTTTTCTGCTGGCTTACGAATAGCATCGGCTATCAGCTTTTTAGTTCGGTGTAGGGACTGGTACAGGGTCGCGGGCTTGATACCCGATTCTTCCGCAATTTCCGAAAGTTTGTGCCCGTCGATATAGAGCCGGATAATCATTCGGTCGAACCACTGGAGGCGGTCGATGTACAGTTCTATTTGCTCCAGCTTAACCGACCGCTCGAACCCGGGTTCTGAAATAGGTTCTTTAGGTGTCGGGGTATCCTGAAGCGTATACAACTGTTTGAACTTCCCTCGGGTGGCCTCTACGTACATAGCCGTACAGAAGTAGCCCATAGGCTTTTCCTTAAAACTCTTATCGATTACCCGCAAGTAGGTATGTGAAACGAGGTCGGTAGGTTCCGTACAGAATTTACCCGCTACTTTGAGGAGGTAACTGTAATTCGCCGTAACGAACTCATCCCACAATGCCTTCGAGTTTTCCAACTTCAGATTTATATAGCCGTATCATTTGTTCGAGGTCGGCTACTGAATAACGCGCGGGCCTTTGGCTTTTGATTAGTATTTCTTCCGCCGTTCCCTCCCCGTAGATACCGTCTATCTTCAGTCCGAACTCGAACTGCTTCCCTCCGTTCATGTTGCAGCGCTTGCATTGGAACTGGACGTTTACCGGGTCCCAGCGGGTCGCGAATTTGGCTCGCGTGATAAAGTGGCCCGCGTCGACTTCTTTCCAGTGTCTGCGAACTCCGCACGTAAAGCACTCCGAATAGCCGTATTCGTCGCATACCCGCAAACGGATATACCGGGAGAAGATTTGGTCAAGCGTCGCCACCAGTCGTGCCCGTGTTGTAGCCATTGCGTGCTTTATCGCGTGCGTGAATTTCCGCCCTTTGTTCGGGGGTCAATTTAGGCCGTCTTTGCATGATTTCGGCGAACGTAGGCGTAACCTCCGGGAGTGTCTTGAGGATGTCCCCAAACAAAGGAGAAAGGGGTTCCGTGGTTAGGGCCTCTTTGTAGTGCTTTTCGCGGAACTCGCAGGCCGTGTTCACGTCGTAGTCTCTTAAGGCCCCGCAGAGCGTCGGCGTATCGAGCCGCCCGTAAAGGTCTATCTTCCCTCTCCGTATCTGGGTAAAGACGTGTACTACCTCCTCAATTTTTAGGGTCCGGAATTCGTCTATGATGTCTTCTACCGCAGTCAATACGTCCTCTTCACTGGAGAACGTGTTATTGACCTTTACCGCTTGAGACAGTCGTACGATTTCGCGCCCCAGAAACGCCCGAAGGAGTTCCGGACTTTCAGAGTTCGCCCGTGAAACGCTTGTGCCATTCCGGTGCATTTGCTCCGGCCCGGCCTTTACCAGTTCCTGAATTCGAGGGATAGAGACCGCGCCACCCGTTTGCGATGGCCGTTCCAATGATTGTTCGCGCTGTTTCATAGTCGCCGTTTGATATTTTTTGGAGGTGGTGTAACGCTACCTGCTCCGACTGCAAAGTACGGAACGAAAATTTGAAGTGGGTCCGCTTGTATTCTTTCCACGAGGCCCAGAGTTCGACAAACTCCGAACCTTCAAAAGGCATCAAAATATCAGATTTCCCTTTCTTAGTATCTATACTAGTACTCTTTATTCTATCTACTAGTTTAGTATGTGTTCCATTTGGAACATCTAGTTGTTCCATTTGGAACAAGTTCTTGTTCCTTTTGGAACTTCTTTTGTTCTGAATGGAACAAGTTCCAGACGGAACAAGTTCCGAAATAGCAAGTTTTCGAGTCCGTCCGTAACCGTCGCGGTCGAGGTATCCGGTCTCCAGAAGGTGTACTATCATCTTCCGTACTTGGACCTCGGAACAGTCCAGACGTTCGGCGAAGTATTCGTTACTGGCGAAACACTCCTTTCCGGTATCTACGAATCCTGCGACCTCGGCCAAAAAAAGCCTCTCCAAGATAGAGAGGCCTTTTAAGGTCCATATACGCTCTGGAATCCAGCGGCCGGAGGTCATGAGTTCAAACGGGTTTCGGTGTCCGTCACGGCCTTAATAATGGCCTCAAACGGCGTTCCAGTGATAGAGTTCCATTCCCGGATGTACTTCAGGAAGTTCGCGGGCTTCTCATAACTCCAACTCCGGACCGCTTGCACGGTTACGCCAATGGCTTCCGCCGCGCCGCTTAGCGTCCTGTAATGAGTCAATAGCATCAACTCTAGAGGGGTTCGTGGGTTCATATTGTTCGATGTATTGGAGGGCTTCTAATTTAGAGAAATTGCCTAGTTTCATAAGACCCGATAAGTTGGCGAATAGGTTTTCTTCCCAGTACATCCGTATATCGGTCGCCGTGTTTTTTGTCACTAAAGGTTTACTACGCGGCATTACATCTGCATCAGTTTATCCCGCAGAGTAAGGAGGTACTGGGCACGCTCCAGTAACCGTTCGTCGCTGGGAAGGGATTCGCCGCCCGCGAAACCCAGCTGGATAGCTTGACCGATAGCCCACGACGCGTCGATACGTCGCTGAACGTCGTCCGGCTTCGCGCCTCCAGGTTGCGGCCTCTGGAGTTTCCATTTTGTCAAGCCCATAGCGTTTGGTTTGGCTTCTACGATTTCTACCGTGTCCCCGGCTTTCCACTGGTCCGGCTTCTTTGCGAGGACCTCCCCGGCGCGGTTATCCTCGAGAATAATTTCCATGCGGTACAGAAGTCCGTACTGGCTTTCCCACGTTCCGTTCTGGGTTACTTGTGCAATTTTCATTTAACCGTGTTTTGGTGGTTTGATTCGATGTATTCGTTAAGGTCTCGAATGGCTTTTGCTAGGTTCAGCAAATGCCACTCGATTCCGTATTCGTCTTTGTCTGCGAGTTTCTTTCGGTAGTACTGGTAGTACTCCCATACGTCCGGCTTGAGTTCGCGCATTAGTACCCTTTGCTTTCGATTACCCAGTCCCGTACCATATCGCGGAAATCCGCAGAACTGGTTACTACTTCCGTCACGTCTATCTGTACTCCCTTAAAGCACAGAAACACCTTCTGAACGTCTACGCAATCCCCGGCCCACGACCCGTCTTCGTCGTCGGAGTAGGCTTCATAGTGGCATTCGAACTCGAGGTGCTGAATTTGCACGTCCTCGACCGGAATCAGTGTGTAGTCTTCCATGGCTTTGTTTGTTTGACCCGACAAAGATACGCGAAAGTTCTATACCTGCAAACTTTCCTGAATCTTTTTCTAACCTTCTGGGAAGAAAAAAGGGCCGCCCGACGTTTCAGGCAGCCCTTTACCAAATTATCAAACAAACGAATGCACGTTCCACACGTCCAGCGTTCGGGTCAAAGATAAAGGCCCCACCCCTTCGCTAAAGGGTGAGGCCTACACAAACCTGCTTCTATGAATCGCGACCCAAAGATATACAAAGGGGCACAATGGCAACCGCGCAAAGAACTACCGCGGGCCACGTCATACCGTGCTCGATAATATCGTAACAAGCGGTTGACGCAATTAGACCGCCCACGGTTCGCTTCGCAGACCATCGGGTGAGGTCTCCCTTCGTCTTAAAGATTTGAGTTAAATCTAGACCCCTTAAAATCGATAATAGGGGGTTCACTTGTTCCGTCCGAGAACTACCGCGTTTACGATTCGCCGGAAGATGTCCAGAATTGTGTCGTCCTTCTTGGATTCCGTGAGCGCCGTAAACGTGCCCAAAAGCGTGATTACCGCGAGAAGAATCTCGGTCCAGTTTTCTGCGAAAAAGTCCCACATGTCAAAGGGTTTTAGTGTGCTTCTTGTATCCGTATATGATAACGCTCGCTCGGCATTCTTTGCTTCTCGAAGTACATCCACCACCCACCCAGTCGAGGCTGCGCGAATCCCTTCTCGACCTCCCACCCCGCGAACCTGTCGAGCATCTTGTAACTCCCCAACTTCAAGTGGTGTACCGTGTCCTCCCTTAGGTTCCCTTTCTCGTTAATTCGTTCTACCGAAATAGGCAGGTGCCACTTCTGGTGGGTGTGACCGCTCACGATAATATCGGCGTCCGGCCATTCCTTCTGGTCTATATCGGCGTTTAGCACTCCTTTCGAGCGGGGCGCGTTGCCTCCGTACCCGTGGTGGAAGTGCAGGTTAAAACGTTCCTGAAAGGTTCCCCTAGTAATTCGCAGCATAATCCACCCCGAATAAGGCCCTGGAGTTACCCCTCCAAGTCCTTGACAAAGCCGGTCAATGGGGGACGTGCTTAACCGCTTCTCGATATTGGTTTCGTGGTTACCCCGTCCGATAAAAACGAAGTTCTCCGCGTACGGCTTTAGAAACTCTATACTGTCTTCGATAACCGCGTCTAGGTAATTGATAGACTTGTATTCGGGTCGCAGGCCGGCATAACTCCTTCGCGGGTCGTACATGCCTTGCATCAGGTCGAACCAGTCCCCGAATACGAGGACCTTCGCCCCCTTCTCTTTGGCTTCGTCTAGGTGTTTCGTTAGGAGTTCACGGTGGCACTTTACCGAGTCGAAGTGAACGTCCGAAAGAAGGAGAAAATTATCCGAAGGGACAATATCCAGACCGAAGACCGTAGGAGAATAGTGCCTCATTCGTCGGGGAGGGGTGCGTTTACGTCTAGCTTGAGGTCTGCGAATTTCTCTCCTACCTTAAACGAAGGGCATGCCTTCGCGTCTGTGAAGTCGTTATGCCCCCAAACCTCCAGAGGGCCGAACCTATTCCGCAAAGTCGCCACGAGGTCCCGGAACGTCTTTTCTTGTTTCGGGTTCATAGTGTCCTTGGCCTTCTTGTTTTCTACTCCCCCGACGTAGCAGATACCTACACTGGCGCGGTTGTACCCCAGTACGTGGCTTCCAATTTGCTGTAAAGGGCGGCCGTATTCTAGTTTACCCGAAAGCTTGATTACGAAGTGGTAGCCTACATCTTTCCACCCTTTTGCTTTGTGCCATTTCCGTATCTCTGCCGCCCCCACGTCCATAGTAACCGGAGTAGCAGAACAATGAAGAACGATATACTTGAGTTCACGCATTGAATAGGGATTTCAGATAGCCCGCTATAATAACACCTACTCCCCCAATACTACCGAGCCACTTGAATTCAAGATTCTCGATTTTCTTCTCGTGTTTGTCTAGGGACTCTTTGTGGAAGTCGAGTTTGGTTTCTATCCGGGCTAGCCCCTCCCGTATTTCCTGTAGTGCGTCCATCCATCCACCGTTTTAGCTTTTCGATATTAGCGTTCCGGTCCTGCTTCATTTATTGATAGCGTAGGCGTACTCTGGAGTGATATTCGGGACGGTATACGTTCCAGAAATCGCGAGTCCAGATTGATAGTACTTGAACGGTTGCGCACAGATACGGTTCTGCAAGTTGGTAGAATACTCCGGGAAGAGGCTAGGATTCTGGCAGAGGTACCGGTACATCTGGTTAGTGTAGAAGTTGGCATTTTGCCTACAGCGTTCCAGTTCCCTGTGGTAGTCCGCTTGAGAAATAGCCGTCGTATTTTCTGAACTCCGGATAACCAAACCTCCGTTATCGATTTTCACGTAAAGGGTCGGAAGGAGTTCTACCATAGTCCACCACGCCGTTGCTTTTCGGACGTAGTTTTCTACCAACGTCAAGTAATTGCCTGTCAACGTCCCGCCGCTAATCTTCGTTCGCAGCGCGTCGTACAGGTCCGAACCCAGATAGATTTGGACGTTCTTATCCTGTGCGAGGATAGCCGCCTGAGTGATATAGTTTTCGTCAACCCCGCCGTTTAACTGCGTTACCCGCTTGAGGTAGTTCGGGTTGATAAAGAGTACTTCGGCCATTATCGGGGAGTTGTGAATTTGCGGGGCTTCAAGAAACCTCTGTTTTTCATGTCGCGGGGGCGCTGGGCCACCTTGCGGTCATTTTCTTCGAGCGCGTTCTTCTTGCGTTCGTCCGGCGGGAGGGCCTGAATCAGACGCTTCGCCTCGTTGACAGAAACGAGGTCGTTATTACGCTTGAGGTACGTTTGGCGCATCCAGAAATGCCGACAGGACCCGCCCCCTTTGTATAACCAAATGTCGTACGTATCGGCTCCGTTCGGTCCCCATCCGGCGTTCACCGCTTGACTACCCGCCTGCATAATATCTTCTTTCCGGTAGACCTTCATGGCCTGAATCATACGCGTGCAGAAATCGCGGCTCCTTCCGTCTGCGAGGGTCGTAGGAGCGTACGCGTACCGTACCCGAACGATTTCGTTATCCTGCGAACTCTTCGCTTGAGGGTTATTCCGGAGCGTACGCGCAAACGTCCACAGCGCGTCGTATTCTTCTTCGCGGTCGTAGTCTACTTCCCTTTCATCGATTAACTCCCAGTCGTCGCCCATCTGCTCCCCCAGTCCTTCGAGGTAGTCCGCTACCCCGTCGAGGTTGTGTTCTTCCGAAAGTTCTACCAAACTAGAATCCACTCCCGAAGCGTTTAGAAGCGTTTTAACGGCCTCTTCGATTACTTGTTGGTAGGGAGTGATTACCTGCTGCTCGAAAAGGTCCATAGAGGCCTCTAATTCGCTTCCGCCTCCTAGTTTGCCCGCGACCATAACCCCGAACATCTGCGGGTTAGTGACGCGGTGGCCTATCATAATCTTCGCGGTGGTTTCTTCCGAAAGGAACTGGTACTGCTTATCCGCGTCCGAAAGGGTAAACGCCTCGATAGTCGGGGCGCGGTCCGGTTCGTCGGAAAAGGTCATCCAGAACTTACCCGCGTTCTGTGCTCCGGCGGCCTGCCTTTCGATGTCCCGCCGAATTTCGCGGCGTTCTTCGTCCGACGGAATACCGTTCTTAAAGTGGATAGCGAACGAAGGAGAAAGACCGTTCTTGATATTGTTTATGTGGAATACCGAAATTTCCTTCTCGAGTTCGATATAGTTAATGGCTCCGATATAGTCGGGCTTTGGGTAGTAGTAAGACCCTACCGAAAACGGCTTTACATAGAGAACCTGCGTCGGGTACTCGTTTTTTGTCTCTGGGTTAAAGCGGGCTATGGCCATAGGCTCCTGTCTGGAGTCGCTCCAGTCCCTCGAGTAGTAATACCACTGTACTACCTCTTCTTCGTCGCAGACCCCCGAACGTAGATTCTCGAACGGGAGGTGGCTAATATTCGCAATTACCGTCCGGTCTACGCTCCAGTTCACTTCGAGAGCGAAACCGTTCTGAATCTTCAGGTCGATAGCGCATTTCCGGAGTTCCGAATTCAGGTCCCACTGTGCCGCGAGTAGTTTCGCGTTCAGGTCCGCGGGCTCGAACCCCTCCCCGTAAATCATCATCCCGATAGTCGTGCATAACGCGTTATGCGTCGGGCTGCAATGGTAGAGGTCTACCAGATAGTTAGGGAATAGGTTGTCGTCTCCGTACTTGACCCAGTCCCCCTTCGCGTGTTCGCGGTAGGACCTAGCTTCGTACGTCTTGAGTTGGACGTTTTCGATTTTATTCGTTGCCATAGAACAGTACGTTATCTTCGAGAGTGATAGTAGGGAGGCTTACGATACCCGCCCCCGGAACGCGCAAGGTACCCTGCTCGATTAAAGCTACAACCGCCGCGTTATTTGGGTCTTTATTGGTACTTGAGTTCTGGGCATAAACGAAATAATCGTAATCCCCGGTCTCCGTCAAAAGGACGTTATTCGTCGTGGTCGCGTTTGTAGCTACCTGAATCTTCGTATACCTGGGATTGTCGTTAATCACGTAACCTACGAAATAGAAGTCTTCGAGGCTCATCCGGTGCACCAGCTTAAACAGGTAATGGGTGTACGTGTAATCCCGCCCCGCGTCCTGAAGCGTGAGGTAGATGTTCTGGTTACCGCTATTCGAGTTTAAGTACAACATCTCGAGGGATTAGGTGTGCTTCGGGTACTACTTCGTCGAGGTCGTAGTTCTCGGGGCTGTACTTATAACGCGCAAAGGCACTAACATTTACGGAACTCTTTACATCCGCTACCGTAGGCGTTTGGCTCCAGTAGGGTTCTACCTTCGTTTTCTCCCAGACGCTACGACGGGAACAGCCGTCTAGACCTACCTGCCTATCAGTCCACATAACCGGGACCTTATCTACCAAACGTCTAGCCATAAAGCGACCGGCCCCCGAAGCGTAACCCCGAAACAAAGTCCCTTCTCTGGTGTCCGCTCGGAACATGTAGATATTTCGAGACCCCGCAAACTCGTACTCTTTCATGAGTTCTACGATATGCGCGCCGCCTCCCGGGAGGATAAAATCGTCCGAACCTAACTGGAGCATAAAGTCCCACGAGAAATCCCGCATCCAGTCCAGTAACTCGTTATTCTTTGTTCCCAGTCGTTCGTTCGCGAACCACTTGTAATTCCATCCGAACTCTTGCGCCAGTTCTTCGTGTTCGTCTTCCGAAACCGCGATATAGGGAACCAGTTCGGCCCCGTTTTCTTGGAACTCCTTTTGGATTCTCTGAAGGCCTACGTAGCAGGCCCGCGTCAGTTCTACCCGCTTCCAGACGGGGATATGAAGGGCTATTTTCATGGGAAGTAAATACGGTATAGGCGTGGCCAGTTGTGGTGGTGCAGGTCCCAGATAGTCAACCCCTCCGGCGGGGGGATATAGCCGAAATAGTCTTCTTTGTGCGGGAGTGCGTAGGCCTTTACCTCGTTCTTGCGCATCCACGAACCTACCAAAATATCAAGGCAGTTCCAGTCGTATTCGAGACCTTCGAGCAGGGCGGCGTAGATAGCCGCAGGATAGAACGAAACCCCAGTCCCCGGAACGTCTACGCGCTTCGTGTCTGGGTTCGCACGGAGGCAGTGCGCGACGGCCTTCGGTTCGTGTCCGTGTACCTCTTTGCCGTGGTGGGTAAGGATAGCATTCGGAAACGCCCCCGAATAGTTCAAGAAATCTTCTACGTACGTAGGTGGGTATATCAGGTCATCGTCGCACGAAATAAAGTCCCCCGGCACGTGTGCTAGCTTGGAGAAGTCCCCTCGGTTTGGTCCGTGTGTAACCGTTATCCAGTCCGCCTCTAAATCGAGCGGGAAAGACTCATCCGCCCAA
>Ga0208360_1000371_pt1 | contig 11104 bp, 19 predicted proteins | sample LakMenE27Jul10ns_FD_150739 | JGI IMG/M metagenome (GOLD analysis project Ga0208360, IMG submission 150739) | Freshwater microbial communities from Lake Mendota, WI - 27JUL2010 deep hole epilimnion ns (SPAdes) | ecosystem: Environmental > Aquatic > Freshwater > Lake > Epilimnion/Euphotic zone ...
CCTGGCTTCCCCGGAACTGCCCGCCTTTTGTTGCTTGCTGAACTGTAACAAAGGCCGTTTGGGGATTCTGTGCTTTCAGTTCTTCTATCTGTTCCGGGGTAATTTTTATGAAATTTACTGAATCAATAAATACGAGCTTGTAAGGTTTGGCCTGAAGTGCTGCCCGGATCTGCTCATAATTGCGGTAATTGGCAAAGTCCATATTATTATTAGCCATTCCAAATTCCCGGATTTTCTTTTGCAGGGTTACGCTAAACCCTTCTTCTGCAGCAACATAAAGTACCGGCCCAAAATTCTGAGAAAAGTAATTAGCGAACTGAACACAAAAAATGGATTTGCCCTGTTTAGGCCGGCCAAAAACCATCATGTGAAAGCGTTTGCCGGGATCCCCGATTAACTCATGCCATTTGCCATTAAAAGTATATGAATCATATTTGTAATTCATAAGCTCCTGGCTATTCATTATACCGGAAATTTCGCCTTCTGTTAATTCGCCGGATTCAGCAACCTTTCTTAATTCGTCTTGAAGGGCTGCTATCTGATTTAAAATTACTTCACGTTCTACACCTTCAATTTTCTGTTTACTTCCCAAATAAAGCCCGCTAAGGGCACCAATGGCTGTTCCGGCCTTGCCACCAAAATAAGTGCCTACAATGCCCCCCAGGATCCCCATACGAATTGCGGGCGGATATTCAAGCTTCGCCTTTAATGATGAAATGTGGGCCTGTATCATATCGGCGTACTGTTTGGCTTCTGAAGCATCGGCTTCAGGATCGGCCATTAAATTAAGATCATCGGCGGAAAGCATAGATAAACAAAATTAAGATAAAACTTATTAACGACAAAAACATTAATAGTTTATCAAAGAAACTCAGTTCTTTAAAAAGCGACCATTTGCCCCGCGTTTCCTTTTTTTCGCGGATTCTTTCGGGCTGTATGATTGTGGTGCTTTTGTAGGTTGTGCAATTTCGTTCTCTAAAGTAATATCTAAAGTGGTCAGAATCCCGGTAAATTGTGAGCCGGTCTGTGGTGAAGGTGTCGCGGATTTTTTTAAAAACAAAGACAGAATCCACAATTTTGCCCTTATCAATATAAAGGGTATCAATTTTGTGAACTTCAACAACTCTGCTATTAATACGGCAGCCAGTAAAAAACAGGCCACAAACAAAGACGAATAAAATATAATTTTTAGCGTGTCCATTATTCATGAGAAAATAGGTTTGTAAAAACTTTGCCGGTAATTCCCAGGATCAAAATTGCCGTTTCAATTTTAGGCCCCACAATTCCGGTAGTTACTAAAAATGCAGAAACGCCTAGGCAGGTATCACCAACTTTCCGCAAAAAAAGCGGCGTAGGTTTCCAGTATTGAAAAACCCCGAATTTTAATATTTTCCTTTTCGCCATTTTAGAATATAATTTACGACTCCCATCGACGTTAATAAAATAGTGCCGGCGGTGCTAATACCCACTAACAAGGGCTGATATTCTACGATGTACGTTGTCAATGTTAATAGCCAGCTGCCGCCGATTAATTTCTCGTCATTCATCTTTAAATTGGTGGGAACGGTGGTGAAGGTTTTGGATCATATATTATTAACGGCAATTCCTTTACCCACAAAAATAATGGATTTTCGCAATAAATCATCTCTTCTGTAGAAATTACCCAATTATCGTGTAAGTCCTGAATAGGGTTAAAATATGAATCAGGGGCGTATGTTTGCCCTATTAATGAATCTTTTTGCTCAATAGTTAAAAGCCCTACATAAATATTGGCCTGCTCAGGTGCTATGTCTTTTAGGGTTATCATACTTGCCGGCCTAAAGTGGTTTGATATGCTTGTACTGCGGTGTAATAATTATTTATTTCTGTTTGTGTAAGTTTATCACCAATAAAAGAAAATGCAACCTCTCTATCACTATATAAATTAGATGATACCCCGGCATTTGGATTTCCCCCACCTATGTAAATATTTAATGATTGTAATGTTGTTACTGCTCTTGTTTCCGTTAAATTTATTGTAATATTACCTCTTTTATATTGGCTTTGATTTCCTGAATCTCTAACAACAGCATAAAAACCCCTACTATCTGTGTTTGTTGGTATTGGTTGTATATAAGACGAAGCAAAAGCACAGCCAATATATAAACTACCTGAATAAGACGAATATATTAATATCCCTTGTGATCCTATTCCAGTATTTCCTGCTCCCATATCAGCACTATTTATACTTGTGTCTGTTCTCAAATATATACCCATTGAAGCATCGGAATTGCTATTAAAATTAGTGGTCATATTAAATTTCGTATCAGCAAAAGAATTTACGCCATTGGGTAGATAACCAGTAGCACTTATAGTACCGCCTCCATTAAATACTAATCTATATGCAATATCTAAATCCCTGGGATCCTTTAAATTATATTTTTGCTGACTTGCCGTAGATCCACAAAATGGATAAATCGCTTTCATTTTTGACCATATTCCGTAAGTTTTCAAATCTTTTACCAGTTGACATATTGCTTGCCTTTGTGTTGTGTCTGTTATGCCTGCTGCCAATATAAATGCTGTTGCATCTGCATCGCTGCAAAATTGAAACCGATATGGATCAATAATAAAACTCAAATTTCACCTATAAGGGTAACGATTAGGCCCGCTGCTGTTCCGCTGCCTACCTGATCAACATCAATAGTAATTTCAGCATCATTGGCAATAGCCGTATCAGAAATAACTGCAGGCGTTGCCGCCGTTACTGAGGTTTTTTCTGTGTTGTCAATAGTAAGCTTTGTGCTTAAAATACTAACTCCGGTTTCGTTAATATCTACAGTAAAAATATTGCCTGAGGTTTGGGCTGTAAGTAGTGAAGCCCTAACGTCTGTAAGGGTAAATGCTAAAGGACTGCGAAAATATGCCTTTGTGGTGCCTGTAGTAATTGATGTGGTTAAATCACTGCAGCTTAATTGCACAATTACTGTTTGAGGTTGTCCAGGTGCAGCCCCGGTTACTGAAATTCCAGCCATACCACAAATATAATTAAACTTGACTAACTGACAAAATTACCGAAGGCGAAACGGGTATCAGCACCGAAGGGGCCGATATTGTTTCTAGGGCTATATCCGTATCATTACCACTCCAGCAAAGCTGATATGAATCCCCGATATTTGTTTGCACCATAAAGCTCCATGCTGCAATATTATGGCCTTTTATCCCGCCATGTGTAGGTGCAACTGTAACAATACTGTTGGTATTAGCCACAGGGGCACCATTAAAACAAAGCCACAAATAAAAATCATTTTCCTGGACCGCATTATTTGTAACCTGAACAGAAAAAGCAATATTAAATATTCCGGCTGTTGAAAAAACAATATCAGTATTATTAACGCCCTGAATACTCAGCCCGCTGCTTAAGGTAGTAACTCCAAATTCCAGGGTTTCAACTGCATTGGGAGCTGATAAACTGTGATTCCCTAAATCAAAAGCCGTTAAATAAGCCCCGGAAACAAAGCCGCCGCCACCTGATCCGCCTGATATATCAACTGAAGCCATTATATTACCCCCGAAGCTGTGGCCATTGCCCTGCCATTACTTACCCCAAATGTGGGCTTTAAATCCCCATTTTTAAATGCCAAATATAAGCCCAGGCCGATCAAGCCAATGATCAAAGCCGGGGCTATCGGATTACTCAATACAGTTATACCATATGAGTAAAAATCCTTCATTCTATTAAGCCAGCCCTGCCCATAAAACTGCCACCCTGATAAGCTTTTTAAAAATTCAAGCCGAACATTCCACAACTCGTCAAAAACTTGTTTAGCTCCGAATTTCTTTATAGCATCATTCAGGGCCTTTGTGGAAGCCGGACCGAAGCGGCCATCAACGGCAATTTTAAAGCCCTTGCCTGCTAAATATCTTTGTGTAACCCTTGCCGCTGTGCCTGGACCTGATCCCCATGCAAAATCCGCCAATAATTCAGCTATGCCCTGAGAATTTATGTTATCCCCATTCATGGGATCCCAATATCCCTGTTTGTATATTTTACGCCAAATATCATCAGGCATTTTGTAAAATAGGGCCGGTGTAGCTTGATAGCCGAGCTGCTTAGCAAGTCCTTTAAAGGTAGCCCAGGTAACGCCTTTATTTGTGTGGTAGCCGCTGCCATCGGGCACCGAATCCACCGCCGCCGGATCGTTGCGGTCCTTTGATAGGCCGCCTTCCCAGCGTTTAATATATGCCAAATTTACAGCGTTTATATCAGCCATGATTATTGTGGCATTATTCTGATTACATAAAGTATATTTTCACCCACGCCACCAGGAAACACAATATCATATTGAGAAAAATCCTGATCACCTACATTTTGCCGGATATTCAGCGAGCTTCCCGCTTCTACCGGTATGCCATCTATAGTAACCGGATTTGAAGCGGCACCTGAATATGGATTTGTAGCCGGCCTGTAAAAGCTAACCGCAAAAGCTCCGCCTGCATCAAAAAGCTGTGCTTTGCCGGCGAATGTTGTTATAGTCCTTGTATTTGCCATTTATTTGTTGTTTTTAAAAATCATTATTGCAATTAATACCACCAAAAGCCATTTTATCTGCTGAAGCTGCTTTTCGGATTCCGTAGCTTCGCCTGTGCCATTAACCGGCATTTTCAGTTCTTCAGGTTTTATGGGATCCAGGCCGCCGATTTGCATCAGATTATTAAATTTGCAGGCCCTTTAACCAGGGCATTGTAAAAGTCAATATTTGCATGGGCAATAGGGCCATATTTTGCAAAGGTAGCGGGTGCCTTGCGGGCCCATGCTCCGTTTGTCTGCGGTCCGGGGATTCCATCAACAGCAACTCCCAAAAAGCTCTGAATTTGCATTACCTTTTGTTGGTATGGTGTAGGCCCTGTATATGGCCCAGGGTAGCCGGTATTTCTGTTTGGATTGTTTACCGCATCATTACTCTGATTTTCAGCTGTGGCCTTTTTTTCGGCCTGTTTACGCTGAAAATATCTGTATAAGCCAAACCCTACCAATACTGCCCCGGCTCCGTAAATTATTGCCTTTTCGTTCTTTTTCATCAGAATTGATATTTAATATTTTTACTCCTTAAATCCGTATTAATTATTCCCAGTTCTGTGCTATCAAGTTCGTCATTCAAATAGCCCCCTAAATTAGCTGAGGTAAGCGAAAAAGACAAGCGGCGTTCACCAAAAGCCGTTATGAGCTTTGCAATATCCAGGTCGTTTTTCATTTTCTTAAAAACTGAATAAATTGCATCTTCATCAGTACCAAATAAATTGTTAGCACTACGGGCCGTATAAATACTATCAGCATAACCTTTATAGGCCGCATCTAAATAAGTAGGTTTTTGGCCTTCCTGGATTAGGGTTTGCTCATCTCTTTTTTCGGTAGCAAGCGGATCTTTTTTGAAAAATTTACTTGCAAGGTAAATTCCGGCCCCGGCAATAATGGCCCATGTTAGCGGTTTTGCAAAAATACTTTCCTGTATGTTCTTAGGGGCTGTTTCGGGTGCCATGTTTTCTGTTTTGTCTTTTTTTAATGCTTTGTAAGCCAGGCCGGTTGCAAGTAAATTACTCATATAAACGAATTAATCAACTTTGCTGCCTGAGCATACATGGCCGGGTTTTTATCGGCCAATTTAGCAAGCTTTTCAATGTTGTCAGTAAAATTGGGATCCTTTTCAATTAGTTTGTTAACTGCTGCCAGGATTCGGGCCTTCGCGTCTGTAGGTTGTGTCATATCGTCTGAAATTCCGTTAATTGGTTTCTGGGTAAAACTTTTTAGCAAATCAGGTGCCAGGGTGCCGGCGATACCCATAATACGTTCTTCCCATGCTCCTTCCTTTTCTGCAATTTTAGATTCATGTTCAAGCTTAATGCCGCTGATTAGTTTTTCAGTTTTCATTTCTGAAATAATCTCTTTTAGTTCTTCTATTTTGGCTTTAAGCTCTTTATTTTCGGCATACAAGGCCGCCGCTGAAAATGGGCCGCCTAAATTTTCAAAGCCGTTAATTGTTTGCAGGGGATTCATTGTGGGTGTTTCTTTGGATTCCAGCTGTGCTGTTATTCTAAATGGCAATTTTAGTGAAGGCAAATCACGTTTCAAGGTGCCTGCTGTAGTGTAGGGGCTTTTCTGCCACATTACTACGGCAAAGTTCCCGGATTCTACGTTTTTACAAAATTCGTTAAACTTATTGCATGAATCATCAGGGGTAATATCCCGAATCTGAAATTCCATTCCTTCATTGTCGGCATTAACTATTTTCCAATATTTATAGCCGTCTTTTATTTTATTGTGAATCTGCTCAAGTTTAAACATAATGCAAAATTAAGATTTTGGAACGTATGAAACGCGAAAAGTGAAGGCCGTTGAATTTACACTAAATTGATTTATATCCGTTACAGCTACATAGCAATTCTGCCAAATTTGAGTATTAATGCACAAAAACGTGGTTTTGCCATTGTTTAACCGGCGTACCAGGTTATACAGCGGGATCATGGCAATTTCCTGTCTTTTGTTGTCAGAAAATACCAAATAGCCAAAAGCCGCCGAAGTTGTGGTAATATCGTCTTTATATCCCTGGACTGTATTAACATTACTCAAAGTAGTAACATCAACTAATTCAATGGCCGTTATTGTGCTATTGCTATAATCCAATGAGCTGTCAGAAGCAAAATAAAACGGATCGCCGTTCTGAGCTCCGGCAGGGAAATTAAGGGTAACGATTTTACTCCGTTCACCTTCAATACCCGCAAAGGGTTTAATGTAGCCGCGGGTTTCAAGGAAGTTAACCAGCGGCGAAATTAATTTTAAAGCCGCCATGATTTTACTCCCCTACAATATCGTAATAAATATTTGCAGCCACAACTTCATTTGAGTTTATGCCGGTTGTATCTACTAATTGAATGTAACTGTCCGTAAGGTTAATAATGCGGGGCTTAAGAATGGAATATATACCGCCATTAAGACTACGGATAGCAGTATAAATAGGCATTTGATAAACAAATTCAATTTTATTGTTATCACGCCAGGTTAAAACAATTTGATCGTTTGTGCTACCGGCTACAACAGTTTCGTTTTGTGGGGTTTTAGCAAGCTGAGTAGCTGTGAAAACTTCAAAGCCATACAAAATAATGTTATTGCGGCTAAGGTTTGGTACATCAGTAAAGTAGTACTTGTTACCTACTGCGGGTGTGCCTGTAATTTGAGCCCTTACAATTTGGCTGCGTTTAATAATTAGATTATTCATTTTTTTTAAATTGGTTAACGATTGCGAATATACAAAAAATCCCTAAAATAACAAAGCCCCGGATTTCTCCAGGGCCTTGCCAAAAATTGAGCTTTCAGGGGTGAAAGGTCTTAGCTTTTGCTGTTAACTACCAGGTAACCGCGGAATTCCAGTACAGCGTATACGCTATATCCGGTATCATCAATAGCGCTGGCGTTTTCCAGGTCTACGCTGATATTGATTGTCTGACGTCCGTCAATCAGGGTAGGCTCTGAAGGATAGAAGCCATACTGTCCGTTAGGGTATTCGTTAGTCAATTTCTGACCTGATCCGGTAAAGAAAGCGTTTGCTGCGGTCTGAGTTCCGGGTACGCGCAGGAAGCTGCGGCAAGGGAAAGCAGGCAAAAATACTTTACGGTCAATGGTCATGCTGATAGAGCTATTGAAAATACCGGCAGCGTTTGCAGCGTTACCGGCAAATACGTTGCTGTCAACATAGGTATAAACCTGAGCGTTCAGGTGCTGCAAATTTGTTGGGGTATCAGACGCAATATATTTCAAACCGAGTGTAAAACTGGTTATTACGTACTGATCATTCAAATTTAGAAGATTTTCTGTAATAATTGGGTTTGATACATTGTTTTTCTGTACCTGAAAATTGTAGGAGCTGAGTGAAGTCAGCTGAGTTTCAGCTCTCAAATAAGATTGTGAGAGGTTTTCGTAAGGTATGGCTAACCTTTCCTGGCAGAATTTTTTCTCCGCCACAATTGTTCCGAATGACATAGTATTATGAGTTATTTATGTTGTTTTACTTAAATTTTAATAATCCATTTCGCCTTCGCCGCCGGTGGGGAAGTCAATATTACCCATCATAGGAGCTGAGGTTTCAACAGGAATTTCACCCATCATAACATTGGTAGCACCCAGGCCGGCTTTGCTGAGCAAAGGTTTTACAAGGTTGTAACCGCCAACGATAGACATACCCAGGCCGAAAGTTTTAACGGCTTTTTTACCTGAAAATGCGGCAATAGCAATACCAGTAACCAGTACGGCGGCATCTTGCAAATTTTCGCGGGTATCAAGTCCGGGGATCTTAGCGAAAAGATATTTTTTCGCGGGTACTGACACAGCGGCACCAGCCACGCCGGATCCTACTGCGGTCAGATTTTCTTTTGAGAATACGTTTCCGAGTTTCATATTTTTTTCAAATGTATGTTATTTTTTTCTTAAAAACAAATATCCCAATACAAGGGCACCAATTCCGATAAGCAACATATTTTTTTTGCTCATGCCTGCAGCTGAATCAGTTTTAGTTTCAGCCGGTACTTCGGCGGGTATTTCAGCCGGGATATCAAGGCGTTCCATGCTAATATCACCGCCGCCGCCTGAAGGTCCGCCGGGCACATAATCAAATCTGCCGCCTGTTTGTGTATCAATAGGCAGGGTAATCATATCAATAGGGCTGCTAACCATGCCGCCGCCTGTTTGTCTATCAATAGGAAGGTTAATCATATCAATAGGACTGCTAACCATGCTGCCGCTGTAATCTGCCTGAGCTTCAATAGCTCCGAGTAAAACATTATTCATGTTATTTCTTTTTTGTTATTGCATAAACAAGTAAGCCCGCCGCAATTACGCCGCCGCCTATTAACAATGCCTTTGTGGTTTGGCTCATGCCGGTTGCCGGTGGTGGTGGTGGTGGAGGTGGTGTTCCGCCTGGTCTTTGTCTGCTATCAAAATAAGCTTGTCCGAAATTTAAGGCACCTGATAAAATTGCGGACCAATCAATATCGGATCCACTTGGGGGGGTGGTTTGGCCTATGTACTTTCTCATTTTTTAGAATTTTGCCAAAGATAGTAAATAATTGCCGCCCCTGCAACTGCAGCCAGGATCGTGCCTGTTTGGGTTAATTTTATGCCGGATAGTTTATGAATTTCCATATTCTTATTTTTTCTTTTTGGTTGCAAAATAAACAAGTGCAAGCCCCGCAATTACAGCTCCGCCTATTATTATAGGGGTTAAATTGCCGGTATCGGTTGAGCCCTGATCGCCGCCCACGTTGTCAAAGCCCGGCGGGATTGCTTCCTGGTTTCCACGATCTTTGTCGGTAATCATGCCTAATACAGCGGGTAAAATTTTTACCATTGTATTAATAACAAGGCCCATGCTTAAACCGGCTTCGCCGCCTACTTTTGAAGTTGCAATAGCTCCGGGGCCCGTAGAAGCTCCGGCTGTTCCGCCTACTGTTGCCCCGACTGCTCCGCTAAGGGTAACAATGGCCGCTTTAACTTCAGGTTTTGAAAGTAAATTTATTACCTGCTGAGCATCTATAGCCCCTATGCCGGCGGTTTTGCTTAGCTTTTCAAGTCCTTTTAAAAGGCCAACATTTATTGATTTTTTGCTTGCACCTTTTCTAATGGCATCTGTTAAATTAGTCCAATTACCGCCGGCCTTATTCCAGGCAGATCGTAATTCGTCTTGATTAATTCGGCTTAGCTTGTTAGCAAGGCCATCAAAATTGCTTTTTACTATAATTAAAAAGAGGTTTCTGCCGGGTGCAAGGCCTAATGTTTTTGCTTTGTCAAGTATTGACTGAATAGTTTCTTTACTCCAGTTTTTAAACTGATCAAATTTCTGTTCTATTCTGCCTTGTAACTGCCCGGCTTGCTGTCTTAATCTTTCAGCTTCAGCTGCGGCCTTTGCTGCTGTTTCGCGGGCTTCGCGAGCTAATCTGTCTGCTTCTTCGCGGGCTTTTCGGGCTAATTCATCTGCCTGCTGTTTAGCCCAATCGGTACCCTGCTGAATAAGTTTTTGCCCTTGTTTTAAAATATTGCCAATCGGCTCAGCTCCGCCCAGGCCGGCGTTTTTATTTTTATAGTCCATTTTATATCTGTATTTCGGTTTTTTCTCTGAATTAAACTTGCCCCATACAACGTCAATAATTACCCCTGAATCCGTTTGCACGTAGATATGGCCCGGAATCGGTGAATCCGTATAACTTGCCAGGACAAAATGCCAGGGGATCCCCAGGTTTTGCAATATGGCTGCTGTAAACAATGATAAACTTTTACAATCCGTTACTGCTCCCGGCTGCATAATGGCCGAAGGCAGCTGAATTACTTGCCTGTAATCGTCTGCCTTATATTTTACGTTCTTTTTAAGATAGTCAAATATTTTCTTTGCGGTTTCCCTATCTGAGGTAGTTTTAAAATAGCTTGCCAGCTGTTTTGTCTGTTCTACGGCTTCCGGTACCGCTGCCATAATGGCTGCCCTTAAATCTGAGTTATCAGCATCGCCTGATATTTTTTCTTTCAGGCCATTAAAACGCGGTATTGCCTTTGCCGGGATTCTCATTTGTCTTTAAAAATAACGGCCTGCAATTCGTTTGCATAGTCCGCTGTATTGATTTTAAACTTGTCGGTATAATTAAACAAGGCCAGGTGTGTAGTGGTTTCAACAATAAAAATAGGAAATTGCTTTGTGGTTATGGCGTTTGTTATGAAGCTTACCACGTTTAAGCTATCCAGGTAAAAAGTTATCGGCACTACGTTATGGCCGGGCTTAATGGCAAAACTATCTGAGGTGAAGTTACTCAAAGTATAATTGCCGCTATTTAGCTTGCCGGTAACTTTTTGAAGGTTTATCTGATTTGGTGTGGGGTTGAAAATATCAAAGTCCACAATGACTGCGAAGCGGTTTGAAATTCTTTTAAATTTTACCCCTTTAACGCTGTAGCTTATGCTGTTACCGGTTTTATACAGCTGATATAGCCGATATGCTCCAGCTACGGCCATAATACCTAAAACTCCTTTAGCGGTTGCAGATAGTTTCACAATAGGCAAATATACAACATTCAAATAAATTTTTTTTGT
>Ga0208360_1000372_pt1 | contig 11097 bp, 16 predicted proteins | sample LakMenE27Jul10ns_FD_150739 | JGI IMG/M metagenome (GOLD analysis project Ga0208360, IMG submission 150739) | Freshwater microbial communities from Lake Mendota, WI - 27JUL2010 deep hole epilimnion ns (SPAdes) | ecosystem: Environmental > Aquatic > Freshwater > Lake > Epilimnion/Euphotic zone ...
TCTTTATCCGCCTTCGGTGCCACCACGGCACCCTCAACCTCTCGAAGCATGGAAATCATTTTGCCCGGCGGATACGGCGCTGCTCCGAATCGCTCGCCATTTACTCGGACGTCTGTACCTCGGTCCGTTGCGAAGATTTTGATCTCTTGCGGACCCTTGCGCCAAATTCCGCCGCTGCTCGTGATTTCCTCATTGTTCCAACCATGTTGGAACCAGAGGCGCGTGGCGTAGTCGAGATCTAGCTGGTCTAAATCCGACAATTCGGCGCGTGCCGGGTTTCGCCGCTTTGCAAGCGCGGGCGTCGGCGTGCCCTTCGGCGCGAAGGCGTGCCACCCGTCTTCTTTCGCGTAGCTTTTACCAAGCGGCCTCGCCCCTGCCGCTCGCAGCGCGCGCGCGAGCTTCGCGTCGTCGGCCGCGGTGTTCGCATGGTCGCGGCCAAGGATGCGCCGCACCTCGGCCCACGAGAGCCGGTAAACGACGCGCGCGCCGTGTTTTTCGAGCTGAAATGCCGCCTTCTGCTTCATCGCTTCGCCTTTCGGTAATACCACCAGCCCGCCGCGACCGCGCCAACGAGGAGCAGCGGCACGAGCGCGCCACCCTTGCTCGCGTCGTTGTCGACCGCTTCTTCTCCGAGCGCGTCGGCCACCTGCTTGGAGTAGGCGCGCATCTTGGCCGAGTAGACGGGGAACGCTTCCACGTGGCACGCGCGCTGCGCCTCGGGCCAGCTTTCCACCGGCCCCTTGCCCAGCCCGCGCACGGCTTTGCCGCCAAACTTCGCCGCGGCCTTTGGGCACCAGCCGCCAAAGTAGCTTTCTTGCCGCATGGCGTCGCCCGCTTGCCACCAGTCCCCGGCGCGCATCGCGGCCCACGTCATCGGGCGCAGCGCGGTCAGGTGCCGGATTAGGTCCGCCGCGCCTTCCTCGGGCGTCGAGTACACTCGAAACGGCTGCGAGTAGACGGTGCCGTCGGGGTGTTGGTCCTGCCACGGCGCGGAAGGCTGGCCGGGCCGCGCCTGCACGGCTCCCCAATTGTTCGAGCCCGCCATGGCCCCCTTCCAGCCGTTGCCGTACTGCGTCTCCACGAGCGCGACGGCGGCCCAGCCTTGCAGCTCGGCGCGCGACGGCACGAGCCCGCGCGCCTTCGCGGCGCGTTCGAGGACGCCGCGCGCCCAGCGGTGGCGGTCGGGCGCGATGTTGTAGACCTGGACCTTGGGAAAAGCCCGCTCGGTCGTCATCTCAGGTCACCTCGAGCTGCGCTCTCGCGCGTGCGCATCGCGGCCGCGGCCGGATGCTCTCCGACGCGCGCGCCTCGTATGGTCGGTTCGCACCACACCCAATCCCAGCACCCCGCGCGGCACGTTTCGCAGCACGGCAGGTACGCCTGCACGGACACGTGTCGAGGTTGCCATCCGTATTTCTCGCTACTCATGGCCACGAGGCGCGAGCGCAGTCCGGCCGCGCGCAGCATGGCGGCCAAGAGCGGCGCGGTGTCGTCGCAGTCACCTCGGCGCGCTTGCCACGTTGACCGGGGAGACTGGTACAGGTCGCCCTCGGTCCATTCGTTGGGGTCCGGCTCGAAGCGCACGCGCTCGTGAAGCCACTCCAACAACACTCGCGCGCGCTCGCGCGGCGGCAAGCGCTCGACGTGCGCCGCGATGGCCTGCGTCATGGGGAGCGCGACCGTCCGCGCCGCGCGCCGGGCGAGGTACGGAATCGCCCCCAGCATCAGCGCCGCCGCTTCTTCTTCGCGAGCAGCATCACGCCGACGACGCCCACGGCCCCGATGGCGAGCCAGGTCGTGGTCGACATGCCGCCGAACTCGCCGGAGCGAACAGCGACGTCGCTCGGAGCGCGCAGAGCCTGAAACGCTCCAGGCCGGTACGCGAAGCGCTGGCCCGAGGCGGTCGTGAAGAATCGCGTGTTGGTGTCCATTTGGAGGATGCGAGGGTCCATGGCTTACTTTCGGAGGAAGTAGAAGGCACCGACGGCGGCCGCGCCAAGGGCGAGCGGCAGAACGGCAGACGACCCGCCCGCGTCCACGTCTCCCGCGCGCGTCGTGGCTGGAAGCGCGGCGCGTGGCCCGAAGATGCTGCGCAACGGGCCAACGTAGGAGGCCTGCGGCTCTACGTCGGAAATGAGCTTGCGCAGGAAGGTTAGCTCAATGGAGCTATCCCCAAAGGCCTTGCCTAGCACGCGGCGCTCGGCCTCGACTCGGTCAAATCCGCCTTGCATCAGCGCGCCGATGCGCATGTTCTTGAGCGTGTTGCGCAGTCTCTTCCCCGCGTCGGTGTTGCCGAGCTGGTCGGCTACCTTCATCGCGTCCTGGTACTGCTTGGAAGTGCGCAGCCGGTCGTCGTCCTTCGTGCTCGGAGTCACCGCGGGCACAGGGGCAACCAGGCCGACGATGCGACGCATTTCCGCTGCACCGCCTCCGAGTTCGCGGGCGCGTCGCAACAGGAACAAGTAGGCCCCAATTTTGAGCCCCTTTTGACCGATGGGGAACCGCATCAGCCGTTGCTCGGCGGCGTTCGGACCCATTGTCCAGCTCTCGCCCTTGCGCAGCGCGGCCCCGGCCACGTCTACGCGGCGATAGTACGGCGCTTCGGCCCACACTCGCTTCGCCTCCGCTCGCCAGTCGATTTGCTCCTCGGCAAAACAGCCCGCACCAGCGCTGGACGACAGCGCTCCAGCGAGCGCGCCGATGCCAGCGCCGATGAGCGTACCAAGGCCCGGCGCGATGGCGCTTCCAATCCCGGCCCCTGCGCCTGCGCCCGTGAGCGCGCCACCCGCGGCAGCGGCGGCACACTCGCCGCCGGAAGGCTTGCCGCTCTTGGGCTTGGCGGCCTTGGTACCCTGCTCGATTGCGCCCTCAATGGCGGGTGCGGCGGCGGCTGCTGCTGCGTCCCAGTTGCCTTGCTGGGCAGCGCTACCCGCGTCAACAAAGCCCTGCACCGTTGCACCCACGTCTGCCATGGCCCGGCATCATGGCACACGCGGCACAACTGGCACAACAAATCTCTTGACCATGGAAAAATCCGCTGACACACTCGCCAACCATGCGCCGAGGTTGCCGCGTTCCGTTGGGTGGTTCCGTGATTTACGGCGAAGGCCCGCCCTCGCCGAGCGACCCTCAGCCCGTCATCGGTGGCACACCTGGCCCCGCTGGGTTCCGGCCTGGCAACTGGGATTTCGTGCGCGGCGAGTATACCGTGGCACAGGGCGACACGCTCTGGGGCCTTGCCACCACGTATCTCGGCCAGGGCTCGCGCTGGCTCGACATTTGGGCCATGCAAACGCAGCCGTGGGGCACGAAGGCTGCGACCGGCGGCGCTTATCTGAATCGGTTCTTCAACAAGCCGGACCCCAGCTCGAAGAACCCCGGCCGCGCCTTCATGGAGGGCGACGTGCTTATCATGCCCGCGGCCGCCGTGAAGGCAGCGAAGGCCTACGCGCAGAGCGAAAACGTGCAGCCCTTGCCGACCACGCCCGGCGGGCCGGGCTGGCAACCGGGCGGCGGCGGCACAAAGCCCCCCGTGCCCACCGAGCAGCCGAGCGCGACGGTGCCGCTGCTCGTCGGCGCGGCGGTCCTCGGAGCCTACTACCTCGCCCGCTGACGGGTGCGCATGGGCCTTCCTGATGTTCTCGCGCAAGCTCTCGCTAATCCGCAAATCCGCGCTGCTCTCGCGGGCGCTGCGGGCGAGCTGCTGCGCGGGCAGTTGGACTATCAAAATTTGCATTGGGGCGAACCTGGCGCTGGTCCCGTGGCATTGGAAGTTCCCGGAGACGCCAAGCGGCTCGTGGTCCTCGGCGCTCTCTCTCGCGTCGGTTACATCACCTCGAAGGGCGGAGAGCGCTCCGAGTTCGTTCACATGTTCGGCGATCTCGACGAGGACGGTCGACACGTCGGCCCCCGGCCTATCTTGGCCGTCGGCACCTACGAAGGCGGGCGGCAGGAGCTCGTCATCCTTCGCGGAAAATCGCAGTACTCCGTGACCCGTCACGGCATCGAGGGCTGAGCCCTCTCACACAAGGAAATCAGCCATGCGAAAAGCCCGTTCCCGTCGTCGTCGGTCCACCAAGCGCGCCAAGGCGCGGAAGTCCTACTCCGTGCGGATGGTCTCGAACCCGTCGCCGCGTCGCCGTCGCCGTGCGCATCGCGCGCACTCAAAGCCGATTCGCCGACGACGCAACGCCTCGCGCTCGAAGATTTCGGCGGCGCAGGTGCTCACGGGCGCGCTCGGTGCGGTGGGCGGCATCCTTGCGGTCGGCATCGTGCTCCCGCGAGTCATCGACATGAACAAGAACCCCTACCTCTACCTCGGCGCGGGCGCGGCCCTCGGCATCGGTGGCGGCATGGCGCTTGGCCGCATGAATCCGGCGGCGGGCATCGGCATGGGCGCGGGCATCGTGGGCGCGCTCGCGCTGCCCTACGTGTCGACGCTCGTAGCTCCTGCGCTTCCGGCTGCGCCCACCACGACGGCGGGCTACCTGATGAGCACGGGCGCGGTCGAAATCCCGACCGGCGCGGTGGAAATCCCCATGGGCGCGGTCGAAATCCCGACCGGCGGCATTTACGACGTCGACGGTGACGGCATGGTCGCGGTCGAAGATGGCTATGCCTACGACGACGACGACGCCTGACAACCCCCTCCCCCAACAGGCAGAAAGACAACAGAAATGAACCCTCGTAACCTCGCCACCAACCCCAACTTTTCGGGCCTCACGGGTCGCGCTGCCGCTCTCGCTGCTGCGCAAGACGCCGTGGTCGTGAAGTCGTCGGCCCCCTACTTCAGCCGCTTCAAGTTCGTGGACAGCACGAGCGTCGGCGGCACGCTGACCTTCCAGCCGGTCGACCTCCGGTGCTTCGCCTACGGCCTCGGCGATCAAATGGCCCCCGCTATCAGCGTGCCGACAACCGGCCCGCAGCCGAGCTTCATCGCGCTGGAATCGGACACGAACCTCGCGCAGGCTGGCACGCCCAACAACGGGGAAGATTTTGTCATCAAGGGCGCGAGCATCCTGTGGAATCAGAACAGCGACCCGGCGCTCGTGAAGGCGCTGACGCCGGAGATTTCGATCTCGCTCCGCTTCGGGACGCAGCTCGAGATCCAGCTCGGCTCGGTGTCGATGGTCCCCGGCTCGGGCGGCCAGTTCGGCTCGGGCGAGTCGACCATCACCGGGACCGGCGCGTCGTTCTTCTCGAACGGCTACCCTGACATTTTCAACTGCCGCCCCCTGAAGGAGGGTATTCGCTGGCGTCGCCAGGGCACGACCGACTCGAACCTGACCGGGCTTGTCCGGCTGCGTCGGCAGGTCGGCCTCTCGGTGGCGGGCGAGGTTCGCCCGGCCGGGCCGTTCGTCCTCGACGGCATCTTCGTCCTGCACGGCTACTCGGAGCGCAAGCGCTCGGTCAACCTGTGACCACGGCGCGCGCGTCGTCGACCAGCTCGACGGCGCGCGCACCCTATCGCGGCGCGCGACCGGGCGCGCTCTCGTAAGTTCCTCCGAGAGCATACGCGGGTTCAACTCCCGCGGCCGCGACCACTCAAAATCGGCCCAGTCGGACGCCGAAAGGAAAAATCCATGCGTAACAGGTTCATGCAGTTCCCGCCCTCGTACCAGGCCGTCCGCGAGCCCACTTCGCGCTCGGTTAACCTTCAGCCGCGGCAAGTTGACACGGTGCCGGGTGCGCCGGGTTACACCGAGCGACCGGCCACGGCCTACCAGGTGGTAACGCTCCCTATCGGCTCAAAGCTGGTGACAACGAGCGTGTCGGCCGCGCTCGACGCGGGCGCAACGAGCACCGACCTCGTGGTGAAGTTCGAGGAGTCGGGCGTGGTGACGGGCCTTTGCGCCGACGTCGTCGAGCCCCCGGCGGGCGTCACGCTCGAAGCCTGCCGCACGGTGCTCGGCGTGCAGGTCTACGCGGGCGATGCGCGCTCGGTGCTCGCGACGGACGGCACGGCGGAACAGCCCGTGACGGTCGCGAATCTGGCGGGCGGCGGCTTGCAGCGCATCATCCCCGTGGGGCGTCGCGTAGTGGCCAACGAGCATTGGCGCTTCCGCTTCCAAAACCTCGCACTCGCGGCGGCCTACGACGGCATCCGCGCGCAGGGCGTTTTCTTCTTCCGGCCTGACCGCCGCGACGCGCTGGTGGACTGATGCAGGGCCGAGACTGGTCCGCTCCGGCGGTGCAGACCGTCGAAGGCACCGCGATTTGCCGCTTTTATCCGCTCGGCCAGGACCCCGCTGCGCTCGGCGACGGCGGGTTTTCGCAGCTTCTGCTTGCGCGCGGCCGATGGACTCGGTGCGCAACCTGGGTGAAGCTCCCCGCGGCCTGGAACAACGCTGTCCTAACGCTTTGGGCGGAGTCAGACGGCCTGCGCGGCGCGGTCGCGCAGACGGTCGTGGATGCGGCCAACTTCCGCCAGGACAGCGCGGGCAACTGGTTCGGCCTCGCCTTCGAGGCTGGGCCGATTGCCTGCGACTCGTGGACGGTCACGGGCCAAATTTCGGTTGCGATGGTGCCCGGCGACCGCACGGGCGGTACGCTTTCCATGCAGCTCTGGAACGGGTGGGAACAATGAGCCGCGGCCACGTTTCCGGCAACCTTCAGGCGGGCGTGCAGCCGCTCCAGGCCTTCCCCTCGGGGCAGAGCCTAACGGGCTACGCCGAACACGTCTACGAGCAGCCAGAAGGCGAGCCGCCGGTTGAGACGAACTCGATCCGCTACTGGCGCGACTGGGCAGGCCTGCGCAACGGGCAGCTCGAGCTGCGCCTGAACAACCAGCGCGCGCCCCGCGTGCATGGGCTTGGCTGGGGCCTCGACCCCGACGCGGGCGTGTGGCGGCCGCTGCGGGTCGACGCGACGGGCGCGCTCGTGGTGGCTGGGAGCGGACCCACGCCGGAGCCTGGCCCGCCGACGTCGCAGCTCGGCGGATGGTGGCGCGCCGACGACATCTTGCAGGCTGGCGGCTCCACGGTGTTCACTTGGTCAGATCGCTCGGGCAACGGCGTGGATCTTGTTCCGGTCCCCGCTGTGGCTCAACCGACGTTGAGCACAAACAATCCGCAATTCAACAACCGCAAGGCCGTTGATTTCACCGGCACGCAGCAGCTTTACAGGCTGAACCCGCCCCACTGGCCCACAGGAGCACACGCGTTCACCATTTACATCGTAAACGATCCAACGCTCTCCGGCACACTGCACGGCATGTTTGGTTGGGGCGTCGACTTGGTCACGAACGCGCGCGCGTGCTTTTGTTATTATGGCCCTGCGCCCCACGTACTGGGCGTCGACGGCTATGGCAACGCCACGCGCAAATATTTTGCAAGCGCTGCGGCTCAGATCTCGTCGGCTTCGTCGGCTAACAACGCAAACATGGGTGCCGCCACAATCCTCGTTGACGGTGCCGTTGGAACGTTGGCCGCCGCTGGTGACGCTGTGCAGTGGGCAATCCCGAACCCGTGCCCCGAGGTGCGCCTAGCTGGCTTTGCTGGCGCGCCTTACGGGTTCTTTGTTGGGAAAATTGCCGAAATCCTAGTTTATCACAAGAACCACAACGCAAGCGAGCGCTCGCAGACGTTGGCTTACCTCAGCGCGCGCTACGGCATCCCTGTCGTCTAGCTATGGCCCTCGAACTTGAACCCAGCCCGCTCGACCTCGGCGCGCGCCTCGGCGCAACCGAGAAGCGCCTCGACAACCTCGAAGCAAACCTCTCGGGCCTGCGCGCATCGAGCGACGCGACGCGGAGCGAGCTTGGCGCGCTCTCGGCCGAAATCCGGCGCGCGTCGGCGCTCCCGGCCGCGGGCTTGGGCAACTTGCTGGTCGGCGCGGCGACGGGTTCGAGCGTGACGGCCCCGGCTCCGGTCGCGACGAGCGTGCTCATGCTCGCGGTGTATTTGCTTTTGCCGCGGCTTGTAGCGTACCTGCGCCAACCCCCGCCGGGTCCCTGATGAACCTTCGCGCGGCCCTCGCTGCGCTTGGCTTGGGCGGCGCGGTGGCGCTGTTTGCGCGGGTGCTTGGTTCGTCGGGCTCGCCTCTTGGCTTGCGCGCTCTCGACCGCGCGCGCTCGCAGCTCGGCGTCAAAGAGGCCACCGGCAACAACGACGGCCCCGAAATCGCCAAGTACTTTGCAGGGGCCACGCGCATCATCAACGGCCAAGAGAAGCCGACCGGGTGGGCTTCTGGCTGGGAATGGTGCGCGGCGTTCGCCTCGTGGTGCGCTTTCGAGGCGCGGCAGGGCGCACAAACGGTGCCGCACGGGTGGCGGATTGCCGTCTGGGAGCTCGTGCGCGACGCTCGCGCGAGCGGCGCGTGGCGTGACTGGACGGTGGGCGCGTCGAGCGGCCCTAGGCCTGGCGATTTGGTGATTTACCGGCGCAAGGGCGACCCGAGGCAACCAGGACAAACCGGCCACGTGGCTCGATGCGTCGCGTGGGACGGCGCGCGCCTCGTGACCATCGGCGGCAACGAGAACAACGCAGTCACCCAACAAGACAACGCGGCCCGCCTCGGTGACGTGGTGGGCTTCATCGCGTACAGCTAGAAAGGCCGGACCATGAAGCAGAACCAAGCCCTAATCGCCCTCGCGGCCTTGCTCGGCGTCGGTGCCGTTGTCGGCTTCGCGCAGGCCAGCCCCGGCGGCCTCTCGCCCAAGAGCCCCGCCGAGCCGCCGAAGATTCCGAAGAAGCCCGTCCCCTCGCCGGAGAACATCCCCGGCGACGTTTCCGGCAACCCCAGCGCCGTCGTCACGCCGCCCCCGCCGGACAAGATGCAGGCGGCCGCGGGCGCGCTCGGCTTCGCGAAGGCGCAATTTCAGAGCGAGACAGCGAGCGCGCAGCAGTGGACCATCGCGCTCGGGCCGTTTGCGGCTGGCGTGGCCGCGAAAGACCTCATTGACGCAACCAAGCTGGGCAACATCTACGACCCGAAGAGCGGCACGTTCAACCCGGCAAGCGATACGCAGCCCGTGCAGGCGCTTCTCCACGAAGGCCTTTCCGCTGCGGTCGTGCGGTACAAGCCGACCGGGCCAGCCTGGACGGACCTCCCGCTTGCTGGGACGTGGTATCTCGTGGCCGAGGAAGGCCAGGCCTAGCGGCCGAGCACGCGCGCGGCCCACTTCTCGCCCGCCTCGCCGCCCCACGCGAGCGAGGCCTGCCAGCCCTTCGAGTCGACGCCCCAACCGGGTTTCCCTTCGTCGACTCGATGGCGCTGGTGGTAGCTCCACAGCTTGGTGAGCTGCGCGCGCGTGAACGGCTGGCGCTCGGCGAGACGCTTCGCGGTCCGCAGGCCCGCGGGCGTGCAGCAGCGGCGCGACGGCGGCAGCATGGCGCGCAGCTCGAGCGCCCAGGCCGCGGCGTGCGCGACCGAGGGCGGCGGGACGTATCTCGCCTGTGGCTTCATTCGTCCCAGTCTGAATCAGAAACGTGGATTTCAGAGCCCACTCGACTCGCGGTCCAGTTTGACGGCAGATTGTCTCGAACATCCTCCAGCGCGACACCTCGCGACAGCTTGCTTGCAACTATCAGCGTGCCGCTGACCTTCGCAAAGTCGCCGAGGCTTGCAAGCTCATCAACAATGCGGTCCACCTGCGGCCTGGACTTGGGCCTTGGTCTGGTCAACTCCACCAAGCGCACAGAAATCTCCAAGTCCAGCCGCGGAGACTTCGGGTTGGGATACCTCAGGGAGACGGACGGAGCCTGTAGCTTCACAAGCGCCTGCGCCTTGCGTCCTGCACCTGGCCACGTCCAATTTGCCACCAAGTCCGCGCCCAGCTCGTCGGCCGATTGAAGCCGCGTTTCTGCGCTTCCGCGCTTTTCAAGATTGTCCACCCAAGACGCGACTCGCTGAAACGGCTCTCCGTCCGCGCCAAATCCTTGCGCGGACAAAATCACGTCGTCTCCATCGGTGGACAAGAACACAAACAGCGGAGCCGCAAGCGTCGGCACGTTGATTTGCGCTGACCAATTTTTCCAACTTTGTTTCATAATGTCCTGCTCTAGATAATATCACTCGGCGGCGACTAGCGCGACGAGCGCGCGCACGTGCTCGGGCAGCTCGGCGCCCTTCCCGGCCGCGACGGCCTCTCGGATGCGCTCGTTGCGCCAGCGGTACCAGCCGTTCGCAGCGCTTGCGCGCGCCCGCACGAGCCGCTTGGCGCACGCCTCGGGCGTCTCGCCCGCGCGTCGAGCTTGCTCGGCCGCACGCTTGCCCGCGGCTTCGGCCGATGCGCGCACCGTCGCGGGCAGTCCAAAGTGCCACGGCGGGTCGCTGTCCTTTCGGCGCTTGCCCGACATGCTCGGCGCAACCGGGCATCCCTCGCGGAGCCACTCGGCCCAGGCGTCTCCGTAGTCGCGGACCTTGCGCGCGAAAAATCGCTCGTGCGCTTGCCTTGCGCGCGCCTCGGCCGCGGCGCCGTCCATTTCGAGCGCGTCGTCGACGAGCGCGGGCGCCGCTTCGCCCTCGACGAGCATCCGGCCGAGCGCGGCGGCGTCCACTTCGGTCGGCGCGAGCATGGGCGCGAGCGCGGGCAGCGGAGCGCGCGCCTGCACGAGGCCGAGCGGCGCTAGCTCCACGTCCGGCCCCTGCGCCGTCGTCCGCGAGGCGCGGTGCATGTAGACCGACAACGTGGTTGCGTCCGCGTGCCTGGTGAACGCCTGAATCTCGGCCGGGTTGCGCGCCGAGCCCGCGGCCAGCGTTGCCCCGGTGTGCCGCGTCGAGTGCTGCGTCCATGGCAGGGACGAATCGAGGCCCGCCAACCTCGCCGCGCGCCGCATGACCTCGGGGCGCACCACGTCGCGGCCGCGGTAGTATCCGCGCGCGTCGGGGAACACTGGCCCGGTCGGCCGGTAAAGCCCGCGCTCCAGCAGCAGCGCGCGCTGCGCCTCGAGGAGCGCGACGCCCGCGCGACCGAGCCGAATCCGGCCCACGCTCCCGGCCTTGGGCGCCTTCGTGCGCGGCGCGGCGTGCCTCAGCTCGGCGAGGCTAACCCCGGTGCGCCATCCTTCGGGGGCCTGGTAGCGGATTTCGACCTCGACGGAGCCGTCCGGCATCCGGTGACAATCCTCCCAGGAAAGCGCGACCGCCTCGCCTCGA
>Ga0208360_1000375_pt1 | contig 11013 bp, 9 predicted proteins | sample LakMenE27Jul10ns_FD_150739 | JGI IMG/M metagenome (GOLD analysis project Ga0208360, IMG submission 150739) | Freshwater microbial communities from Lake Mendota, WI - 27JUL2010 deep hole epilimnion ns (SPAdes) | ecosystem: Environmental > Aquatic > Freshwater > Lake > Epilimnion/Euphotic zone ...
GCAGGTGTGATTACAACATCGGCACATGGTCGCGCTCGCATCATCGATGTGACACCAGGTCGAATTAAGGAAGCGCTAGATAGTGGCGCAATTGCAATTGTTGCGGGCTTCCAAGGAATTTCGCAAGACACCAAGGATGTAACAACTCTTGGTCGCGGAGGCAGTGACACAACAGCAGTTGCTTTAGCTGCAGCACTTGATGCAGATGTTTGTGAAATTTACACCGACGTTGATGGCGTATTTAGCGCGGACCCTCGCACAGTTCCGGCAGCAAGAAAATTAAAAACAGTTACATACGAAGAGATGTTGGAACTAGCTGCAAGTGGTGCAAAAGTTCTGCATTTGCGTTGTGTTGAATATGCACGTCGCTACAACTTACCAATTCACGTACGTTCATCTTTTTCTACCAATGAAGGAACATGGGTGGTCAAAGATCATCCAGAAGGAGGAGCAATGGAGCAAGCAATTATCTCGGGTATCGCACACGATAAGTCTGAAGCAAAGATCACGATCGTCGGCGTGCCTGACCGAACCGGTGTTGCTGCACGCATCTTCCAAGCGATTGCAGATTCAGATATCAACATCGACATGATTGTGCAAAATGTTTCTGCGGCTTCAACCGGGCTAACAGATATTTCCTTCACTTTGCCAAAGGCAGAAGGCGCATCAGCAACTGCAATCTTGCAGAAGCTGCAGGGTGAAGTTGGTTTTGCCTCTATTCAATACGATGACCAAATCGGTAAATTGTCATTAGTTGGCGCTGGTATGCGCTCACACCCAGGTGTGACTGCAACTTTCTTTGGAGCCATGTCTGATGCAGGCGTCAATATCGAAATGATTTCAACATCTGAAATTCGTATTTCAATTATTTGCCGTCAAGCAGATCTAGAGCGCGGTGCCAAGGCTGCACACACAGCTTTTGAACTAGATGCCGATCAGGTCGAAGCCGTTGTATATGGAGGAAGTGGACGATGAGCAAAAAAGCCAAGAAAGTCACAAAGAAGCCAACCCTTGCAGTAGTTGGTGCAACCGGCGCGGTTGGCACAGTAATGCTTAGCATTTTGTCAGAACGCAAAGATGTGTGGGGAGAAATCCGTCTGATCGCTTCGGCACGCAGCGCAGGAAAGAAATTGATGTGCCGTGGGGAAGAGTTAACAGTTGTCGCGCTTTCACCTGAAGCCTTTGATGGCATCGATGTTGCAATGTTTGATGTGCCAGATGAGGTTTCTGCAGAGTGGGCACCGATTGCCGCCGCACGTGGCGCAGTTGTGGTCGACAACTCTGGAGCGTTCCGCATGGATCCAAAAGTGCCATTGGTTGTTCCAGAAGTTAATCCAAAGGATATTAAGAAGCGTCCAAAGGGAATTATTTCAAATCCAAACTGCACAACGCTTTCGATGATTGTTGCAATGGGTGCATTAAATAAGAAATTTGGTTTGAAGGAACTTGTTGTTGCTTCGTATCAAGCTGCATCTGGTGCAGGTCAGCCGGGTATCGATGCATTGCGTGAACAGATTTCAGCAGTTGCTGGTACAAATGCTGGTGAAGCAACAGGTGATGTACGCAAGCATGTAAAGGATTCCGGACCATTTCCGGCACCGCTTGCACTAAACGTTGTGCCTTGGGCCGGTTCGCTAAAAGAGGCAGGGTATTCATCTGAAGAGCTCAAGGTTCGCAATGAGTCTCGCAAGATTCTGGGAATGCCAAAGCTTAAGGTTTCAGCAACATGTGTTCGCGTTCCTGTTTTAACAACTCACTCGTTAGCGGTTCATGCAACTTTCAAGACTGAAATCTCACGTAAAGCAGCGCAAAAGGTTCTTGAAAAAGCCGCTGGTGTGATTTTGTTTGATGATCCAGAGAATAAGAAGTTCCCAACACCTAATGATGTTGTCGGAACAGATGAAACCTGGGTTGGTCGCGTTCGCCAGTCGCTAGATGACAAGAAATCTATTGATTTGTTCCTATGTGGAGACAATCTACGCAAGGGAGCAGCGCTAAATACTGCCCAGATCGCTGAATTATTGGCGGTAGAGTTCACAGCATGAGTATTAAAGAAACTTTACGCAACGACTTAACCGAAGCAATTCGTGGTCGCAATGAAATTACATCAAGCACGATCCGCATGGTTCTCACTGCAATCACTAATGAAGAGGTTGCAGGAAAGGAAGCACGCGTTTTAAGTGATGATGAAGTAATTGTTGTTTTGTCACGCGAGGCAAAGAAGCGCCGTGAGGCAGCAGAAGCTTTCGAAGGTGCAGGTCACGCAGAAAAAGCTGCTTTAGAAAAAGCAGAAGGCGAAGTTATTGCCAAGTATTTGCCAGCGCAGTTAAGTGCTGATGAAATCAAGGCGATGATTGCTGAAGCAATTGCGGCAACAGGTGCTGCCGGACCTGCAGATATGGGCAAGGTAATGGGCGCGATTAAGGCAAAGATTGCAGGAAAGGCTGATGGAGCACTTGTTTCATCACTAGTGAAAGAGAGCCTCAACAAATGACTAAGTATGAATACGCAACTGTTCCACTTCTTTCTCATGCAACAAAGCAAATTCTTGATACATGGGGTTCAGATGGTTGGGAACTAGTTCAAGTTATTCCGGCACCAGGAACTGGCGAGCAGCTAGTTGCTTACATGAAGCGACCACTTGCATGAATAAAGTAGATGTCCGCGCAAAGCTTGTTGAACTTGGATTAGAACTACCAGTTGCTGCAAAGCCAGTCGCTGCCTATGTGCCAGCAATTCGTACTGGAAATTTAGTTTTCACTGCAGGGCAACTTCCATTAGCAAATGGCGAAATGGCTGGTGTTGGAAAAGTTAATGGAGAGATCACTCCTGAGCGTGCAAAGGAGCTTGCACAGATTTGTGCACTCAATTGTTTAGCTGCCGTTGAAACTGTTGCAGATGTAAACAAGATTACAAAGATTGTCCGTGTAGTTGGTTACGTCAATGGCGTTCCTGGCTTTATCGGTCATCCAGGTGTCGTCAATGGAGCTTCTGAATTATTCATCTCTATTTGGGGCGATGGTGCAAAACATGCACGTAGCGCTGTTGGTATTGCAGAGCTTCCACTGAATTCGCCGGTAGAGATTGAATTAACAGTCGAAATTACTGACTAGCTATTTACCACGCTTTGAAAGACGTTCGAAATCGGTAATTAGAACTGCGCGACCATCTAGCTTGAGCCAGTTGCGTCCTGCGAAATCAGCAAGAGCTTTGTTAACGGTTTCGCGAGATGCGCCAACTAGTTGAGCTAGTTCTTCTTGAGTTAAGTCGTGGTGAACAAACAAACCTTCTGCTGTCTGCTTTCCGAAACGCTCGCCCAGGTCAATAAGTGCTTTAGCAACACGTCCCGGTACATCTGAAAAGACTAGATCTCCAACAGCTTCATTTGTTCGGCGTAAACGTTGTGCTAAACGAGCAAGAAGTTGAAGTGAAACTTCTGGATTTGTTGCAAGCCAAGGAATTAATTTTTCCTGGCCAAGACTTAGTAATTTCGCATCAGTTACAGCAGTTGCTGTTGATGTGCGGGGACCTGGATCAAACAGGCTTAGCTCACCGAACATTTCACCTGGACCGAGAATAGACAACAAGTTTTCGCGACCATCACCACTAGACGTTCCCAGCTTTAGCTTTCCTTCTGCAATTACATATAGGTGATCGCCTGCATCGCCTTCGGCAAACAAAATCGTTCCCTTTGAAATCTTTACAGAATCCATATTTGCCAGCAAAGAAGCGGCAGCAGCGTCGTCCAAGGCGGTGAACAGTGGCGCTTTGCGAATAACTTCTTGATCTATAGGCACGAGGGGTACTTTACTACCCATGGCGGTCGATGGCGAAACCCGAAAAGGGGCAAAGGCGGTTTATCGCATCCTTACAAAGACCTACCCCAATATTCGCTGTGAATTAGATTTTACAAACCCGTTGGAATTAATTATCGCTACCGTGTTAAGCGCCCAGTGCACAGATAAGAGAGTTAACACTGTCACCCCAGCGCTATTTAAAAAGTATAAGAACCCAAAGGCTTACGCAAAAGCAGATATTCACCAGATTGAAGAGCTGGTCCATTCCACCGGTTTTTATCGAGCAAAAGCCCGAAATATAAAAGCGCTCAACATTAAATTACTAGAAGATTTTGGGGGAGAAGTTCCTAGAACTCTTGAAGAGTTGATTACCTTGCCAGGCGTTGGACGCAAAACTGCAAATGTTGTTTTAGGACATGCCTTCGATACACCGGGAATAACCGTTGATACTCACTTCGGACGTTTATCACGCAGATTTGGCTGGACCAAGGAAACTGATCCAGTAAAAGTAGAAATGATTGTTCAGCAATTAATTCCACAACCTGAATGGACAAATCTTTCACAACGCATGATTTGGCATGGACGCAGAATTTGTCATGCGCGTAAACCTGCCTGCGGTGCATGCCCAGTAGCAAAAATCTGCCCAAGTGTTGGAATTGGTGAGATGGACAAAGAGAAAGCTTTATTGTTAGTTAAGACCGATAAGGATTTTAGATGAAGAAAGTTATGTTTGCAGCAGCGTTGCTTTTGCTGACTGCATGTTCTTCTTCAGCAACATTTGTTCAAGGCGAAGTTGTTTCTTGCGAAACTATTACTCAAGCTGCAAACTTTACTGACGGTGTCGCAATGGATTGCCTTGATGGTTCTGAAGGTGCTCGACTAGGTGGCTTGCGTGGGCCCATGGTGATTAATGTTTGGGGTTCATGGTGTGGTCCGTGCAAAGAAGAAATGCCCGTTCTTCGTGCGTTTCACGAAAGAGCTAAAGATAAAGTTCAGTTAGTAGGCGTTGATGTTGAAGAAGCAAGCCTTGAAGATGGCCGCACTTTTGTAGAGCAAAATGGAATTACTTGGCCCAATTTGTATGACCCAGATGGCCGTTCACGCCAGTACTTTGGTTTAGGCGTGCCTGTTACATGGTTTATCGCCGCTGATGGAAGCGTTGCTCACAAGCACATTGGAATCATCAATGACTTAGATGAAATTCTTACCCTTACTGAAAAACATTTAGGTGTGAAACTTTAATCTTCATCCTTTGAAGTATGTAAGCCTTCTGAGATCAGCTTCATTACATTGGGATCAGCAAGGGTTGTGGCATCTCCAACCTGGCGGTTTTCAGCCACATCCTTAAGCAATCGACGCATGATTTTGCCGCTTCGAGTCTTTGGTAATTCAGCAACTACCAAAATTTGACGAGGTTTTGCAATTGCACCGATTTCTTTAGCAACGTGATTACGTAATTCGGTAACTAATTTTTCCCCGCTGGCGTGGACAATTCCGCCACGCAAGATAACAAAGGCAACAATTCCTTGCCCCGTCATTGCATCTTGTGCGCCAACGACGGCAGCTTCTGCAACAGATTCATGGGAAACAAGTGCTGATTCAACTTCAGTTGTTGAAATGCGGTGACCTGAAACATTCATTACATCATCAACGCGACCGAGTAACCAGATTGCGCCATCTTTATCTAGCTTTGCACCATCTCCTGCAAAGTAAATTCCCTTAAATCGCGACCAATACGTTTCTTTGTATCGCTCATCTTCGCCCCAAACACCACGTAACATTCCGGGCCACGGTTTATCAAGAATTAAAAAGCCACCGTGACCTTTTGCAACTGGGTTTGCATTATCGTCAACTACTACCGCGCTGATTCCAGGAATCGCTGTCATTGCGGAGCCAGGTTTAGTAGCAGTTACACCAGGCAAAGGTGAAATCATGATTCCACCAGTTTCTGTTTGCCACCAGGTATCAACAATTGGACAACGATTACCGCCAATAACTTCTCGGTACCACATCCAAGCTTCAGGATTAATTGGTTCGCCAACTGAACCTAGTAAACGAAGTGATGACAAGTTAAATTTATTTGGAAATTCATCTCCCCATTTCATCCAAGTACGGATCAAAGTCGGCGCTGTATACAAAATAGTTACGCCGTACTTTTCGATTAACTCAAAAATTCGGCCCTTATGTGGCGTATCTGGAGTTCCTTCGTACATGACCTGCGTTGCTCCATTAATCAATGGGCCATAAACAATGTAACTGTGTCCAGTAATCCAACCAACATCTGCGGTGCACCAGTACACATCGGTTTCGGGTTTGATATCAAAGACGATTCGGTGTGTGTAGGCAGCTTGGGTCAAATAACCGCCTGTTGTGTGAAAAATCCCCTTTGGTTTTGCTGTAGTTCCTGATGTGTACAAAATGAATAGCGGGTGCTCAGAATCAAACCCCACAGCGGTGTGTTCTGCCGATTGGCGATCGACAATGTCATGCCACCAGATATCTGTAGCAGAATTCCATGCAGTTTCTTGCTGTGTACGTTGAACGACTAAAACTTTCTGAACATTGTGCTTACCTTTAAGCGCTTCATCAACTGCGGGCTTTAACGCAAAAGCTGCACCTTTTCTGAACCCACCGTCTGCGGTGATAACTAGTTTTGCATCCGCATCCTGAATTCGTGACAACAATGCTTCTGCAGAAAATCCGCCAAAGACAACTGAATGAGCTGCGCCAATACGAGCACACGCCAACATTGCAATTGCAGCTTCTGGAATCATTGGCATATAGATTGCAACTCGATCTTTAGCTTGGATACCTAATTCGATAAGCGCGTTTGCAGTTTTCTTAACTTCAACTAATAACTGTGCGTAAGTAATTGTTCGAGTGTCGCCAGGTTCACCTTCAAAATGAAAGGCAACTCGGTCTCCGCGACCTTCTATGACATGTCTATCTAATGCATTAAATGATGCATTTATTTTTCCACCCACAAACCATTGTGCATATGGTGCATCCCATTGCAGAGTTTGTGTCCATGGTGTTTCCCATGACAACGCCTTAGCTTGTTGATCCCAAAAAGCCAATCGATCTTTTTCGGCCAGCTCGTATAAATCCGCACTTGCGTTAGCTGCAGCTGCAAACTCTGCAGTTGGCGCAAATTCGCGATCCTCGCTGAGTAGGTTCTCTAAAGATTCGTGGTCTTGACTCATAACGCTAGAGGTTACCCCCTGAACATTGTTATCAACAGCGAATTGATGATTGATTTTTTATTAGTGCACTGCCCTGAAGATGTCCCGACGGAAAGGAGATGCAATGTTGACCTCATTAATTCTGGCTTTGATAAAGCTATTGAGTAACCCAGTGCTACTGGCGGCCCTTGCTAAGTTCTTGGCCAACGCCTTGAAATCGGTGAGTTAGCGGGTAATTCCTACACACGAAGACCCTCCCAGCCCAGTGCGCGGAGGGTCTTTTTGTGCCATCGGGGCCAAGGTGAGAGGATTGGCCGTAAGCCTCTAGACGACTCAACGAAGCGCTCAGTCTAAAGATTTACAACGAGCCATAGGAGTCACTGTGCCAATTGCAACCCCAGAAATTTATGCCGATATGTTGGATCGCGCCAAGAAAGGCGCCTTTGCATATCCAGCAATTAACGTTTCATCTTCACAAACCGTAACTGCTGCTATTCGTGGTTTCGCCGAGGCAGAATCAGACGGCATTATTCAATTTTCTTGGGGTGGTGCTGAATACGCATCTGGTTCGACAGTTAAGAACATGGTTGATGGCGCAGTTGCGCTCGCCGAGTATGCCCATATTGTTGCAAAGAATTACAAAGTAAATATCGGAATTCACACAGATCACTGCCCAGCGGAAAAGTTAGATGGTTTTATGCGTCCACTTCTTGCTTTTGGTGCAGATCGCATTAAGTCAGGCAAGGGTCCTTTGTTTAACTCACACATGTGGGATGGCTCAGCCGTAGACATGACAGAAAACATGAAGATTGCAAAGGAAATGTTAGCCCTCTCTGTTGCGGCTAAAACAATTCTTGAAATTGAAATTGGCGTTGTTGGTGGAGAAGAAGACGGAATCGAAGCCAAGCATGATGCAAAGCTTTACTCGACTCCTGAAGATGCACTTATGACTATTGAAACTCTTGGGACCGATGTAAATGCGCGCTACATGGTGGCAGCAACATTCGGAAACGTTCACGGTGTCTACAAGCCAGGAAACGTTGTTTTACAGCCAAAGATTCTGGCAACTTTGCAGGAAGCTGTTTCGACAAAGTTAGGGTTACCTGCAGGAAGTAAGCCAATGGACTTGGTTTTCCATGGTGGATCCGGCTCACTTCTTTCAGAGATCCGCGAATCACTTGATTACGGTGTTATCAAGATGAACGTGGATACAGATACTCAGTACGCCTTCACTCGCCCAGTCGTAGAGCACATGTTCAAGAACTATGACGGCGTTCTAAAGATTGATGGAGAAGTTGGAAACAAGAAGGCTTACGATCCTCGTGCATGGGGTAAGGCGGCTGAAGCAGGAATGGCAGCTCGCGTTGTTCGTGCTTGTGAAGATCTTCGCTCTAACGGAACTACATCACTAAAGTAATTAACTACTAGTCGGAGAGGCTTTACCTATGCCTGCATTAGTACTGCTCGGAGCTCAGTGGGGCGACGAAGGCAAGGGTAAAGCCACAGACTTATTAGGTGATCGTGTTGATTATGTTGTTCGCTATCAAGGCGGAAACAATGCTGGTCACACGGTTGTTATTGGCGATCAAAAGTACGCCCTTCACTTGTTGCCATCAGGAATTCTTTCTCCAAACGTTATTCCTGTTATTGGTAATGGCGTAGTTATCGATCCAAGTGTGTTGCTGGAAGAAATTCGTGGCCTGAATGAACGTGGCATCGATACCAGCAAACTTCTGATTTCGACTAACGCACATTTGATTACCCCTTACCACCGCACAATTGACAAGGTGTCAGAAAGATTCTTGGGCAAGTCAAAAATTGGTACAACGGGTCGCGGAATCGGACCTGCCTATGCAGACAAAATTAACCGCATCGGTATTCGTGTTCAAGATTTGTTTGATCCGTCAATCTTGCGTCAAAAGCTGGAAGGCGCATTGCGCGATAAGAACCAAATTCTTATCAAAGTTTTTAATCGTAAGAACATCGAAGTTGATGAAGTTCTAGATGAATATTTGAAATATGCAGACATCTTGCGCCCTTATGTTGCAGATACTGTTCTAATTTTGGATGAAGCACTAAAGGCCGGAAAGCGTGTTTTGCTAGAAGGATCTCAGGGAACTTTGCTGGATGTCGATCACGGTACCTATCCCTTTGTTACTTCAAGTAACCCAACGGCTGGTGGAGCATGTACAGGTTCAGGAATCGGACCTACAAAGATTGATCGTGTAATCGGCATCGTTAAGGCCTACACAACTCGCGTTGGAAGCGGACCTTTCCCAACTGAATTATTTGATGAAGATGGCGAAGCACTTCGTCGTATTGGTGGAGAAATTGGAGTAACAACAGGTCGCGCACGTCGTTGCGGCTGGTTTGATGCACCAATCGCTCGCTATGCGGTGCGCGTCAATGGTTTAACTGATTTCTTCCTCACCAAACTAGATGTTTTAACTGGTTGGGAAAAGATTCCAGTATGTGTTGCTTATGAAATTGATGGAAAGCGTGTTGAAGAGCTTCCAGCTTCGCAATCAGATTTCCACCACGCAAAGCCAATCTATGAATACTTAGCTGGCTGGACCGAAGATATTTCAGGAGCGCGCAAGCTGTCTGATCTGCCAAAGAATGCGCAAGATTATGTGGCGTTCCTGGAAAAGATTTCTGGTGCGCCAATGAGTGCAATCGGTGTGGGTCCAGGACGCGATCAAACAATTGTCGTTAAGGAGTTCATTTCATGAGTTTGCTCGCAGATCGCTACGCCTCATCAGCGATGCGCAAGATCTTTTCTGCCGAAGCAAAGATTGTTCTTGAACGTAAATTGTGGATTGCTGTCATGCGTGCACAATCTGAACTTGGCCACACAATTAACAAGAATGTAATTACAGATTACGAAAATGTAATTACAAAGATTGATTTGGCATCAATAGATGCGCGCGAGAAACAATCTCGCCACGATGTCAAAGCCCGCATTGAAGAGTTCAACGCCCTTGCCGGACATGAAGCCATTCACGCTGGAATGACAAGCCGTGATCTAACTGAAAACATTGAAGCCCTGCAGATTCGCCAAGGCCTAGATTTAGTTCACACTAAAGTTGTTGCCCTACTTGCTCGACTTGCCGAAGCATCAGTGAAGTATGCCGATCAACCGATCACAGGCCGTTCACACAATGTTCCGGCGCAAGTAACAACTCTTGGAAAGCGCTTTGCGACAATTGCTGAAGAACTTCTATTTTCATATGATCGCTTGGTTGGCCTACAAGAGCGCTATCCATTGCGTGGCATCAAAGGTCCGGTCGGAACCGCCCAAGATTCAATTGATTTATTGGGCAGTGCAGCAGCCCATCACAAACTTGAACAAATAATCGCTAAAGAGCTTGGATTTAGCCAAGTTCTGGATTCAACCGGACAGATTTATCCTCGTTCTTTTGATTACGATGTTTTAACAACATTGGTCCAACTTGCTGCAGCGCCAGCTAATTTAGCAACATCAATTCGCTTAATGGCTGGAGCAGAATTAGTTACTGAAGGCTTTAAATCCGGCCAAGTTGGTAGCAGCGCAATGCCACACAAGATGAATACCCGTTCATGTGAGCGGGTAAATGGTTTGGCAGTTGTCTTGCGAGGATACGCATCTATGATCAGCGAACTTTCAGGCAATCAATGGAACGAAGGCGATGTTTCATGCAGTGTTGTTCGCCGCGTTGCAATTGCTGATTCTTTTTATGCATTTGATGGATTGATGGAAACAATTTTAACTGTGCTAAACGAATTCGGAACTTTTCCAGCACTTATTAATGCAGAACTTGAACGTCAACTTCCGTTTCTTGCAACAACAAAGATTTTAATGGCGGCAGTAAAGGCTGGAATCGGTCGCGAAGTTGCGCACGAAGTAATTAAAGAACATTCTGTTAAGGCAACCATCGCAATCCGTGAAGGTAAAGCAAACACATTCTTTGATGAACTCGCTGCAGATTCTCGAATTCCATTAGATCGAACTGCATTAGATCAATTAATTGGGCAACCTTTAGATTTTGCAGGGG
>Ga0208360_1000377_pt1 | contig 10969 bp, 3 predicted proteins | sample LakMenE27Jul10ns_FD_150739 | JGI IMG/M metagenome (GOLD analysis project Ga0208360, IMG submission 150739) | Freshwater microbial communities from Lake Mendota, WI - 27JUL2010 deep hole epilimnion ns (SPAdes) | ecosystem: Environmental > Aquatic > Freshwater > Lake > Epilimnion/Euphotic zone ...
CCCTTTGTGGCCAGTGATGACAACCTGTGGCAGTTTGATACCTTTGTGGACTCTGCCAACTCGCAGAACAACCTGCTCCTGGCTCATCCATCTCAAGACCTGAACAACATCGACTCTCCGGTCGATACCTACCTGTTGGTGGGGCCGGTAGACGGGACGATCCTCTACGCCGCAGGTGTCTTTGCTCAACAGGCCGCGACAATCACTTCCGGCTCTCCAACGGTAACTCTTTCAGCGGCGAATCTGAACATCGCTGCAGGACAAGTTGTGACGGGGCCTGGAATCCCTGCCGGAACGAGGGTTCTATCCATCAGCACCACGACGCTGACTCTGACTCAGAACGCCTCAGCAAACGGCTCCAACGTCGATCTGATCTTCGACAACGAGGTCAAGGTCTCTGGTGGGGTTGTGACTCTTCACCCTTACGTCTTCGTGTACGGCAACGACGGACTGGTGCGGAACTGCGCTGCAGGAAACATCGACGACTGGGTTTCTGCGGAAGCCAACGAGGTCAACGTCGCCACCGGAAAGATCGTCCAAGGCTTGCCGGTTCGAGGCGGTTCCAACGCTCCCTCGGGCCTCTTCTGGTCTCTGGATTCCCTCATTCGGGTGTCCTATGCCCCGACGAACGTTGTTGTGGGTGGGACGACGATCACCCAATACTGGCGCTATGACATCATCACGAGCCAGTCTTCTCTTCTGTCTTCTCAGTCGATCATCGAGTACGACGGCATCTACTTCTGGTGCGGTGTGGATCGATTCCTTCTCTACAACGGTGTGGTGAAGGAAGTCCCCAACGACATGAACCAGAACTACTTCTTCGACAACCTGAACTACACCCAACGCCAGAAGGTCTGGGCCAGTAAGGTTCCGCGGTTCGGAGAGGTTTGGTGGTTCTACCCCCGCGGAGATAACAGCGAAGCCACGGACGCGATCGTCTACAACATCCGTGAGAACGCTTGGTACGACACCGGAGAGGCTCTTGGGGCCAGAAGGTCTGCCGGATACTTCTCTCAGGTGTTCAGGTTTCCGGTTGCAGCGGGATGGGACGCCAATCAAACCGGCACGCTCAATGCCCTGTCGATCACCAACGCAGGGACTGGCTACACCGACGGCACCTATTCCTACCAGACCCTTACCGGAGGCTCTGGAACGGGCGCCAAGGCCACTTTCGAGGTCAATAACGGGTCTATCACCAAGGTGACGATCGAAGACCCTGGATCGGGCTATACGGTCGGGAACACGCTCACGGCAACTTTCGGAAGCGGATCTAACCTTCAGGTCACGGTTGCCAAGATTGTTGGGCTGTTCTCCTTGTGGCAGCACGAGTTCGGCAAGGATGTTGTGAAAGGAACGACCGTCAATGCGATCGAGAGTTACTTCACCACTTCGGATCTTGGCGTCATTGCGGGCGGGCCTTCTCAGCCTTCTCCTGTGGGGGAAAACCGGTGGACTCGCCTCGAAAGGGTTGAGCCGGACTTCCTGCTTACTCAGACCATGGATCTGTATATCGTGGGACGTCCGTATCCGCAGCAGCCTGACAAGGTAAGCGGCCCCTACACGTTCGACGGCTCCACGAGCAAGATCGACATGAAGGAGCAGCGGCGCGTCTTGCAACTGAAGTTCGTCTCCGACATCGTTGGCGGGGACTATCAGACCGGCAAGATCATTGTCAATGCCGACTTCGGCGATGTCCGCGGGTACACGGTGTAATGTCTGTAGGTCTCATCTACGACCCCCGGTATCACACGTTCGAATCGTGGGCGGCGCTCATGGTGGAACTCTACGCCGCTCAGAGCCTGCAGATCCCCGATCCTTCTATAGACTGGAAATCCTGGGGTACTGGGCTGCTTGCGGTGGACATCTTCACCCGAGAAGGCGTTCCTAGCCCCTACAACTTCGATGACTGGCAAGAATGGGCGCAGGCGGTAGTCGGCGCTGTCAACCCGAGAAACTGACATGGCACTGCCCACCGAACAACAGGTCAATCAAAGCATGACAGTAGGGGCTTATCAGCCCCCTTTGACTTTGTCGCCGGACATCGCAACCAAGTCGCCGCTTGAGAAGGCTGCCTACTACAACACCCTTCTTGGGCAAGGCTATTCTGACGCGCAGATCCGTCAAGCAGCGGGGACTCAGACGGACACGGACTGGTCTGCCCTTCAAGGGCTTGCGTCCGGGCTTCAGCCGAAGACTCCTGCGCCTCCCTCTGCTTCAAGTGTGAATGCGCTCTCTGCGGCACCTGCTGCATCATCGTCTTTCAACGGCATGGTGCTGAATAATCTGTATCAGCAGATGCTAGGCCGTGCGCCAGACGAAAGCGGGTTCAACTTCTGGTTGAACGCCATGGAAAACCAAGGCTACACACCGACGATGGTTGCCTCGGAATTCATGCGTTCGCCGGAGTATCAATCTCGATTTGCCGCTCCCGCTTCTGCAGCCGATTCTACTGTTGCAACTGCGGCCACAAGCCAAGCGCCTGCTGCAAGTGGGGCGCTTTCCACTGTTGGGAATGCGGCAACGAGTTCCGTTGATTCGGCTGTTGGCACAGGTGCCGCTGCTGATCAAAACGCTATAGACACTGGGTTGACCTCAACTCAGGCGCCTGCGACTGGCTCACCGGAATGGTTCAAGAACTATATGTATGCCGGTGGTGCAAACGATGCGATTGCAACTCAGCGAGGTCTTGAGTATGCAGAACAGCAGGGATGGACTCCTGCTCAAACGGTTTCTGAATTTAATCGCGCACTTGGCACTCAGTTCAACATCAACGACTTCTATCGCGCAAGTGGCGATGATGCGCCGAACACCACGACGGTGTTTGGTGACTCCATCAGTTCCGTTCTTGGCTACCGCATGGACGGGAGCGAGGACACATCTCGTGGCAACTCTCTAGAAGGTGTTCTGTCCGACTACACGGGCGGTGTTGTAAACAATGTCGCAACCGGTGGGCAGACATCTCAAGACGCACTGACCGGCAACACAGGCTATGGTAGTTTTGAGAACTACATCACCACCAACCGGCCAGATCAGGTGATCCTCCGTTATGGCGCAGCAGACGCCATCAAACTGGGAAATGCCAATCAGTCCCTGAGCAACATCGAGCAGATGATCCAGATTGCCCAACGCAACGGATCAACGCCTGTTCTTGTCGGCGTCTCTCCGTTCTTCGGCGGCGCAGACTCGATTGGCGGAAATATTGCCGGTTACTTGACGAGAGAGAGCGCAACGGTCGCAGACCAGATCAACGCAGGAATTGAGCAACTTGCTCAGAAGTATGGGCTGCAGTTCGTCAATGTCCGCGATGTAAGCATTCCGGCAGGTTCTCTGCTTGACGGTGTTCATCAAAATGCCGAACTTGGTCGCCTGATGGCAGACCGAATCGGATCGGCACTGAGTCAAACAGGCACAGAAAGGCGCACGGTAACCGGAACCGGTACAACAATAGGTGAGACCGGCGCACTCGCACAAGCGGCTGCCCCCGCGCCTTCACCTGCTCCTGCTCCCTCTCCCGCTCCTGCACCTGCTCCCGCGCCTGCTGCGAGTACCCTAGAACAAGCAGCCGTTCCTGCTGCGGGCGGTTTGCCAACTGCCGCCCCTGCGGCAGCATCTGCTGTTCAGCAGGCCGCATCTGCTTCTCCTCAGGCGCTCTTCACGACCCTGCTTGGCGCCGATCCAAACATCGCCGACCAACTGCGTGCGAACTACAACCAAGCATTCAATCAGGGCGAAGGCTCAACCTTCAACGACCCCGGAATGCAGGTTGGTGAGTACACCTTGCGGTCGATGCCGATCTCGTATGACTTCGCAGGAGAGCGTCAGGGCGGTGGATTCCAAGCCACCAAGACTGCAACGAATGACCGCAACCTGCCGCTTGAGACGACCTACACCTACGATGACGGCGGTGCGATAACCGGTGCTGAGGTTCGCTACTTCACGGGTGGTGATAGTGGTGTGGTCATCCGTTTTGATGGCCAGGGTAACAAGATCGACGAAGAGGGCTTTGACTATTCGGAGTCTTGGAAAGGCGCTGTTGCTCCTCTAGTTTCGATGGCGGCCATGGCCTTTGCGGGCCCCATGGCCAAGAGTCTTGCCGCAACGATCGGCGGCGGCAGCGCGACGCTTGCTTCCAACATCGCTGCAAATGCGATCGTTCGTGGCGGTCTTGGGGCTGCCCAGGCAGGACTGATGGGCGGTGATGTACTGAAAGGTGCATTGACTGGTGCTGCTACTGGCGCCCTCGGAGCGGGTGGCGCAAGCCTTGCCAATACGGCCGCTGCAGAGACGCTTAATCTCACCGGAAGTCAGGTGGCTGCAGACGCCGTGCGCGGAGCGGTTCAAAGTGGCCTGAATGCTGTTCCTGGTGTTATCGCCTCAGGCGGAGATCTGAGCGACCTTGCTCGTGCAGGCTTGGTTGGAGGCATTACTTCTGGCACCGGAAGTGCAATCACCTCTGCCCTTGAGGGAACTGGGATCATTGGGGGACAAGTTTCCGCGGGACTTCGACTTGCTCAAGAGTTGAGTTCCGGGAAGCCAAACCTTTCTGCAATTGCTGATGCTGCGGCGGGACTTGTTAACAACCCCAACGCCACGGTTGCGGCTAAGGCGGTCGGTCTCTTGAACACCATTCAAAAGGCGGGCTCCAATCCTGCTGCCTGGATGGGCGTGATGGAAGCGGCGAGCCAGTTGTCTTCTGCTGTTGATCGAGCATCTTTGCCGAGCGTGATGTCTGACAAGGAGGCAAACGCATTCCTTACTGCTAAACGCGCAGGAGCAAGCGACGAAGAGGCTCTGGCCACCGCTCGTGCGGCTGTTGGCGGAGATGCCATCGATCGCGCTACTGCTCGTGCAAAAGGTCTCCCCATCACTCAGATGGCCATCCCTGAGATCGAGATCTTCGATGAGGAGTGGGGAGATCTGACTCAAGCGCAGAAGGATGCTGCCAATCGGATGACCCTGAACATCGGGGCAGATAAGGCTTCTACGCCACAAGAGGCGGCCGCTCTGGCTAGGTCTCAGGGCTATGGAATGTTCACCTTTGGTGGCAACCGGTACACCCTGGGCGCAAGTGCCGATCAGATCTTGGCGCAAGATCCCAACTATGTGCCTCCGGCCGCCACAACCGGCGCAGCCGCTACAACCGGAGCAACTGGTGCAGCCAAGGTCGTTCCGGGTTGGGGCCGCGAGGGTAACCTGATTCAGGGCTTCAACAACGCAACCGTTGGAACCACCAATCAAGCGCGTGCTGCTGAGATTCTTCGGGAAGTCTTCGGTGATGCGGTTGACTGGGTTGACCAGAACGCCATCAATGCTGCGGCTTCGTATGTCTACGCCAATCGGGAAGACCTGCTGAGGCAGGATCTTGCTCAAGGCAATGTGCTTGGCATCGGAACTCGCGGACCTACCGCTCAGGACATCACAAGCGTCCGTAAAGACTACGCCGTTGAAGGCGCACGGATTGCCGGTCCTGCTGAGGTTGAAGGCGCCGATATCGGTTACGACGCCAACGGTGTTCCGATTGCTGTGGTGAAGACTGCCGGAGCCACGGAAGGCAAGAGGATGACGAAGGAAGAGCGTGACCGCTACGACTTCGAGCAGGGCCTGGCAGTCGCCCGGAATCAAACCGATCCCTTTACTGGGCAGTCTTTGGCCATCAATCCGGTCACCGGTAAAGAGATGACCTTCGAGGACTACCAAGCAAGCGACACCTTGCGGGAGACGATCCGAGGTCTTGCCGCTCCCGTGATGAAGGGGGTTGGTGAACTCGGTCAACTTGCCGGATATGCAACCGGCAACGAGGCGCTGACTCAAGCGGCCGCTAACTTAGAGGCTCAGGGTCGCTCAATCACCCCAGAAGTCGTTCGACAGGGAACTGCAAACCTGATCAACGACATTGATAACGCCGAAGGCATCACCGGTAAGGGTGCTGCGATCGTCAGGGCAGTCATTGACCGTCCGTGGCAGACGCTTGCTGCCGTTGGTGATCTTGCCGGTACCGAACTGGTGCAGGAAATCCTGCCGTTCGGCGCATCCTTCGCTGCGGGACGGGCTGTATCTGGCGCGATGAAGGCCAAGTTTGGCGAGATGATCTCTCAGCGTGCCGGAACCATTGCAGGTGTGACGGCTAACGCAACTTCTGACGCTGTAGAGGCGGGATTGCAGTCTGCACAGCAGGTCTACAACGAACTGCGCGGACAGGGCTTCGGGCACGAAAGAGCCTCTGAGATGGCTCTGAAAGCAGGTATTGCATCTGCTGCAGTGGAGACGGTTGCCTCAGTCGTGGGCGAGGGCCCGCTGATGAACTCCCTGGTGAGGGGTGTTCCTGGTAGTGTCGTGAGAACGACGGCCAGAGAAGGTATTTCTGAGTTCCCGGCGGGTTACTTGCAAACGGCCATCGGTGATGTTGCGACCAATCGCCTTGGAACCTTCGATCCGAATGCTGCCCTGACTGGCGGATACCTTGAGACCCTGGCGGGCGGTCCTACTGCGGGTGTGATCCAAGCCGGTGGCAACTTGAACCTGGGTACAGAAGTCACCTCAGGAATAACCGCCGGAACCTCTACTGGAGGAGTGGATACCGGCGCGACCACTACCCCTGCAGCGACTGCCGGGACGACTGGCGTAACAGCCACTGGAGCGACTCAAGGTGCCGACACGACATCCATAGTCAATAACTATGTGACCACGGTTCTGCAGGGAGGAGATGCTTCTCAGGCTGCAAGCACTTCTGTTGGCAGCGTTATCAACAACGCCGTGACTTCTGGCGGTGATGTTTCTCAAGCGGCTTCTACGGCTGTTGGATCGATCATCAACTCTGCAGCCTCTACTGGTGCAAATGTCGCGTCTGTCACCTCCTCCTCGGTGTCTGGTGCGGTCTCCTCTGCCGTGACTTCTGGTGCGGATGTCGCGGCAGTTACTCAAGGCGCAGTCTCATCTGCGGTGACTTCTGCTGTCGGATCTGGGCTTGATGTCACATCTGCCGTGAACTCGGCAGTTGGTGGCGCCGTGACGAGCGCAGCGACTGCCGGAGGGAATGTTGCTGCGACTGTGACCAGTGCAGTTGGTTCTGCCGTGACATCTGCTGCGACATCTGGTGCTGATGTGACTGCAGCGGTGACAAGTGCGGTTGGTTCCGCCGTGACATCGGCAGTAACTTCCGGCTCTGATGTCGCGAGCGCAGTAACTTCAGCGGTTGGATCTGCTGTGACTTCTGCCGTCACAAGCGGCTCTGACGCTACAGCGGCCGTCACTAACGCCGTGTCTTCCTCTGTGTCGTCTGCAGTGACTTCTGCAGCCTCCACTGGAGCAGATGTCGCGTCGACCATCACATCTTCTGTCGGGGCGTCTGTAGGCTCTGCGGTGACCTCTGCAGTTAACTCTGGGGCTGAAGCAACTGCGGCGGTTTCGAGCGCAGTCACATCTTCCGTATCCTCTGCGGTCAACTCTGCCGTCAACACCGGCGCGGATGTAGGAACAGCCGTGACATCGGCTGTGTCTTCCTCCGTAACCTCTGCAGTGACTTCTGCGGTCAACTCGGGTGTTGATGCATCTACTGCAATCAACTCCTCGGTAACGAGCGCAGTCAACTCTGCGGTCACCTCTGCTGTTAACTCCGGTGCGGATGTGAGCACTGCAGTCACGAGCGCGGTCAACAGCGCCGTGAACTCTGCCGTGACATCCGCCGTTAACACGGGAACGAACGTCAGCACTGCGATTGACACGTCCGTGAACTCTGCCGTTTCTACTGCTGTGAATGCTGCGGTTAATACGGGAGCGGATGTCAATACCGCCGTCAACACCGCGGTCAACTCTGCTGTCACTTCTGCGGTTAACACAGCCACAAACACCGGCACGGATGTAAACACGGCCGTTACCGCCGCGGTGAATGCCGCAGTAAATGCGGCTGTCAACACCGGCGTCAGCACCTCTACTGCAGTAAATGCCGCTGTAAACGCGGCGGTGAGTGTTGGAATAGCAACATCTGTTGCTGTCGATCTTGTCAATCAAGCGTTGACTTCAGGGGGCGGCACGCCTCCCGGAACTCCGCCTGGAACCCCTCCTGGTGAGCCAACCGTCGCGTCTAGCGTCCAGACGACAACCGCTCCAACATCCACCACCAGAACAACGAGGCCAACCACTCCAAGCCTTCCGAGTGCTGCGTCGGCCGCTGCTTTGCCTGCCTTCTTCGGAGGCGGTCAGGAGATGGGGCGTCTTGCGCCCCAGATGCTCGAATCCCGAGTCACCCAAGGTTACGTTGATCCTCTTGCCCAGGTACGTCAGGCGCAAGAACAGTTTGAAAGAGATGCCATGATGCAGAACATCGATCCCCGACTGATGCAGATCCTGTCCGAGCGGATGGGCACCCCTCAAGGAGGCTTGGGTCAGGCAGCCAACGAGCAGCCGTACTACTCCTACGGCCAGGAGGACTCCATCGACGACATCATGGGCGGATCTCTGCCGGAAGCGGTGAACTACGCCAAGGGCGGGTACGTCGAGCCTCTGCAGGCCAAAGAGGGCGGAATGGCTCTACCCCTCCTGGCCAAGGCCGGTGGACTTCCAACCCACAAGGGTCGGGAGGACTTCAAGGGCGGGAAGCACGTCGCCGGCGAGGGAGATGGCCAGTCCGACGACATCCCTGCCTGGCTCGCTGACGGGGAGTTTGTCTTCCCGGCGGACGTGGTTTCTGCTCTGGGGAACGGTTCTACCAAGGCCGGAACCGACAAGTTGTACGAGATGATGCACGCCATCCGGAAGCGGGCTAGGTCAAAGGGGCCAAAAGATCTTCCGCCTGCCGCTTTGAAATCTCCGCTTGACTACTTAAAATCGAAGCGGTAAAGGAGCAATCATGGGACTTTTTGATCCGGGCACTCCGCCACTTATCGAGACCAGTCGCACCACGGCGACGACTGCTCCTCAATACCTTACCGACTACCTCACCGACCTTGCAACCCAAGGTCGTCAGCAGTTGGGCACTCCCGGCGCTGAGATGGTGGCCGGACCTTCTGCGCTACAGCAGCAGGCTTACCAGATGGCTCCTGGGGTGGCCACAGCCTACCAACCTGCGATGACTTCTGCCCTGACGGCAGGTCAGGCGGGAGCGGCTCCGATCACTCAGGGCGACATCTCTGCGTTCTTCAACCCGTACGAGCAGTCGGTCGTGGACGAGATGTCCCGCCAGAGCGCCCAGAACGTCCAACAGCAGTACCTGCCGCAGTTGCGGGCTGCCTTTGGGGGAACTGGTGCTTTCGGAAGCCGCCGGTACGCCGGAGCGATTGGCCAGTCCCTAGCGGATGTTCAGGCTGATCTCCTGGGGCAGCAGGCCAAGTTCCGCGCTGCGGGCTACCAAAGTGCTCTGGATGCGGCTCTGAAGCAAAAGGCCGGTCAGACCTCTGCCGCTTCTGCTTTGGGTGGAATTGGCTCCCAGGCCGGAACGGCTGCCACGGGCGGTCTGAAGGCTCTGGCAGATCTTGGAGCAACTCAGCAGGCGTATGAACAAGCCAAGATTGAGGCCCCGACCGTTCGTGCTCAGAACGTCGCCCAGATCCTGCGCGGCTACACCTACCCGACGACGGTCTCTGAAACGGCGAAACAACCTGCGCCTGCATACGGCCCATCTCCCCTGTCCCAGATTGCCGGTCTTGGCTCACTGATCGGATCGGGCTTCAATACCGACAAGGGTTGGGGCAACCGCCTGTTTGACTTTATCGGCAAGCAGTTCGGCGGGACCGGCCTTAGTTATGAGCCCGGTTCTGGGTATGGAACGGGATACACCTCTACCGGCGTAAACATCTACGACCCAAACAACTATCCGCCCATTGATCCTGATGTTGGGCCGTAAGGAAAAAAGATGGCAACCGCTCAACGGCCTCCTCTCTCGATGATTGCTGACACTCCTGAGGAGCAGGCCGCTCTTCAGAAGTTGATGGCAAGCCGAACGGCCCTGGAAAACGCCCTCAAGGCTCGGGAGAACCAGTTCTTCGATCCCGTTCTCCTGGCCATGGCTCAGGGCTTCCTGGCTCCCACAAAGACTGGATCTTTCGGCGAGTCCCTCGGGAACGTCGCAGCGATGGTCGGGCCTGCTCAGGCAGGAGAAGAGAAGCGGGCGATGGATATCGCTCAAATGCGGTCGGAATTGGCTGCTCAGGAACTGGGCATGGCGCAGGCTACACGAGGAGAGCGTCAGTTTCAGAGCCTGCTTGGCGGGCGCCCTGCTGCTGCTCCTGCTGCTCCTGGTGCTGCTCCCGCGACGGCGCCTGCGCCCGCCGTTGCCCCTGGCTCCCCTCAACAAGGATTCAGACCGATTACTCCGAGGGACATTGCGGGTCTGGCTGCAATGCCTGGAATGGAAGGTAAGGCGAAGATTCTGTCTGACATGGTCAAGGCAGAGCAGGACCGGTACGTCATTTCGATGCAGGGCATCGTCTTTGACCGGGCAACTCAGCAGTACCTGAATCTGCCGATTCCTGGCCAGAAGCAAGAGGAGTTCGCCACTCCTTATGGCACCTTCAAGATGACGCCTTACGAGTACGACCAGTACCGTCGGGCTGAAGAAGAAGGGAAAGGCCAGGATTGGATTGCCAACTTCCGCCGTCCTGGAGGAATGGCTCGTCCTGGCGCTGCGCCTGCTGACGTTGGTGCCGCGCCTGGGCGCAAGACCGTTTCTCAGTCTGAAGCCGAAAGCGCAGCACTGAAGACCGAGGCTGAAGCCACCGCCAAGTCCCGAGCCGATCAAACCGCTCAGGTTCGTACTGCAGGCAAGGCTGCTCTTGGGCTCATTCCCATCTATGACCGGATGGAGGTTCTCCTGAAGGCTCCTGGAATGGATCAGGTTTTGGGTGTTCTGGAGCGCGGTGATGTGATCTCCGCTCTCGGCAACCTTGCCGAAGAGGCCATCCGTGTCGGGACGTTCTCTGTTGGTGTTCCTGCGGTTCGCAAGATCATCGCTCAGACTGGTGCCCCGCAGGATGTG
>Ga0208360_1000378_pt1 | contig 10967 bp, 35 predicted proteins | sample LakMenE27Jul10ns_FD_150739 | JGI IMG/M metagenome (GOLD analysis project Ga0208360, IMG submission 150739) | Freshwater microbial communities from Lake Mendota, WI - 27JUL2010 deep hole epilimnion ns (SPAdes) | ecosystem: Environmental > Aquatic > Freshwater > Lake > Epilimnion/Euphotic zone ...
GGTTGTGGATCATGATTGCTGTGGAGATAAGCATCTGATTGCTCTTTATCTTAATGATAAGTTATATAATGATCCTGAGTTCTTTGGGGATTTTGGGCCAGAAAACATTATGGAGGTAAAAGATTTTGAATAATTATATTAACTCTATTATTTATAGTCTAGAATGTAGTCTGGTTCGAATGAAATGGTATCAGGAAACTGGTGAGACTAGATATCTTGATGATAGTAGGAACTATATTGCTGTTGCTAATATTTATATGAGGGAAATTACAAAAGAGGAATCTAATAATGCCCACTAATTTTGCTGTTGTACTTCTTGGTAGTTTCGCCTTTCTTGGTATTTTTTCTATTATTGCTAGTATGATTTTGGACAAAGATGAACCAGAGTGAGTGTGTCTATACCATTATAGATTTGGGCAGGATGGGGGCAAGGGTATTCTTCTAGGAAAGTATAGTAATAGTTGTATGTATATATAATATATTACTCCCACCCACCTGTATAATAACATAAATGTTACAGTGGTGACTGTCAAGTAGCAACCACTTGTAAATGGTTTAGATTCAAGGCTTTGCGTCCGCGTGGACGAAATGGTATAATACCAACAGGGTCGCACCGTGTTACACTAACTTTGGAGATTATTATTATCATACTCGCAATGGCTATTATAGGTGGTATTATCATTGGTTTATATAGACTCAATCAATAATATCAAGGAGAGATGGCAGAGTGGTCTAATGCATCGGTTTACTAAACCGACGAGGGTTAAATTCCTCCGGGGGTTCGAATCCCTCTCTCTCCGTTTTTTACTTTTCTAAATTTTTCTCTCTAAAATTATAAGGGAGTCTTTTTTGTCCCAGCCGAACCATAAAGGTTGGTTTTGATGGGTACAGTCAGCGAAAATATGATATACATTAACTTACAAAATATTAACATTAATGATGATAGTGTTTGGATCAAGTTGATTAATCAGATCAAACATAGTCTGTCACTAGAACCATCCCTGCAAAATAAGGTATTGGTAGTCAAGATACAAGATGTAGTCTGTGACGATAGTACCATGATTCCAAAACTAGAACATAAAAATATCTAGTTGACCAATTTTCCCACTTGTGTATAATAAGGTAGAGTGTTCGTGTCTCACCTTATCCTATGGATTTGGTCTGAGTGGTCGTAGTCAGCGAAAATTTATGACTAAAGATACTATTTTGTTTTTGGTAACATTACCAGTAATGGTAGTAATTGTGATATTATCATTTAGTGGTATTGTACCAAATTTGGTTAAGTTTTTTGCAGAGAAAAGTTTGTGGATATTTAATGATTAAAAATGAATTTATTCGCCCAATATAATTTCAAGGTTAATCGACCTCTTGTTCCAACATTGGTTCATGATGATACTACAAGAATGGTGGTGATAGTTTGTGGACTTTTAATTTGTGGACTAATAACCTATAAATTTATGAGATATTTTAATGAACTATGATGCCACCCCACTATTACTACTAACTTTCTACTGTGTTGTATCACTCTTTGTTGAGTGGGATTTATACCGTGAGTGAATTTAATTTCTGGATTTTTATGGGACTACTTTATTCCTTCTGCATAACCTGTACTTATTTCATAGTTAGGAGAGAAAATGAAAACTGAAGAATTTCATAAGCCTTTTATTAAAAGTTTGTTCATAATTGCTATAGTTACTATGTTTGCTATGGTTCTTAGTGACAAATTAGTTAATTACTATTCATCAAAAACATATAATCCCCCCGTTTTTACCTCTCATAATTCCTATAATGAGGCGAAAGCAGCAGAATAATGCTGTATAACATCTAGTTTACAATATATTCGCCGGATTTTTACTTATTGAATATGCCGGTCATCTAAACTGTCAGGAAAAAGGCTAAAGTCAGGAAATACAAATGGCCGATAAAGCCTCTTGACAACCATGCTTTCGTCTGGTATACTGGTACTACTAGTATTGGTATTTTTCTTAATAAGTATAGGGAAAAAATGTATAGGAATGTATTGTTGACCGATAAAGAAATTGCCCTTCTAAGGTCTGTTATTAGTCAAACTTTGCACGAAAAAGTAAGCATTGACCGTAATAATTTGACCATTATTCATAATCGTCTTAGGCAAATCAAGCCCCTTGTTACTAATAATCAATTCTTTAATTATGGTAAATAGGGATGGAATGGGCAAGAAATCAAAACAATCAGATGTTATTGGGCCTCATACCCACAAATATGGTAAAATGCAAGGTAATGAGATGATTGATGGGCGACTTATTCTACGAATGATTGGGCCTTTCAAATTTAAGAAAGTGGCTTACTTCGATAGTTATCTTGTGGCTAATAGGGTTTTCTATGAATGGATGGAGGAAAATAATGACTGAAAAATTAAGTTATGAAGATTTCAAGAACAAATATTTGTCAAGGATCCCACAGAAAACAATTGATGAGATAGAAAAACTACATGATGTAAATGATTTAAAAGAAATAATTGAACAAGATGCTCAAAAACAGTATGATGAATACTGTGAAAAGAAAAAGGTTAAGAAATGATTGAGCCAATAGTAATCAATGATGAATTATGGACAAATTTAAGATTCTTATCTGAAAAGGGTATCTTAAGACCACTTGCAGAATTGATTGAAAAATTAGATTTGAATGATGAAGATATGAAGGTACTTAGTGATCTTATTAATAGAAAGATTAAGAAATGAAAGAATTAGATACTTTTCATGGGGATCATTTTCTTGTTCATATTAGTAAAGATTACCCACGAAATAACGATAAATTAAAAAACCATCCTTATGAGATAATTATTAGCAGTAAATTTGTTTATGCACCATGTAATAAAGATGAACTATTAAAACTAGCCGATTTTATTTATAAAACTATTGGAGAAAAATAATGACTCTTATACAATGTTTTAGTAATGTTAGCGGATATAAAGAGGCTAACGAAATAGTTATTGATCTTAATCAGATGAAGTCTGATGAGTCTGAGGGTTTTTATATTAAGTATGATAGAAATCAAGACTATTCTAAAGATGACAACTATTTGGTAGTGGGAAATGTTACTCAGGCAGATTGGGATGAACTCAATCTGGATATGGATTTTATTGAAGGATTAGCATAATGCTCGCATTAGTTCTATTTATGTTTTTGGGATATTTTGCCAGTATCAGAATTTATGATTGGTGGAATGGTTATGGTGATCTTTTTTAGATAAAACTATGACCAAATCAGAATATAAACAGCGTCACTTGAAAGTAGTTGAATATATCCATAGAGAGTATGGGAAAGACTTTCACTTTAACAAGACCAAAAGTGGGTCTTTGCTTATTCAATTGGCCCCTATTGATAAACACTATTTTCATTTGTTAATTACAACTTTTGCAAGTCAAACATCAGATAGCATAGGTAATATTTCTCGTATGGTGGTAAATGCCATGTATGATAGTTTGTATAATATTACTAAAGATGAGTGGAATCTAAAATTTGGAGAATAAAAAATGACAGAGTGGGCTGCTAAGTATATTTATGATAGTTCTATTAGTTTTGGCTATTATAATGTTTATGCTTGTTATGATTCTGTAGAGGATTATGACCAACGAAAAGTATCCTTTTATGATATTTATGATAGTGAGGGGAATTGTATCAATGAGGGTGATCCTTTTTATACTTTTCCAACATGGAATGAAATCTACGATATTTATTGGCTTCCTACTGTAAGAGAAGCGTCCCAAACTTTGTCAAGAGATTTGCAAAAGGCTACCAATGACGAATATTAATAATGAATTTGATATTGTGGATGTTTTTATTAGGGACGCTGATAAATACGGTCTTGTTTCAGAGGTTGTATTATTTGCTCTAAAATACATGAAGAATAATCCCGATAAGACTATTGAGGATGCTATGAATTATGGCTATGACGAATGGGTTAAGTAGCATTTGACAAATGCCGATAAGTGTTGTATACTGGTAGCACAACGGAGGAAAAATGAATTACTATATTGAAAAACATGATATGGAAATGATTTTGGACGCTCTTGAATGTTTGGGTGAACATATCAAGCATTATGAAGATAATAGTCCTAATTATCCTTGGACTTTGGATCAAGTTGATGGTCTTTTCCAGAGTTTTGATAATAGTTTTGTGGAGAATTCATAATGAAAGTTTTTGTAGTATTTGATTTTCCAGAAATTAAAGACGCCAATAGTCCAGAAGCAGACTTTGCTATTGATAGTCTTAGTAGTGATCTAAAAGGATTTGCTAGAGATGGTGAATATGATTGGTATATTGATGATGCAGAAGGAGAGATTGAATGATTTATCTTTATCTTAATGAAACCCAAAGGTTGGCTGAAATTGTGGCCGAACTTGTTAAGTTGAATATGGGTGTTGTTGCTGAACTTCATGGTGACAGATGGCATATTGAGGTAACTAAATGAACGATATTATTCTAAAAGACTTTTATAAAGCCGATGTTTTTCGATTTGATCTTGAAAAGCAAAATCATGTTGTTGAAATGGTAATTAGTAATAGTATTTCATGGGATAGTATGAAGTTTAGATTTACCAGAGAAGAATTAAGTGGTTTGGCTGATTTTATTACTAAATTTTTGGAAAACTAATATGAAGTATATATTTGTTATTCTATTGTCTATTTTTACTTTTGGTTGTGAGACTAATAGTAGTATTGATAAAATTCTTGTGGCTAAAGCAAGAGTACGAAATATGGTAAATTATCCAGATACTCTTAGTTTTCATGAATTTGATACCAATGTATCTGGAAATACTGTGACTCTAAAGTTTAGTTGTAAAAATGGATTTGGAGTTTCAGAAACTCATACCATGAATATTATAGTTGATTAATAATTTTATTACCTTTTTGAAAATTATCTTTTGCCCATAATGGTTGTAAATTTGTATAATGAAAACAAATTTTTTGTTGGGAGGGATCGGTTAGATCAAAACTATCGCAAGGAATAATGTGATCTATATGCCATCCATAAAAACCATAGTTATCCCAAGTCATACCGTCAGTAAATTTTTTTTCTAAATAAGTTTTTAATTGATCTGGCGAACAACCTACTAAGTCCATAGTTTTCTGATTTTTAGAACCGTGTTTTAGTTTAAGACAATTCCAAACTCTATGTCTTAAATTTTCTGTTAACTTATAGTATATATCGGTTTTTCTTCTATCTTTTTTATATTTATTTGCTTGTTTTCGGGCTTTATTTCTAATAACGGCTTTATTGACTTGATGATATTGTTTTTGATATGTTTTAATTTTTTCTTTATTTTTAACATAATATTTTTTACAAGTTTTATCAGAACATATTTTACAAGAACTGCTTTTACCAAATACATTCATTTTATCATTATAAAAACTATCTAATATTTTATGTTCTTGACATTTTGAACATTTTTTGACTATAATAATCATAGAACTATCCTAAAAAACAGAAAGCCCATAGGAATGTCAGTCGTAGTTGACAAACCCACAGGCTTCTGGTATAATGCGATTGGTTATAAATGCTCTACGACAAACATTTACTCGATATAAAATACACCGAAATGACATTTAAGGCCGGTTTAAATATTCAGATTCCTTGGTCAACTCTTTTAATTAATGGCGATAAAAGTGTTGAAACACGCTCGTATCCGCTTCCTAAAAAGTATGAGGGGGTTGAACTAGCACTGATTGAAACGCCGGGAAAATATGGCCGATTCAAATCTCATATTATAGGAACAATTACTTTTAGTCACAGTTTTCAGTATCCAGACAAACAATCTTGGATAGATGATTATAATAGACATAAAGTAGAAGAACTAGATGAATTTTATAGTTGGAATCCAGATAAACCCAAATATGGATGGGTAGTAAGCGATATTAAAAAATTTGATCATCATATTCCAGCCCCAAAGAAAAAAGGAATTGTATTTACCAAAAACTGCAAAGTACCTCTTGACAAGTGCCGATAACATGGTAGAATACAACCGTATCACCAAGGATTCGTTATGAGTAATCAATCACGATATTCGTCTTTTCAGGAATATCTCTATGCTGTTGCTGATTATATTAGCATGGAATATGGAGATATTGAAAGCGACCAACAATTAAGTGATGATGAGAAATGGACTATTAAAACCATTTCCAACGCTCATTATGAAATGGGTGACAATGCTTCTAATGCGGCAAATTATATTATGAACTTTCTTAACTCTAACAGAAATTGGAAAAAGGAGAATATTCAGTGAATACTGTTACTGTTCCATCGTCTACACTTATTAGTTATAGTCGAGATAAGAAGGGGAATCCCCGTGGAGTTTTGGTTGCCGTAAAGGTTGGCGACAGAGGGGATTTTAATATCGGATATGCTCAATGTCGTAAAGAAGATAAGTTTAGTAAAAATATGGGTCTGAAGATTGCTCTTGGACGAGCAACATTTGACACAGACTATCATTCTCTTGATAATATTCCTCATAATTTGCGTAAAATGCTTCCATCTTTTATTAGTCGCTGTGAGCGTTACTATAAGGTGGCAGTATGAAAATTGTAGACTACCCTTCTGCTGCAACAGAATGTGCAAGGTATATTTTTGATAGCGACTCTGAACAGATTAGTTATCAAGAATTTATCCAAGATGGTAACGATCCCAGGGATCATATCCTGTACCATGCTGCTGTAGTTTTGGGCGAGACTGATGATTTTCAAATTGATATTGATGAATACCTTACCTTTACTCATGGAGAATATTAATGACTAAGATTTATGATGTTGTGCAGAAGAATAGCAAGTTTATTGTAACCAAGAATGGCGAGCCTATTTTGCTGCCTAAGAGTGATGGTCAGGCTATTGTGACACAGTTTGATAGTAAGGAAGATGCTCAAAAGTATTTGAGTATTCTTGAGAGTCTTGTTAAGCGACGAGTTAAAACTCATTCTTAATATTTGGAGAATAAACTATGGGCATGGGTAGTTTTGCTGTTGGGAGTTTTGTTATTGAATATAAGAACTTGAAGAAAATTTGTCCTAATGAAATTAAATCTATTGAACAAGCCAAGTATTTTAAGAATGTTGGTTGGGGGAGTGTTGGTCAATGGTTGGCATGGGATGACCCTGACCAAATTAAAGATGCTTTGTTTGACGCTGTGCTTGATGATAAGTCTAAGCCTGTTATTAGACTTGGATTGATGGCAGAAGAAATTGTTGAGGATATTTTTCAAGAATATGAAAAACTTGTGATTAATCTGAAGAATTCCTTTAACAAAAACACTGGATTGACTCTTTATTTTGACCACTATAACGAAGAAGATGGCGATAGGTATGATAACCCCGGCGACAAGGATGGTTGTATCTTTTGTGTTGATGGTATGGTACAATTAACTCCTGCTGGGGAAAAGTTTAAGGATATTATCAGTGAAAGAAAGTGGACACAGTATGGGTGAGTATAACTGGATTAAAAATACTTTAGGTAGTATTGGTTGGTTTGTGGAAAGTTTTGGATATTCTGAAACTAAACTTCCATCTGATGCTTATCTAATTCCAGAAATGAGAATCAATAATATGTATCCATATACTTTTGAAAAAACTGTTCGTGTTACTCATTATAACAAACCAAAAAGGCGTGATCCTGCCAGAAAGGTTAATAGACGATGATTAAACATTTTCCAGTTACTAATACGGATAAAGTTATTGAGCATTATTCAGAGAAGGACAATGTTCCTATCAGTTATGTTTGTACAACAGACTATAATGCTAGTGATCGTCCTGTGGATATTTTCTATAGGAACTCTCCTCATCCAACATTTGGTAACAGATATTTTGGCATAGCGGTTAATTATGAAGATGGTTCTTATATTATTTTTAACGCTGATGGTATAGAAGATTTCTCTTTTGGGTTGGTAGAAGATGATGATGGAAATCTACAGTATAGTCAATATCATCACGATTATAAAAGTTTCGATAATGGTAATATGATTGATGGTGGACGAGACTATATCAGGCATGGTGGAAATGTAACAGTTTATACTATTCGTAATGGACAAATGGTGAAAGATGTATCGTAGCAGATGGAATCATTGGAATTCTTCTAAAGTTGCTGATATTATTCGTGGCAGCAAAAAGCCCTTTGCTTTGGGGTGGAAAGAATGGGACGTTTGGCACGAAGATGCTAAAAGAAAGCATCCATTGAGATATTATCTGGCGGAAAATGGATTGAAAACTCTACAAAATATTGCGTATTTTCCATATGATGTTTATCATAATATTGAAGTTTATGTACGAAATCGTTGGATAGATAAGACTCATCTTATTAAGACCGGACTTAAACCGGGTCACTATTATGAGTTTGATACCAAAATTCTTCATGGTCTTTTTAATGAACTTGTCGATTATGTTGAGACTGAAATCTCCCATACCATGAAGGATTATAAGGATAGAGACTACAAGTTTAAAAATGGTCGCTGTAAGCAAGCCGGATTAGATCATCTTGATTGGGCTATTGGGTTGACTTTTGGAAGTGACTATGGTATAAATGAGGACGATCCTGACTACAACAAACCAACCCCACAAGCCATTACCGCTATGACTATTAAAGAGTTGTATTTGTGGTGGACAGAAACTCGCCCCAATCGACTTGACCCTCACTCTTTGTATGACGAGCATAATAGAGCCGAAACTTTCGATAAAATTGATGAACTAGAAACAAAATATCATCAAGAAGATACTGATATGCTTATTAAACTTATTACAATCAGACAAGATATATGGTGCTAAATGGATCAAGAACTTCAAGATAAACTATTTGAAAAATATCCACAAATATTTATTAATAGGACTAAATCTCCTATGGAATCGTGCATGAGTTGGGGATGCGAGGTCGGAAATGGCTGGTATGAATTGTTGTCCTCCCTTTGCTGGCGTATATTTCAACACGAAAAAAATATAGAGGACAAAAAAAGAATTTTAGCGGATCAACCAGAAAGAATCAAAGAAGAACTAGAGTATTTCCCTGTCAAGTTTGATCAAGTTAAAGAAAAGTATGGTGGATTACGAGTCTACTTTACTGGTGGCGATAATTATGTAGAAGGTGTTATTGGTATGGCAGAAGAATATAGTTACAAAGTTTGTGAAGTTTGTGGTAACTCTGGTAAACCAAATAAAGGTGGATGGATAACTACTCTTTGTGATAGTTGTAGGAATAAAAGTGATGGAAGCAATTCTTAAATTTAATCTTGATGAACCAGAAGATGTTACATCTTTTGCTAGAGCAACTAAAGGTCAAGATTATTTTCTGGCTCTTTGGGATATTGGTGAACAATTGAGAAGTTGGGATAAGCATGGTCATTCTTTTAAGGATGCTGATGATGCTTTATCTCAAATACGAGAAGATTTTTACAGAGTTATGAACCATTTCAATATTAATTTAGATGAATCGTAAACTATATATCAATATGAATACATTATATTTTATAGCCCGATGCCTTTTAAGTGGCGGATTGTCTTGCATAACATCTATAGCGTGTTCACTAACTATTTTAGCACTATTAGCATCCTTAGTAGATGCTTTTAGATTAAATTACAAAGGAGATACTTATTGGGCTTTAAATGTTGCGTTGATTGGTTTGGTTATTAGTTGGATATTTAGTTTCGTTTCCTTTATGAGCATAATAAAATGAAAAAGAAAAGCAAAAAGAAATCTAAGCAAAAGATTGATGTTGTACTAGCATCACTACTTAATCTTGAACAAAAGATGCGAGAACTAATTAAAACCGTAGAAAAACTACAACCTGATAAGGCACCAGAAAAGAAATACTGGCCGGTTGATTACCCAAAACCATTTTTTATCAAACATGATAGTAACTAAATTTTTCCATCCGTTTAATTTTGTGGGAATAAAAAAACCTAAACTGGATACAGAATGGCATCCAACAGATGATATTTATCATTATGGTTTTAGTTTGGACTTGACCACAGAAACTTATTACTATACATATGATTGGGGAATTGGATTCTCTTTTAGATTACTAGGATTCGGATTTGAGATAACAAAGGTGGGAATATGAAAAACAGATTTCATCTGGAAGAAGAAATTAATCATTTATATACTTTTTGTGATAATATGGAGAATCTAAGTGAAGGTATCTTAGAGCAAGGTTTAGATAAAGATGGTATTGTAAATGCTATCAATGGTTTAAAGGTATTATTGGCTATACAAACTTCTAAACTACAAGATACACTCAGTCAATGTTTTAAACTGGATCAATACAATGACAACGAAATTATATAATCAAATTATGGATTTTGGAAATAGTGTGGGTGAGTATATTCGTATGGAGTACGAACCCATTTACTATGAAGAATTCAATACTAAAAATCTGAATATGTTTGATTTTATTGGTAGTTATTATATGGGAGGTAGTAACGTACCAGATACGGCACGATATGTTGTTGAACTTATTAAGATGAATAATAGAACAGAACATTAATTACTTTATTTAAGGAGATAACTATGAAAAATATAGCACGATGCTTGTTAGTAATATCAATGACAATTGTATGTGGTAATATTTATGCTCAAGAGTGGATACCATATCAACTACAAAATCACGTTGTTCAAACTGCTGTAACTCAACAATCCTATGTTTATCAACCTCAACCAGTAGTTGTTTATCAATATGTTCCTTATGTTGTTAATCAACCAGTAGTTGTAGAACACAGATGTTTGCTTTATAGAACACAAAGAGTAGTATATGTTCCTCAGACCCAATACTTTTATCAACCAGTAGTAGTATACCGATGAAACCAGACCTAGAACAAGATTTATTTGCTAATTCAACCATAAAAGATAAGTGTAAATATAGCAAAGTTTATAGCCAAAATTTATATGCGGCTATGTGTAATAATCGTTTTTTTTATGGTGAAAACGAATGGACTTGTTCGTGGAGAATGAGTGGTG
>Ga0208360_1000380_pt1 | contig 10945 bp, 6 predicted proteins | sample LakMenE27Jul10ns_FD_150739 | JGI IMG/M metagenome (GOLD analysis project Ga0208360, IMG submission 150739) | Freshwater microbial communities from Lake Mendota, WI - 27JUL2010 deep hole epilimnion ns (SPAdes) | ecosystem: Environmental > Aquatic > Freshwater > Lake > Epilimnion/Euphotic zone ...
TCCCAATCAAGATTAGACATAAATGCGTCTAGCTTGACGCCATACGACAGCCACTTAATGACTTCTTGGTCCTCAAAGTTGTCGCCACTAGGTAAAGCCCCCATGATGTACAAGACCTTGTCAACGCGATCGTATGACATCTGAATCGTGTGCTCAAGCCATGGGACATAGGTCTCCGAGAAGTTCTCCCGGAAGTACTGCTCCATCCTTGACAGCGACACAATCTTGGCGCCATCCAATAGGTTTATGAGGACACCACGCTTGGTGTCCAAAGCGTAAACTCCGTTCTCCGTCGGAATCATGCATCGAAGCAGCTCGACGCCATAGTTCGTTGTCAGATACTTTGGAGGGGTGTTGTCGCTGATGTAGGTTCCACCCTGTACGGCCAACGTAGAGTTGTCCTGAAGCGTTGTGAGCGACTTGTTGACATACAGCAGAGAGATAGAGTCGTCCTGGCCGATGATGGGTTCTCCATCGTTGAGAAGAGCAATCTTGGTGACCTTGCCATACTTCTCGTCCATGTCAAAGAAGTTCAATGCCCTGAACCTCGAGAAGCCATCCTGGTTAAGGTCTGCGCTACGCACATCTGAGTAGATGAGTCTGGCAGGGTAGTTCTGTGATACAGATGTCAACCGGTTCTCGGAGAAGAACTTCTTAGGGAAGTTCTCAATGGAGTAGCCGAAGTTGTAGTTGTAGAATGCGTCTGCTTGGTAATCGCCAACGCTACTAGCGTTTGGAGCGGTCCTGTTGTAGTACGGGAAGCGATTTTTATCTGAATTGTAGAACGCATTGGCTTCACCTTCGGTGTACATCTCGATGTACTCCGGGCTGGTTTTTGCTCCAGTCTTAAACACGCGTTGAGTGAATCCTCCCGCAGTTTGTGCATATTCGCACATACCCCTAAAATCAAAGTCAAGCCCACCGATGCCACTGGCGGTTGGTAAATAATATCCGGGCACATTGTACTCGTCGTTGACCTTGTATCGGTACTTTGAAATAAAACAATCTCCACCCCAGACATCAAGTGCGATCCTTTGACTTGTTCCGGTTACCGGAGCATAAGCTCCCGTATGGATATACTCTTGAATCCTATTGGCATCACCATACCTTCCGTCAGGCTTTCCGGCACGGAAGTTAGCCACATACAGGGCTTGCTGCATGTCGTCTGCAGGGCTTGAGTACTGCGTAAATGTTGGAGTTCCCGTTGAATAAACAAATTCAGCTCCACAATCAACATTTTCTATAGGCGCGTAATTTAGGTCAGGCCCATCACGAAGAAGAAGTGGATAAGAAGGGACTAATCCTACGTTTTCAGTTCGATTAGACCCCAACCAGGTCACGTTCATTAATGGGTTTCCGTAAATAAGCCCATTCCTTAGCTGCCTGGTACCGCCTGTTGGATTGTACTGATTCAAGTATTGAGCGAAAGCAATGCTCGCAAAAGTGTTAACCCTTCCGGTATTTGTAGTATCCCTAGGTATGTAACCAAATTGCCCAGCACTCAATGGGCAATAGTTTGCCGTGATTAGGTATAGCGGATCGTCCAAGAACTGATCAAGGCTAATAACTGTAGTTCTTTGAGCTTCAATATTGGTTGAGTACAGGTTGGCAGTGCCAACGTCACTCATGTCTATGGACGAGTTCTTCTGCTGAGCAGTTAAGTCTGTTCCGGCTATCAGGTAATTGACGGAGCTTCTTCCGTCACCAACGCTAGCGCCATTAGATGACGCAAACTCTGTGGTATTCAATAAGATCTTTGAATTACCCTTTGTTACCGGTATCAACAATTCAGTTGTTGAGAGAGAAGATAAATCCAAAAGAGTTCTTGTGTAATAGGCGTAATTTAGTCCGCCACTAGCAAGGCTTCCAGTTACGTCGGCTGCCTTCTGAGATCCCACAAAAGAAGCGGTTTGTATTCCGTTTGCTTGAAGGAAAGACTCTTGTATCTTGCGCCTATAGGTGTCGTCGTAGTTTCCGCTAACCCCAGAAGACCTTTGAGTCTTCATATTGATATAGCTATTCGGATACCAGTGCAAGCTATGACTAAGACATGAGTACACCCTAGCCTCAACGTATCCTGAAGGATATGTTATAGACATTCCGCTAACAGTTACCGTTGACGTCGTCGTCGTTGGCGTAAGCGAAGACAATATGAACCCACATACATCAACGATGTCCACTTTCATCGTGACTAGCTCTGGCGTCTTTATGAGAGGCGATCCTGCGCTATTGTATACGTAATCAATAGCTGGCGCAAAAGCCTTCTTCCAGCGCATTCTGTTTTCTGGAATAGAATTGATTCCTTGATAAGCTGGCAGCTTATATGGGTCCAGCACGGATCCGGTTACGCGTTGTGAAAAAACGGTAAGCGCTTCCATGTTCCTTGCGGCTCCCATTTTAAGTGACTTAGGCCCTAAATAATCTAGCTCTCCAACTCCGTTGGTTACCGTGTAGTCATTGTTTGTGTTGATATCTTTTCCGGGCGTTGACACGCCTAAATAAAGACTTGCGGGGATGATAGGGCTTTGATAAATGATGTCCCTGTCTCGGTCCATTCGAACCACGGCCATTCCTCTGGCCCATGCGGGGTGTCCAGAGACATCTACTCTAAGCCCCAGGGCTTGTGGAAGGCTCGACCCGTCCGTACCGGAAGCCAAAAGTGAGTAAGGCCCAAACTCATTGTTGCCGGTACTTGTCACGCCCAAATGTTCCCGCTTTGGGAACTTCCAAGAGAATTGGTCGGAAGAGTGATTGTACGCGTTCCCCTTTAATGGCAACAAGTCAGCGGTACCGCTAGCCGTTGAAAAATTTGGGTACGGAGCAAAAGGCCCACCTGGCAATGCAATGATGAGCGATGTGCCCGCAATGGAAACAATCTCTGTTTCAAAAGACAAGCTCGTTGCGCCAACGGTTACTGTACAACCGACAGACTCTCCGACTACATATCCTGTAGCTCCAGCTGGCCACCCAGCCCCTCGAGTTATCGTTATTGTGTTGGCGTTGTAACTAATTCCCCCTGTTGCAATTGACCCAGTAACCCGACTAAAGGTCTTAGGCGTACTTGCCGAAAAGTTCGAGAAGTTCAGCGGCTTTACTGGAGACCAGTTGCCGTATTGGTCGTGATAGGTTATTCCAAAACGATAAACTTCGTCACGGAAATAACCACGATAACGAGTGGTATTCAGCGGGTCTTCATAATCAACCATTCGGCGAATGGTCTTCGCCTCAATAATGTTGACCTCATTGTCCGCAATTCTGCGGTCGAAGTACTTGATGTTTCCAGCAAGAAGGCGATTGTCTTTCTCCACAATCGTTTTGACAGTTTCCACCGGCGCATCAGGCGCCGTAATCTCATCAATATCCAACTCAAACTCCGGCTCATTGCCAGTGTACGTCCCGGTAAGCGTTGTAGTACCAGTATTCGTGTTTGGAAACTCGTTTACATAAGCGACCAACTGCTGAACATATGTTCCGTCGTTGTTCTTAACAACAGCTATCTCTATCCTGTCATAATCAATTGACGTTTCGCCAGTTGATAGGGCTATGCTGTAACTGATGGACCTGGACGTTTGCTGACCTACTGCTCCGCCATAGTAATTGACTGTGCTTCCAGAGCTGTAAGACAGAGGGATAATGGGCACTGGGTTCGTAAACGTAGACCATTTCGTGTACGTACTTGGAGATGTCGAGGCCTGCTTTAATCGGTACGCCAGTTGATATGTCCCCGCCAATAAAGAACCATCGTTGCCCAATCCAGTAATCGTCATTGCCATTGCAGAACTTGCGTCTGAAATGACATTGAGCTGATCTGCGGAAGTATAAGTCGGCCAAATGGTGTCATCCATCTGGATCTTCCTGAGCGTGTTGGAAAAGTCAGTGAAGTACACAGTCTTGTTCTCCCGGTCTTCCGTGAAGAACGAGTCAATGCTTGTTGTAGCAGAAAAGTTTAAGTCAGTACCCGTGTAGATGGTGTAGATGGTTCCGTCAGAAAAATTCCCATTTTGTGCGAAAAAGTAAATTCCGTGGTCGCTATTGCTTCCGCCGTCTTCGTCAACGTATGTGTAAACAACAAAGCCATCAACTGGCGTTCCACTCACGACCGCTTTAGCGACCGTGTATCCAAGGATGTTGATGTTCTCAATTGGATATCCAGTGTTTAGGTTTTGCGATTGAAGCAGCAAGGAGCTCCTGACTTGATTGATAATCATCTGCTCACCGGCAGATGTCAACTCAATGTTGGTTGCATCGCGATAGGTTTCCTCCGGCTGAAAGGCCGGAGAAAAGTCCCTGTGCATGCCCTTGAAGAATGTCTGACCCTCTTTCTTAATTTCCATTAATTGGGGGTTTTAGGCGTTCTAATCAATCGTTTTTGGTTGGGGAGCATGGTAAGCCACATGGCAATCGCCGCTTCAATCTCGGGCTTCTGAGGCTGGTTACGCTTCGACATAGCGTCAGCCTTCAAGGTGACCCACTGCTGGTAGAGCATTTGGACTTCACTCATTGGGATCTCGTTGCGCTTCTTGTAGCGCTCACGCTTGACGAACATATATTCGATGTAAGCCACGATCGCCCTCAAGTAGTACTCTGGTACCAACGGAGTGTTGTTCGCGTCCACAGGCATGGCGTAATAGCGTAGGATCACCTTGTCGTAGCCATTGCTGGTTACGGTACTGCTGAAGATTAGGTTGCTGCCTTGACGGCTCACGATGTAGTCCTTGTCGTACTGAGTTTGGTCGTCATCCGGAACATTGGCCCAGTAATTGGAATCAAAGAACGGATAGGTGACGTGACCACTAGCTCCTACCTGTATCGCAATAGAGTCGATGTACACGCAATTGCTAGGAATCGAATAGACACCACCAGAGATGGCGCCTGTGGTATTGGTCAAGTTCAAGGTCGTCAGACCAATGTCTCGAGAGCCCTGGAACGCCCATTCATAGAAGAGAACCCGGTAACGGTCGTTCTCCATGCCCAAGGCAATCGCTGCGCTACTGACGATCTCGTCGATGCTTACGGTGTTGTTCATTGCTCTTTAGCCTGTTCTAAGTTGGTGGATTGGTAAAGCTCTGTTTCTCGGATAGATATACCAGCTAATTGCAGAGATCTAAACAAAAGCTCGTTGTGGAACATCGCATCAATCTCTGGATTGACAATTGGTGCCGTCGTCTTGATAGCTCTTGGGAATACGATGACCTCTACGAGGTAAGACGAGCCGGTCACTGGGGCAGCAGGGTAAAACTCAATCTGCCCAAGGCTCGTTGTCCCCGATGTGCCAGAGGCATACGAAGACACGGCGTAGATGGCGCCCCTATTGCCGGCAACGGCCGTGTTAAACGTTCTCAGTCCTTTGTAGACATTCGTTGCCGCCCTGATAGACCTTACCATCTTGGCGCTGACATAATCCGTTGTAGAGCCTGTAGCGGCTTGTACCAGGAAGTCGACGACCTTGTAGAGAGATGTGCTACCGGTTCCCAGTGCCGAATTGATTGTCGAAAAGGTTATAGCGCTTACTCCGCTAGCAATACCGGTAACCGTCGCGGTTCTAAGCAATGTCCCAATACCCTGCTGAAATGCGTCTTCACGGCTGAAATCAAGAGCGTCAACGTCCTTTCGGTCCTGCTTCTTGGAAGGGAAAAGAATCTCGTCAACAAGGCTCAACTGAGCCGTATTGAAGAAGTTGTCTTTTTCCGTGTCCGTAAAGTAGGGCGATCCAACTTTGTCGCAAATGAGGTCAAACCTCGCACTTAATTCTGCTGCTGTCATTGGGCGTTGCTATCTTTCATTTAACAAACAATCCAACATACGGGTTCAAAAGAAAAGGGAGCCGAAGCTCCCTTAACCAATCCAATTAAAGCCCCTTTATTTATCAGTCCATTCTAAGTCGTCGTTTTCTGCAACCGTTAACACTTGGCCCGCGTTTCCTACGGCTAAGTTTTTCCATACGGATCCATCCCAATACTTGATGTCTCCCTTTGCGTCTCCATTACTGAAACCTGGACCGGCAGGACCTTGCGCTCCTGTAGCGCCAGGAGGACCGACATCGCCAGGGGGACCAAGCTCTCCAGGGACTCCTTGGTTGCCTTGTGGTCCAGGAGGACCAGCAGGACCCGTGCTTCCGGATGCTCCCGGACTCCCAGACGCTCCAGTAGGACCCGCAGGGCCCACAGGACCCGTGGTGCCATTCTCCCCAACGACTCTGCCGGCATTAACCAATCGGCCGCTGACAAAGCGTAGAATCAAGTCGTTCTGCTGGATGTAGGCCGTCTCTATCTCGTCAAGCTGTACTTGCGGTACAATGACCTGCGGTGTTTGAGTAGCCAAAAACTGAGCCACCCTCTCGGAAGATGACCCGACATTCGCTGCTATTTCAACAGCGCTAGCATCTGGGTACCTTTCTCGGTACCTCAGAATGCGTAGCTCTGTATCCGTAAAAGTTGATGGCATTACTTCTGCGGCCTCTTGGGAGTCATGTGCTTGTTAAGCTCAGCCATGGTAATCTCTGGGCCCTGCTCCTCAACCGGTTCTTTAACCACCTGCTTGGGCTCCTCTTTCTCCGAGTCCAAGAAGCCAATACGACTCTCGATCATGTCCAAGACTTCTTTCTCGTTGACCAATTTGCCAATCGTTGAGTTCTCGTCCACGCCCAAGGTGTAGCTACCAAAGCGATACACGCCGTCGTTCGTTGTGATAACGCCACGGCCTACAGCCGTGCGTACCAGGTGACGCATACGGGCTTCCTTGTTCGGAATGTTGTACACCTTCAAGAACTGCTTTGGGTTACGCTCAGCATACGTGAGAACGCTCTCAAATGCTAATGTTTCGTCCTCCTCGTCGTAGAACATACCACAAAGCGACGCAACCTCCAAGAGCCTACGGCCCTTCAGCTCAGAAGCCAACGTGAGCGCCTTGGCGTTCAACAGCTTGTCCTCAATGCGCTGCCTGGACTCAACCTCTGGCTGAAGCCTCTTAAACAACGCAGTACCATTAAACCATGGAGACTCCGGATTGTTCGGATGGTTCGTCAAGAAGTCCATCAAGTCCTTGTTGGCCTTGTGGACCAACATTGGTTCGTCGATATTGAAATGAAAACGCTTGTAGCGTGTACGACCATCCGGAAGGATGGTCTCCGTCAAACGATGGACTTGTCCGTCCAAGGTCTTGTACTCCGAAAAGTGAAAAGTACTCCCGTTTCCTGCCTGCAGGAGGAAGAACTCAAAGTCGCTTTGTTTTACTGGCATTGTTTTGATTTTATGACACTATAACACCGAATGTTTCGATTGGTTCCAAAAAGAAAACCCCCGCCTTTCGGCGAGGGTTCTCAACGTAGAACCGCTGCGTTTAGGCAGCGTACAACAAACCGTGGTTGTTGGCAGCACGGAGCTCCACACCGATGGACGAGTAGAAGTCCACCGTGAATCCGTCACGTCCGTTAGCACGGGATGCAGAGGCGCCAGCTTCAGGAGAGGTGATACCTTCCTGGACGGTGCGCCGGAACTCGAGGCTTTGGCCGAGCAAGTCCTGCTTGTAGCGCAGGTTGATCAGCGGGTTGCCACGGTCGTCGGTACCCATGTTCAAGAACAACATGGCTTTGTCCCAGTTGATACCAGAGGTAGCAGGAGCAGGGAAGAGAGCCTCGTTGGCGAATGGGTAGTACAGAACGAAGTTCAAGATCTTGTCCATGAACTTGTACTTGGTGATGTTGATACCGGTCATGATGCCTTCGCCGGAGAACACTCCAAAGCTGATGCCGCCATTCAAGGTATAGTCACGCAAGGCGAACTGAGCGTCAGCGTAAGCAGAGCTACCGCAAAGAACGGTAAACTCAGATCCTTGGCTGTTCAAGCACATCAGGCGAACTTGCTCGGCAAGGTCGGTCTCAGCGATGGCAGAGGAGTAGGTTCCTACAACGCCTCCAGCAATGACGCGTGGGAGGATGCCGTTACCGCCCAATGGGTTGGTCAAGCTATTGACGTTACCGGTGGTTGCAGATCCATTTGACTTCGCAGCCAAGATGTACATTTCACGGTCCATGGCCATTTCCTGCATGGTCTCCATCTCGTTGATGTAGTAGTAGGAAGCTTCGCTGTCCGACTTCTTCACCCACTTCATGTTGGAAGCCTGGGTAGTCGAGCAAGTGACCGCACGACGCATGATGCCCAAGTACTCATTCACCTGGTTTTCTTCCCAAATACGGCCGCTAGGGCTGTTGGAGTATTCAGGTTGCAGGTTGTACAAGTGAGCGAACTTCATACCGGCAGACAAGTTGCTGGTGCGTGAGCCAAGGAAGTTGAAGTTAAGCGTTCCGGAAGCAGTTGCTCCACCGCCACCAGTTACCGCGGTGATTACGCCGTAAGCATCGTTTTCAAAACGAATGACGTCACCAACCAAGAAGGTTGCTTGAATACCGGTGCCAGAAGCGTAAGTCACGGCACCAGTCGTGTCGCTGGTAGTTCCCGTAGCGCCAGAGGAGGTGATGGCCTGGCGGAACTTGCCTTTCTCAAACCAGCTGAACACGTCGTTGCCAACAACGGGGTTCTTGCGGCCGATACGGCTCAAGAGCGTAGTGATGGTGTACTGAGGGAAGCGATACGTGATGTAATCGCTAAAGTCTGGTTTTTGGATTCCACCAAAAACGTAGGTGCTGTCTACATTACCAGTTCTGATGGTATTGGGAGCAGCGTTGTTTGGGTTGCCTGTATTTACGTAAGCCATTTTGTTTTTTGTTTAAAGTTTAAAATAAAGGTTTTTCACCCTTCATCAACCTCTCAACTTCGGATTCAACAAGAGAAAGCGCCTTTCGTGGCGTAACCTCAGCGATGTTAGTCGTCTTGGGTCGGTCCACGTTGGACAAGTTTTGAATTACAGCGGCTTTTCCTGAGTTCTTGGCACTGCGTGTAGCGTACTCAAGCACCTTGTCGAACATCTCCAGCTTATAGGCGCTTTGCACCATCTTCTGGAAATCCGGTTCTCCACTAGGCTTCAGGAAGTGCTTAATCTGGAACTCAGTAGCTTTGGCTTTGTCGTTGTAGGTGGTAAGCATCTTTTCGATGCTCGCCCGGTCTTGGTCTTTGACCTTGACGCGATCTACACGCTCAACGCTCTTGATTGCTATTTTTAGGTTCTCGTCGTAAGCCCTTTGGCTCTGCTCCGCCTTAATAGCAATCTGTTGCTTCTGAGCATCCTGCTGCAACTTCAAGTCCTTTCGTATCCTCTTCGCGTTAAGGCGAATTTGGGTCTCGTCAAGGGAGGCCAGGTAATCATCGAGTTCCTCCTTCGAATCGAAGTCGGATTTCAGCTCATACGACAAAAGTTCCACATCGGGGACCGCGTCGTAATCAAAGGAAGCCAAGCCCAGGTAACCGAGCCAGTCTCCCCCCTGCTTCATGATCTCGTTGGCCTCTCGAATCATATCGTTGGCGAAGACGGTCTTGGTGGATTCTTTCGTTTCCTCCAACTCCTGCTTGAGCTGCTTGAACTTCTCGACAAACTCCGAAGAGTCTTTCACGTCGCTAAGCCCTAACGTCTCAAACTCCGATTGATACTTGGTAACGAAATCATCTGTTACCGGTACCTCCTTGCCTTCGTCAAGGTCAATGTCGAAATTGAGGTCCTTTTCAGGGTTCTCATCAGCATTAACATTTTGATTGCCGTCTTCGTTTGTTTCGGGGACTTCAGGCTCGCCGTCCGGGTCTACATCGACATCAACTTGAGCCGGAGGCTCCGGTTCTGCAGGTGGTTCTGCTTGCGCAGCAGGTTGGTCCGCAATGCCTTGCGCTCTCAATGCAGCAAGTTCGTTTTCGTCACCACCGGGCGTAGCCGTAGGTGCGTTGCCCTCCAGCTTCTGGAGAGCCAACAATTCTAAATCTTCCATAAGTGTTTATTGGTTTTTTTGTTCTTTCAAAGCCTCCATGATGAGGTTGAAGTTCTGCTCCTGCTCCTTTTTGAGCATGTCGAGTTGAGTTTGTTGCTCCATGGTACGGCTCTTTAACTCTTCTCTTAACACCTGAAGCTGACCTTTGTTCTCGGAACGAGCTCGATCCACCTGGATCTGCTTTTCCGTGTCTCCCATAATCTGCTGCTGTACAGCCTGTTGTTGCATGGCCATCTGCTGCTCTTGGGCTTGCTGCCCTTGGGCTGCTTTCCGGTCTGCCAATGCCAGGAACTTCTTAACACTTTCCTTCGTGTCAGGGTTGAATAGTAGAACCATCGCCTCAGCGATGCTCAAGCTGTTCGCCTGGACGGCCGCACTGACGAGCTGTTCGAACTTCTGACGGTTGTTCATGATGTCGTCAGAATTGACTTTCACGAAGATGCCATAGTCCTGCAATGGAATTTCATCGTCCACCTCCATGATGTCAATGCCGATCTGAGAAACAATCGGCTCGTACTGCTCCTTGAGGAATGGGAAGATGGTCTTGATGTAGTTCGCGTACTTCTGCAGCAGTTCGTTCTCGAAAATCTCGAAAGCCTTGTTCAAAGGCTGTGTTATCAAACTGCTCTGCATTACGGCCATTTGGCTCACACCAACCAAAGCGTCGCCCTTCTGGAAACCCTGACGCGCATCGTTGATGCCGGAGATCTTGTCAATCTCCATGTCGATGTAGCTCGCTAGGTTCAGGTACAGGTTGATGGAATTGGAAATACCGGTATCAATACTCGGGAATGGATTGCCCGCCGGAGGAACGCCCTCCTGGCCGCTACTCGTAAAGGCAATACCGGCCGTCTTCAAATAGTACATGATGTCCTGCAACTGCAGGTTGTCCGGCTTGTAACGCAAGTCGTAGACAAATCCTTTGCGGCCGGCCGAAGACATCTCCTGCTGCACCGTGTACATGATCAGGTCCTTGAACTCCTGCAACGCGGCCATCTCTTCCACTTTCGAAACACTGCGGAAGTTGACATACTGCGGGGAAATAATCGTGTAGCTGTACTCCGCCCTAACAGG
>Ga0208360_1000391_pt1 | contig 10777 bp, 13 predicted proteins | sample LakMenE27Jul10ns_FD_150739 | JGI IMG/M metagenome (GOLD analysis project Ga0208360, IMG submission 150739) | Freshwater microbial communities from Lake Mendota, WI - 27JUL2010 deep hole epilimnion ns (SPAdes) | ecosystem: Environmental > Aquatic > Freshwater > Lake > Epilimnion/Euphotic zone ...
GCTGCCGATCAAATCAACGGCGCGTTGCGGCTGATCGGGCAGTTGGCCGAGGGTGAAGTTCCCTCCGCAGCCACGTCGCAGGACGCCCTCACCGCACTTAACCAGATGCTTGACTCTTGGAGTACCGAGCGTCTATCGGTCTTTTCAACCCAAGATCAAGTCTACAACTGGCAACCCAACGTCCGCACGATTACGATGGGACCGACCGGCACGTTTGTAGCCGAGCGTCCTATCCTGATGGACGACGCCACCTATTTCCGTGACGCCTCGACCAACGTGTCGTATGGCATCAAATTAATCAACAACGAGCAATACAACAACATTGCCGTCAAGACCGTAACCTCTACGTATCCGCAGTTTATGTGGGTCAACATGACCTACCCGGACGTTGAGATTTATATCTATCCGGTGCCAACCAAGGTGCTGGAGTTCCATTTTGTATCCGTGCGACCGCTAACAACGCCTGCTACATTGGCTACTGATTTAGCGTTTCCGCCGGGGTACCTTCGAGCATTTCGTTTCAACTTGGCCTGTGAACTTGCAGCCGAGTTTGGTGTCGAACCATCCCCGCAGGTTCAGCGTATTGCTATGTACAGCAAGCGCGACTTGAAGCGCATCAACAACCCGGATGACGTGATGGCGATGCCAGCGGCGCTGCTCGTTAACCGTCCGCGCTTTAATATCTTTACGGGCAACTTCTAATGAAGACGCCAATTCTGGGGTCAGCATATTTGATTCGCAGCCCAAACGCGGCTGCCAATCGAATGATCAATTTGTATCCAGAAATTATCCCAGAAGGCGGAAAAGAACCGGCGTACTTGCAGCGTTGTCCCGGTTTAAAGTTGTTGACTACGGTTGGCACTGGCCCTATCCGTGGGCTATACACACACAATGACATCTTATATGTCATTTCAGCCAACGAGTTTTACAAGGTTTCCAGTTCGTTAGTAATTACCAAGATTGGTGATGTCACCGGAACCGGCCCTGTGTCTATGGCCGATAACGGCACGCAATTATTTATTGCCTGCAATCCTGACGGATTTATCTACAACTTTGACACACTGGCGTTTGGGCAGATCACTGACCCTGACTTTCCGGGTGCGGTAACGGTTGGGTATCTAGATGGGTACTTTGTTTTTAATGAACCCAACAGCCAGCGTATTTGGATTACAAGCCTTTTAGATGGTCTGTCAATTGACCCGCTGGACTTTGCCAGCGCGGAAGGTGCGCCTGATGACGTGGTGGCAATTATTGTTGACCATCGAGAAGTATGGTTGTTTGGCGAGAACTCGGTTGAGGTTTGGTACAACGCTGGAGAGATTGATTTCCCTCTAGCGCGTATTCAAGGCGCGTACAACGAAATTGGTTGTATTGCCCCATATTCTGTTGCCAAGATGGACAACAGCGTTTTTTGGCTTGGCTCAGACGCTCGTGGTACAGGTATCGTGTATCGAGCGGAAGGCTACCAAGGCGTGCGCGTTTCAACCCATGCTATTGAATACGCCATACAGGGCTATTCCGATCCGACGGACGCGCTGGCTTATACTTATCAGCAGGACGGCCATACGTTCTATGTGCTGATTTTCCCGTCGGCTAATGCCACTTGGGTATATGACGCTTCGACAAACTCGTGGCACGAACGCGCTGGGTTTGATAACGGCGACTTCAAGCGCCACCGCTCCAACTGCCAAACCAACTTCCTTGATAAACCGACTGTGGGCGACTTTGAGAACGGCAACGTTTATACGTTTAGCCTAGATGAATACAAAGACAACGGTGCGGTACAAAAATGGTTGCGATCATGGCGTGCCCTGCCAACTGGCGAGAACAATCTTAAGCGCACCGCTCATCACGCGCTTCAGATTGATATGGAGTCAGGCGTTGGCTTAAACCTCGGCCAAGGCAGCGACCCCGAGATTATGTTGCGCTGGTCGGATGATGGAGGCCATACGTGGTCTAACTACCATCAAGCAACAATAGGCAAAATTGGTCAGTATTTTTTCCGTGTGTTTTATCGTCGTCTAGGAATGACGGTTAAATTACGCGATCGCGTGTACGAAGTATCTGGCACGGACCCCGTAAAAATCGCCATCATGGGCGCAGAACTGAGCATATCGGGAACCAATGCCTAGCAACATTACCCGCATACCGGCTCCTCGCGTGCCGTTGATAGACGAACGCACGGGACTAGTGTCTCGTGAGTGGTTTCGTTTTTTCAACAATTTGTTTGTGCTGACTGGGTCGGGAACAAATCAGTTTACGCTGAACGACTTTGAGATTCAGCCGGACGCGCTTGCACAGACAGAATCCGCGTTAGGCGATATTCAATCTCAAATCCAAGCCCTGCAACTTTTGCCGCCCCCGCAGCAAATTGTTCCGGCAGATTATGGTTCGTTTTATGACACCACGACTCAAGTCGCGGCTGCTATTAACACCCCATATCCAGTTACATTTAACACGACCGTAGTTGCCAAAGGCGTTCGTCGAGGAACTCCAACGTCGCGCATCTATGCTAATAGGCCCGGCGTATATAACTTTGCCTTTTCAATACAGTTTGATAAAACATCAGGCGGCACGGCCTTGGCGTATGTATGGGCTAGGTTGAATGGCGTAAACGTTTCAAACACCGCATCACAAATACGCATTCAAGGAAATAATGGCGAAATTTTTTGTGCCGCAAATTTGTTTTTTGAAATGTCTAATGGCGACTACTTTGAGTTGATGTGGGCGGCAGATGACACATCGGTTCAATTACTTGCAGAGGCGGCAACGGCGGTGCATCCCGGCATTCCGTCTGTCATTCTTACCGTCAATCAGGTGAATATATGACCGTTAATCTTTCGGCCTTTGCTGGCGCTGGCGCACAGTTTTTCGACAACAACGGCGATCCGCTTTCGGGCGGTCTTGTTTATTCGTATGACGCTGGTACCACGACCCCTCGCGCAACCTATACAAGCAGCACGGGCGGAACGGCTAACAGCAATCCCATCGTGCTGAACTCGGCTGGACGCACGCCTGCGGAGATTTGGTTAACAGAGGGATACGCTTACAAATTCATAGTTCGCACCTCTGCGGGCGTTTTGATTGGCACATACGACAACATCCCGGCAATTATTGATCCGGCAGTAACCGGAATAAATTGGTCAAACATTACCAATACACCGACGACCTTGGCTGGTTACGGCATCACGGATGCGTATACCAAGGCGCAGACAGATGCGACGTTTGCCCCAATCGCAAGCCCAACCTTTACTGGGCAAGCCAAAGTTCCTGATAACTGCACTCCAAACGTCAATCATGTTATTGGCTATCGAGATTGCCCGCAGAACAGCCAAACAGCCAGTTATGAATTAAAGTTGTGCGACGCTGGTAAGCACATTTACATGAATGGAACGAGCATAACGCTCACCATTCCTGCAAACAGTGCTGCTGCGTTTCCAATCGGCACTATCATCGGGGTTGTAAACGGAAATGCCACGTCGCTTTCAGTGGCTATTACCACTGACACGTTGACCTTGGCGAATAGCACTTCTACTGGAACTCGCACTTTGGCGCAAAATGCTATGGCCGTACTGTTGAAGGTAGGCAGCACTAACTGGATTATTAACGGCCCCGGAGTTAGTTAATGTCAGGCGCAGACTTTTTGCTGTGGCTGTCTAGTGCATCATCCGCGCCGGGTGGGCAATGCTTTGCGGCAGGCCAGAGCGGAACAATCACTGCCCCTACAGGCTCCACTGGCGTCACTGTTGAAATGTGGGGCGGCGGTGGCGGAGGTGGCGTCAATGGCAGCAGCGCCGGATATGGTGGCGGTGGCGCAGGATATGCCAAGCGTTCATTTTCGGTTGCGGGCGGTTCGTCGCAAATTTCCTACAATGTTGGCACTGGTGGCGCAGGAAGCACCACGATCGCTGATGGCTCTAATGGCGGCCCTTCTGTTGTTGAATTTCCGCCCGGTGGCGGAGGCATTGAATTAACGGCTGGGTACGGCGGCGGGGGAGGAGAAACTGCGCCCGGAGCCGCTGGGGTCAACGTTCTTGATGGCGGCATTCCATTTCCAGCAACATCTGCTGCAACTGCCGGAACCAACTTGGTCGGCGGAGACGCTGGCAACGTCGCCGGAGGCGGGGGTACGGGTGGCTCCAGTTATTCCGTTGCGGGCGGAACTCCCGGCGGCGGTGGCGGCCCCGGAGTCGGCTCTGGCGGCGTAGTCAGCGCAGTCGGAGGAAATGGCGGCGGTGGTCGCATTTGCTTCTATTGGACCTATCCATCAAACGTCGTGTTAAGCGATCGGTACGCGGCCAATTTGTCGTTATCTGGCGTTGGAGGCACGGCAACCGCGACTTACCGATTGCGATCTGACGGCCAAGCCCTCGCCACTAACGTATCGGGTACATTGGTCAACATCACGGGTGAATGGCTTACCAGCGGAACCTCATCAGATTATGAGGTTTATGCTCAGTGGTCTCCGCAAGGAGGCGGTCCCGGCACCATTACGGGAGGCGGTGTTGTTGGTGGCGCTACGCCGCAGACATGGCTCTCGCTTGGCACCACAAGAGATTTCACGTTGTCGGCAACTAATAACGCTGTTGAACGTGAGTTGTACATTCAAATTCGTAATGCAGCGACTCAAGAAATAGTGAATTTCTGCGTTATTACTGTTGAAGTCGATTCTGCGCCTTGAGGTATTTATGGCAGTCATATCTAAAGTTTTAATTTCAGCCAGAACGGCTGCTGACGCGCAAACGACTCAATACACCGCGTCCAACGTAACGGCTATCATAGATAAGTTTACAGCCACTAATTACAGTGTTAGTGCGGCCACTATTTCTGTGAACTTAATTACTGTTGGCAGTTCGTCTAGCAATTCAAACTTAATTGTTAAGAGCAAGACTTTGTTGCCTTCCGAGACGTATACGTTCCCAGAATTGGTCGGGCACACCATTGATTCTGGCGGCTCTATTTCGACTATTGCGTCCGTTGCCTCTGCCATCAACATTCGCTGTTCAGGCCGAGAAATCTCGTGATCGACGCCGAATACTGGCTGATTGAAAACTTTAAGGTGCTAGACATACCACCTGACGCTGCTGCATGGCTAATTGACTTGTGGCATGTCACGCAGACGTTTGACGACGTGGCCGATGGCGATGCCGTAGATCGCAAGGTGTTGGATGACACCGTATGGCGCGCGCTCGTCAATATGCCTGCAAACAGTTTTTTTATGGCTCACGCTGGGCAGTTATTGCCTGCGCTGGGCACGGCCATTCTGAAATGGAAGGCGTCGGATGACGCCGAGCGTAGCGGTCAAGCAGATGAAAAGTCGTTTGTTTGGCGTGCTACGTACTATGACTTGGTTCTTTTAGTGGTGCTGTTGTGTCAGGGCCGAGAGTCTGCTATGGAAAAAGCAGGTGCGGTAATGGCACTATACGGCGAAAGTTTTGCGAAGTATCGCGAGGAATTCCCAAATGGCTAATCCGGTTCAGATTATCGGCACTGTTGTAGGGGGAGTGCTTCAAAAGCGTGCAGCCGATAAGCAAGAGCAGGCTGTCCGAAAGCAGGCTGATCGAGACATCGCGCTTCGCAAGCAGATGTACGAGGAAGATGTTGCCCGCCAGAAGCCGTATCTTGGCGCTGGCGAGATGAGCATGAACCAGTTGACGGCGTTGTACGGCCCCGGCGGCATGTATACCAAGACGCCAACGATGGAAGACGTGCTGATTGACCCCGGTTATGGATTCCGATTGTCTGAGGGCGAGAAAGCCCTTGCTCGTATGCAATCCGCTCGTGGCCGATACTTAAGTGGCGGAGCCATCAAGGCGGGCACGGAGTTTGGGCAAAACCTTGCCTCGCAAGAGTTTATGAATGCTTATAACCGCCTGATGGACCAACGCTCTACGGTAACTAACGCGCTGATGAACCTTGGTCAATTTGGGCAAAATGCCGCGCAAATGGCGGGTGTTGGTGGCCGTGCATACGCGGGCGGCGCTGCTCAAGCGTATGGCGATATTGGAGCCGCTCAAGCCAATCGGGCGGGACAGGTTGGCAATATTTATCAAACCGCTTTGGGCGACGCCTTAAGTGGTTTTACGCAATATCGAACCAATCAGTTACAGCCGGTGGATATACAAAGCAGAAAAACAACTTACAGCCCTGTTCGATCTTCTGCTATTCCGTGGCGTAGCCCGCAATATGGTTATTACGAACCGCCATACGGAGGCCAATAATCATGGCTAACGAACTTGCATCTGGGCGCGCATATATTGATGCGTATGAGGCTATGCAGTTGGGCCGCCAGCGTGCTGCTGCTGAAGCGCAGGCTGCTGAGATGGCTCGATTGAATGAGGCCCGGCGTCAGGCTGCGACTGCCGCCATGAAGGAAGGCATGATTGACCCGCTTATGTACGGCAATCAACTGGCTCGCGCTGGTTTTGCGTATGCCGTACCCGGCGCTCAGAAAGAACTGTACGAACTTGAAGAGCAGCGCGGCAAAGGTATGCAGTCAATCGGCAAGGGCGTACAAGAGCGCCAGAGCGGGATTGACGCCATTCTGGCAACGTCGCGTGACACTTTGGCTAGGGTAACTGACCAGCCCGGCTGGGACTCTTGGCGTTCACAGTTGGTAACAGAGTTTCCCGATTTTGACCCGATTATTCCGGTTGAATACAGCCCTGAGAACAAATCCAATAGTCTGATGACTGCCGACTTGCTGACCAAGGAATTGGAGCAAGTTGACCTTAATGATACCGTTGCATTTGTTAATCCGATGACAGGGGAAGAAGCAGGCCCGCGCCTGACGAAAGGCGTTTCGAGAGAAAAGGCTTCTGAATACAACCCTGAAATTAAAGAAGTTGAAGACCCGAATGACCCTAGCCAAATCTTGCTGGTCGATGTCAAGCGTTGGCGCGGCGGTGGCATCGGTTCTCCCGGCGTCATTGGCCCGAAGGGTAAAGCCCCGGTTGAAAAAGGCGAGAAAAGCGGCGATGCCTTCATTTCCGTTATTGATGAATTAGATTCAATTTATGATGAATTAAATCGTATTGGTGCAATTACTAGCACAAAACGAAGCGCAAAAGAAAATCTTAAGATTTCTACTTTCCAGACCAGCGATCTTGGTCAAATGCTTGGCCGCGCCGCTGGAACCGAAGCGCAATCGCTACGTAATCAAGCGCAAAGTGCTCGTTTGCGTTTGTTGCAAGGCATTAAGGCCGCTACCGGCATGTCCGCGCAAGAACTCAACAGTAACGTCGAACTCCAACAGTGGTTGGACGCAGTAACCAACCCAAACAACGATTACGATTCAAACAAGGAAATTCTTAAAAGCATCCGTCAGTTTGTTCAGGACAACAAACCCGGCAAGCGCATGGCTCCTGCTGCTGAAAGACCCGCTGCGGGCATTTCTGCCTCAGAGCGTCAAAAGGCTATGGATTGGCTGAAAAAGAATCCGAAGCATCCGCGTGCGGCTGAAGTTCGCAAAAAACTCGGAGTCTGATAATGGATGACTTTGACGTTGATGCGTTCTTAGCGGATACCGCAACGAGCAACGACGAGTTTGACGTGGATGCGTTCCTCGCATCTGGGTCTGATGTAGAAGCAATCCCTAAAGGTCCGCGCACTCGTGGCGGCAAGCGAAACAAGCCTGCTCCTCGCAGAGAGGAAGGCCCGTCTTTGGCAATAGATCGCGCAACCGGCTTTCGTGAGCAAGTTGCCCAAACTGGCATGACGCCAGAAGAGCGTGCGGAAGCCGTGCGTGCTGGCGCTCAGTTTACCGCCAGCATGGCCGCTGGCCCTCTGCTTGGCAGTGCTATTCGCGCTGGTACTGCCATTCCCGGCATCCGTGCGATGGCCCCAGAAGCGACTCGCATTGTGAACCAGTATGGCCGAGCCGTTCAGTCTGGTGGCTTAGGGCGAGATATTCCGCTTCTTACGAGAATTGCGGGCGGCGGTACCGCTGGCGCCGTTAGTGCTGCCGTTGCCGATCCAGAAGCGATTGAAGAGGGCGCTGTCATTGGCGCCGCCACCCCTGTTGTTGGCGGCATGATCAGGCCGTTTATGGCGGCAAAAGCCCCGACAACCAAAGAACTGAAGAAAGCGTCTGAGCGGGCTTATGCGAACGTTGAGTCCGCAAAGGCCGATGTGGGGCCTGAGCGTATTGCTCAGTTGTCTTACAAGATCGAAGACACTCTGAATAAATCTGGGTTTAACTCGGTTTTGCACCCCAAGGCGCAAGTTGCGGTTAATGCGTTTGTTGAGCAGGCCAAGACTGGTCAGCCCATTACGATCAATCAGTTGGACGTACTGCGCCGAGTGGCGGGCAGAGCAGCAGGAAGCACTAGCAAGGATGAGTCGCGTATCGGCTCTGCCTTGGTAAGAGATATTGATGACTTCATCAAAGATGTTGCTCCCGAGGCCGTTCAACGAGAGTTAGTTAAGGCTCGTGATTTGTACACTCGGATGAGTCGCAGCAAACTAATCGAGCGAACGATTCGTGAGGCCACTACCGGCAAAGGCGAACCTGCCGTCAAGATTAAAGAGAAGTTCGGCAAACTGGCCGACAATGACCGCGCTATGCGGCAATTTACGGAAGCCGAAAAAGACTTAATCCGTAAAATCGGGAAAGGCCGTTTTGACATTTCCATGCTTGAAGGTATTGGGGTGTTGGCCGCGCCTCCTCGACTTAGCGAAATTCGTGGCGGCAGTTTCCGGTCAATTACTCCCGGCCTTGGGTATACCGGCGCGTTTAAGGGCGCCGGATTGCTCGGTGCCGGTCTTCTTGCCGGAACGGGTTATGCGTCGCGTGCAGCCGCTAACCGTCTTGCATTAGCCAGAGCGGAGCAACTTCGCTCATTTGCTGCTTCCGGCGTGCCGACCCAGCCGTTTCGTCCTGAAACATTCTTGCAAGCAGGGCCAGCCCTTCTTGGCGGCGAATCGCCAGAAGAAATGGACTTCCTTGCGGAGCAAGAGCGCATCAACCAACTTGGGTTTTAGGCGATTACATGCTGCAAGGCGCACTTAAGTTAAGTTCGGAGAAGTGACGTGGATGACGCTCAGGTTCTTTTTAATATTATTTTGGGTGTCGCTGCGTTCTTGGGCGGCTGGGTCGTCAACAACTTAACCCGCACCATCGAGCGACTGGATAAAGACATCCGCAACCTGCCGCACATGTACGTGCGCCGGGAAGACTACAAAGACGACATTGAATACATCCGCAAGACGCTGGATGACATCTTCAATCTGATTAACCAACTGAGCAGCACCAAGGCCGACAAGTGATGTGGGCTACATGGGCGCAAAGCCGGTGGGTTAAGCGCGTGCTGAACGTGCTGCAAATTCGTGCCAGTCTGAAGTTAAGCGCAATCTTAAGCGTGCTATTAACAATACTATTAACCGCACTATTTACCAATTAAACCGCAAGGGTTTTAAATGAACATGCAGAAGATTGTCGATATGTTGTTTCCGGTGTTGCTGGCTGCTGTAGGCTGGCTGCTGTCGGAGATCACATCGTTTAACAATCGTCTGATCGCCATAGAAGGCAAGATGCCCGCCCTGATTACCCCAGAGGGTGTGCCAACGGACAGCCCTATTAGCGCCGCTAATCGCCAAAAGCAGAAAGAAGAACTGCTAGATAAGATTTACGACCTGCAACTGCGGGTCAAATTGCTTGAGGAACGCAACAAATGATGACGATGATTAGCACGTTCTTGTCGTTTCTTGCAGGCGGCCTTCCTAAGATTCTTGAGATTTTTCAAGACCGGCAGGATAAGAAACATGAACTTGCCCTTGTTGCCGCCCAAAGGGAGCGTGAACTAGCCCTTGCAGAGCGGGGGTTTATTGCCCAAGCACGGGTTGAGGAAATTAAGTTAGAGCAAATCCAGACGCAGACGGCAGGCGAGGAACGCCAAGCCCTGTACCAGCACGATATGGAAATCGGCAAGGGTGCCTCGCAGTGGATGATCAACCTGCGTGCGTCGGTGCGTCCGGTTGTGACCTACATCTTTGTGCTGGAACTGGTCGCTATCAACATTGCAGGTGTTTGGTACGCCTACAACACAGGCGTGCCGTTTGCTGCTGCAATGGCTGAAGTGTTTTCTGACGACGAAATGCTGATTTTGAGCAGCATCATTGCTTTCTGGTTTGGCACGCAGGCTTTCGGCAAGAAGTGAAGGTCAGTCCTGCTGCAATACAAATGATCAAGCATCATGAGGGCGTAAGGACGCGCCCTTATCGGTGTCCGGCCCTGCTATGGACGGTCGGGGTCGGCCACGTTATAGACCCGGCTCACGCTGCGGTGAAGTATGAGGAACGCAAGAGTCTACCGATACCCGCAGGCTGGGATCGGACTCTCTCAATGGACGAGGTGGACCAGATACTTACTCAAGACCTTGGCCGGTTTGAGCGTGGTGTGGTTCGACTTTGCCCTGCTGCTGTTGGCCGTCAGGGAGTCTTTGATGCTCTCGTATCTTTTGCCTTTAACGTGGGGCTAGGCAACCTTCAGCGCTCTGGCTTGCGGATGAAAGTCAATCGAGGCGACTTTGAAGGGGCAGCCGAAGAATTCAAAAAGTGGACAAAAGCCGGTGGTAAGGTGTTACCCGGCCTCGTCAAGCGTCGTAACGACGAGCGGGTATTGTTTTTGAGTTAGCCTCATCTAACGGAGCGGGCGCTATGCGACAAGACGGCATTCCAGAGCGCTTCCAACTAGCCGGTCACACCATCAATGTCAAAGTAATTCCGCCCTCCAAGTGGCGTCACGGCAAAAATTGTGTTGGAATGTGGCTTCCAGACA
>Ga0208360_1000403_pt1 | contig 10440 bp, 18 predicted proteins | sample LakMenE27Jul10ns_FD_150739 | JGI IMG/M metagenome (GOLD analysis project Ga0208360, IMG submission 150739) | Freshwater microbial communities from Lake Mendota, WI - 27JUL2010 deep hole epilimnion ns (SPAdes) | ecosystem: Environmental > Aquatic > Freshwater > Lake > Epilimnion/Euphotic zone ...
GCCTCGCGCACGCGCTTGGAGTCTTTACGGCCTGCGAGCGACAGCCCGCCGCCGATTGACTTCGCGAACGGGCTGACCAGGTTCTTTCGACCGCCCGTGATCAGCTTCGAAAGCCCTTGGCCAACCTGCTGCAGGGGACCAAGCACAGACCCCAAACCCGACGCGGCCAGCAGCGCCTCCCGCGCGGCGATTTGAGCAACGCGGCTCTGCGTCGACGTCATGGTTTGGGGCCACTCGAATTTCAGCGGAAGGGCGAACCGGGAAGCGTGCGTTTCATGAACGCGCGCTCAGCGGACCCTTGCGGGCGAAGATCGGCGGAGAGCTGCGAAGAGCGCTCCGACTTGACCTGGCGTCCCATCCGGTTGATGGGTTCCTGCGGGGCCAGGTTCGCCTGCACGGTCCCTTGCTCGAGGCCCAGGCGACGCGAGAGCGCGCCGTCCGGAGTCTCGCGCAGGATCTGCCGCGCGCGCTGCAGCTGTTTCGAGCTGCCGCGCCGCGCCAGTTTCTGCAGCACAACCGATTTGCGGAAGGCCATGGATCAGCCCTGCACGATCGGCACGACGGAGAAAATCACGCACTCGTCGGCGACGTTGAAGCCGGCGCCCGTGGTGACCTCGAGCCAGGACGTCGCAGGGTTCGCCTGCAGGCCTTGCCCGAACTTGGAGAACATGAACGTGGTGATTTGCGAAGCATCGTCAGGCGCGTCCCACAACGCCTCGGAAGCCTGCAGCATGTCGCCTTGGTTCGCAGCGCCGTTGTAGAGAACGCCAGGCTGGTTCATGACTTCAAACCCGCTGACGATCGCTCGCACCTGGCCAAGAGCAGCGGTCACGATGCCGATGCCTTCGACCAGGCCCTGCGCGCCAATCGGGACGCGCGCGTTCGTCTGGTTCGCGGCGACGTTCATGGGCTGACGCAGCAGCGTGAGGTAGTAGCGCGGCTCGATGGTGGTTTTCGTCCACCCGAGCATTGCGGTTCCCGACACACCAGCGCCAGTCACGAACGTGGCCTCGACAGTGATCGTGGCGCCGGGCATGAACTGGCAGAGATCTTCTTCGTCGTCTCCGCCGGCCGCGCCGAGCTTGTTCAGCGGGATGTTGAGCACGCGGCCCGTCGCCGCATCACTCGCGCCCTTCGGAGACCAGCGCTCTTGGTAGGCGAGCAGCTGCGTGAGCGTGCAATTCAGCACGGTGACGCCGTTCGCCTTGACGGCGACGGCGGTGCAGTTGCCGATCGTGAATGCGCCGGCCGTCGCGGCGACAGCCATGGTCAGCAGGACAACGCCCGCGGAGTCGATTTCCGAAGGCGTCCAGACGACAACCGTCGTCGCGCTCGCCGGAATGACCTTCGTCGCAGGCGAGAAACTCTTTGTGCGTGCCATTGCGTGTTCTTCCTCTCCGGACTAGCCGGCGAACTTTTTGGCCAGGATCACGGCGCCCGCGATGGTTGCGGCGAAAACCACGTCATCGAGGCCGAAACCGTCGGACACTTCCACGAACCCGCTGGTTCCACCTGCAGGCCGCAGGATGAAGCGTTCCGCGATGTACTTGCCGGCGAGCACTGCGCCCGTCAGCACCAAAATTCCCTTCACGTTGCCCATTGCTTTTGGCGCGTCGTGCGCGCGGTTGGTTGCGGTTCTCTTCGCCGGAGAATGCGCCAAGCCTGCACAACCGCTTTCGCAACGTGTCAAGCGCCGTGCACGAATCCACTGCGCACGCGCAAGAACTTGCCGCGTTCGAGGCCTCGAATTTCGCTCGGATTCAGCCCGTATTCGCGTTCGAGCGTCGCGAGCGCAGCAGGCGACGTGGTTCGAAAGACATACAGCTCGGGCGCGCAGGCCTGCACCACTTGGGGCACGTCGCCGCCGAGGTGGTGCGTTGTCCAAAGCAGATCGAGGTTTGCGTGTCGATGTACGCGCTGCAGGCGCACCCACGCATCCCCGGCCGCGCTGCGCGAGTCGAGAACCGCGTGCGCGCCGTCGACCAGCACCACGAGCGAACCGCAGCGTTCGATCCACTGCGGAAGCGCCCGCAGCTCTTGGTCGGCTGCGTTCAACACGTCGAAGCGCGCAGCCGCGTGCGTGGTCAGCACGTTCACGAGCTCGGAGACGTCAGCAGCCGGCGGAAGCGAAGAGAACCTTTCGTCCCCCTCGGCATCCACGAGCACAACGCGCTTGCGTCCACGCTGAGCAAGCGTGGACGCATGCGCCTTCGCGAGCGTTGTCTTTCCAGCGCCCGGACAGCCGATGTACCAGCCGACGCTCACCCGAAAGGTGAACCGGGAAGGTCGCTCGAGCTCGGCGGCGGTGATTGGCGAATCGGCTGCGCTGCGCCGTTATCCCAATCGACGCCCTGCGCCTCTTCGTTCTTTGGCTCGAGCGCCTTCAACGCTCGAACACGCTGGAAAACGAAGAACCCGACGAGGCCCGCGAAGATCAGGCCCGAATACTGTTCGAGCTTGACGCTGACGTCACCAAGTTGGCGCGCAGCTCCGATTGAGAACGGCGCAAGCAGCGCGCGCTCGCTTTCCGACAACTTGCCCAGCGACGGCGGAACGTTGCCGCCATGCGCGAGCGCTGCGCACGTCGCGCTGATCGCAAGATCCGCCAGCGCAAGCACTGCATCGGGATCAGCCGGCGCGCTTTCCTGCGCAGGCTGCGCAGCGTTCGCTGCGTTGTCGCCGTTCGCTTCTTCGCCTACGGGATCAGATCCGCCAGGAAGTTCCGCGAACGCGGCGGAGTCGAGCGCTCCAAGGTCGACGTTTCGTTGTTCGGCGCTGACTTCGCCGCGCGCGACGTCTGCGCCTTGCGCTTGCCCTTCGTCGACGGCGGTTGCCGCGGCGGAAGAGCGTCGCCCTTTCCGTGCTTTCGCGCCAGGTGTCCGCGGATCCCTTGCTTCGTGAACTTCTCGCCGCAGTCGGGGCATGTTTCGTTTCTCTCGAGGTTGTAGTGCTTACCCATTTCCACTGAGCCTCGCGCATCTCGCGGCGCGGTTCAACTTGCGGGCGAATCGAGCTCGAGCGGCGCGTCGGCGATGGGCCAGCGCTCTTCGGGTTGCTCGAGGTCGGCGCGGCGCTCCGCCGCTTGCGCGGCCCAGCGCTCCGCCTTGCGGCGCGCGTCGTTCTCGAGCGCGGCGAACACGCTGGCCCAGTCCGCCGCCTTGACTTGCGCCCGCTCGCCAGGTTCTCGAGCAGGCGAAGGCGCGTCGACGCAGCGCCAAAGCTGCAGCGCGCCCGTGAGCGGCCCGTCGCCGGTTCCGCGAAGCGTGCTCGGGGGCAACATGCCGCGGCTCGCGCGGATCCGCCGGAAGCCTTTGGGAGCGTCGATCGGCGCTTGTTCCGCCTTCGCTCCGGCGACGCCGCCGGTGAGCTCACGCGCGAGCTTCAAGAGATAGCCCGCCATGGCGTCCGCGTTGTCCGGCGAGACGATTTCGACCCAGCACACGGGCCCAAACCCGGCGCGCATCGCGGCCGCTCGGAACCACTGGCGCCAGGCGCGAGGGAGCAGGCACTGGCGTTCGCGGTCGGAGATTGGCGAGCGGTGCAGCCGGCGCTGCACGCCCATTCCCTCGACCCAGGCCTGCAGCTCGGGGCCGCTCATCAACAGGTTCACGTGAGGCCAGCGGCTGCGATGGGCCTCGATCGTCTGCAGATAGCCGATCTTCCCGCCTTTGCGGCGCAGCGATTCCCGCAGGTGATCGTCCCAACACTTGCCCGCGGCCGCGTACGCGGCCCACTTGTTCGGGAAGTTGGACGGGTTGAACGTGAGAACCGCGTACACCCACCACGGACGCGCCAGGATCGCGTCTCTCGCACGCACGAAGTCAGAAGCCCCTCGCACCCTCGCGCAGCGTCTGCAGCGCCAGGAGCCGCAGGCAAACGGCCTGACGCCAGGCGCAGCGCCGGGCGAAGCGGCGAGCTCGCCGGTCGAGAGGTCAACCTCGCCGCGAGGCCAGGTCAGGATTGACCACGCCTCGCGCTCGCACGCATGAACCGATTTCAGCGGGGTCCGCCCAGGAAGGGGGGTCCAATCTTGCCAGCGATCGCCCGGTTGCCACGCGCGCCGAGAGGTCACGGCCGAGCCCCCGTGTACGGAGTTGTTCTAGGTATTGACGAGCCAGCGCGCGACGCGCGCGCGCGCTCGCGCGCACGCACGGACATAAGCAACCGCTGCGCGCCGCGTGGCCTCGAGAAACCTTGCGCAGGCCATAAGCGCGCAGCTCGAGGCGCGTCCACGAAAAGGGGGGCGCGTGGTCCCGACAACCACGCGCCCCCGCAGTCCCGCCAGCAGCAGGCGAACCTACACCTGGCAGCGCACGAAAGAGGGACCCCCGCGCGCCGTTCCCAAACGCGCGAGGTTCCCAAAGCTCCCGAAGTCAACGGCTCGCGCCGCCGCGCCAGGTGCTTTCCCAATTGTTTAGCCCAGGCTGAGTCGCTGCCCCGGCGCCGCGTCCCATTGGATCCACGGCCGATCGGTCAACGGCACGTAGAGGCGCCAGTACGCGAGCCTGCGCTTCCACATGCGACGAGGGCCGCGAGCGTCCGAAATGAGCAGCTCCGCCGCGAGCTTCACGCGGCGCCTTCCGAGCTCGCATCGGCGGTGAAACTCGAGCCACTGCAGAACGGTCGGTTCGTTCACGGCTTCACTTTGCTTCCCGCCGGCGCCTCGCGAGGCGCGAGCTTTTGGTACTCGATCAGTCGAAGGTAAATGGCGCCCTGAATCCCAGCGAGAAAGGAAAGCTCCCGCTGGCAGCGATCGAGCGCCTCTTGCTCGAAATGTTGCTCGAGCTCATGGCGCAGGAAGTGCAGGTTGGCGCTGACGTGGTGCAGGTGTTGTGTCGCCGTTCGAACCGAGTTTTCGAAAGCATTCACCTGGGCCTCGAGATGTTTCGACCTCATCGCTGCACCTCGCTTTCCGCTCGGGCACGCAGCACGCCGTCAGCGACGCCCAGGCGAACGCGCTCGAACCACTGCGCGAACCGAAAGCCCGCCGTGAAGTCAACCTTCAAGTTGACCAGCGCCTGCGCCTCGCGCAGCAGTTGGTCGACGATCGGGTTTCGAACGAGCTCGGCCGCTGACGCCGCGAGCTCGAACATTTCGCGAGACCAGCCGCGCTGGCCAAGCTCATCGACGAAGCGCTGCAGATCCGCCGGGTCTTGTCCGCCGAAGCGAACGGCGGAGTACCCCGCGGCCGACGCCCAACCGCTGCAGCTTTCGAGCCAGGCTTGCCACTCGTCCTCGCTCATGGTGCGCAGCTCTTCGACGGAGCTCGGCGCAGTGCGAACGATCGAGCACGAGCTCGGCGCAAAGAGCGTTGCTCCGCACGCCGCGAAGAACGTCACGGGAACGATCCAGTGCGCATTCTCGAACAGGAACCGCACGTTTCGATTCAGCTTCAACCGAAGCCCCCTTCCGCGGCCGCGGCGCCTTCGCCGCGGAACACTTTGGCCCACGGCGCGAGCTGCTTCGCATTGCAATCGCCGCACGCAACGAGCGCCTTCGAAACGAGCGCCGCGCTGATAGCGAGCTGCCCGTACTGCTGCCAGGAACCGGAGTCGAACGGCCGCACCTCGGCAACGCAGGTGTCATCGGTCCAACGCTGGCGCTTGATCAGCCATCGCTGGTTCTTGCAACGCTCGCACACTGCGCCGCGCGTCATCGCTGCACCTCGTTCAGAATCGCGAGCGCCGCGGCGAGCTGTTCGACCACAACCACGCACTGCGCGCGAGAAAGCCGCTCGAGGTCGATTGGCTTCACGCACTGCAGCGCGACTTCCACGGCCGCGCCCTTGATGCCACGCGAGACGCTCGCGAGCACCTTCAAGCGCTGCAGCACCTCGAGCACGTGCTGCGGCGGTTGCTCGCTGCGCGCACGGCGCATGTCCTCGAGCGCGCGCTCGAGCTCGGACGTCGCCGTGATCACTTGACCGCTCTTGAGCAGCTCGAGCGCGCAAGCAACCTGCGCGTAGGCCGTCCCCGTGACGTCGACGTGGCCGGCGGGAATCGAGGCCAGCGCAGACGGGGGCGCTGCCCCCGCGCGCGCTGCGCTTGCTCCCCCGGACGAGACCGACCCGACGCTCGAGGTTTTCGGCGCGGCGCGCTGAGCGTGGCCTCGAGGCTCGGGCGAGCCAGGCATTGAGCCGATGGATTCAGACTTCACGGGCGCCCGTCCTTTCCAAGCACGAGCTCGCGCAGGAATTCGCCAAGCAGCGAGGTCACGTGTTCCTCGAGCTTCGGGCCCACTTCGACGCCCAGGCGGTTCGCGACACACTGCAGCTCGAGCGGCGACAGCCGCGCGGACAGTTTGAGGTCGCCGTTCTTCGGCGAGGTTTGAACGCGAATCACGCGAGCACCACCGCGCCGCGGCGCTGCAGGTGCAATCGCACGAACGAACGAACAGACGGAAGCCGCGAAGCGCCAGGCGCACGCAGCACGAGCTCGGCGCGCGTTCGCGCCGAAGCAGGGAGCTTGGTTGTCATTGCAGGATCCAGGGTTGAGCGCTCCGCCGGCCTGCAGTGCGACGCGAACACGTCGCGAGAAGCTGCGCAGCCAGGCGAAGAGCGGACGGTGACCGAAACCGCGCGTTTCCTGCAGGGATCCCGCAGAAAGCGGCCCGCCGGATCTGACACCCGGCGGACCGCTCGAGCGGATCCTGCTATGAGCCGCGTCGGTTCGGATCGAGCGGTGTCAGCGCTCGACTACCTGAAACTGCGCACTGCCCTGCGGGTTGTCAAGTAGTCGAAACGCAGCCTGATTTCACCCACGAAAAGACCGACGCAATGGATCAGCGCTCGCGAACGAGAAGGGCATCGAGCTTGGCCTCGATTCGCTCGAGCTGTTCGCTCCTGAGCTCATCGGAGCGCTCGAGACGAGAGACGCGCTGCGCCTGAGTGTGAACGGCTGCGAGCGCCCAGGATCCAAGGGCGATCGCAGCGCCCACGGCCACCGCGCCCCAACCACGGAGCGAACCGCTCGGGGCGGAAGAGCGACGAACAGGCTGAGCGGTGTCATGTGTGGCGCAGGTCATGGAACGAGGTTGTAGCCAGTGGTCGCGGTGTACTCGCGGAAACGAAACTTCGCGATGCAGTACGCCGACGAGTAGCGCACGCGGCCGCCGCCAATCGGCACGTCAAGATTCACAATCACGGACTGCTGCGGCGGAACCTTGACCAGGCGCGAGCTCGCGCTCGCTGTTTCGTCCGACCCGATGGCGTAGCGCTCGGTCACTTCGGCGCGGACAACATCCTCGAACGGTTGGTTCGTTGTGTTCGTGATTCGCAGCTGCGCCGGATACGTCCCGCTCCAAAGCGACGGGTTGACAGTGGCGTCCTCGGCCGGCGAGAGGATTTCGAGCACGATCGGAATCACCCAGAAACCAGGGCGCCCTTGCTCGGCCGCGATCTGCGGCGACGTCGGAACGCTGCCGCCGCCGACCACCTTGATTTCGAACGCGGGGTCCGTGACGTCGACGCTCGAGACAAGCGGCTCTTCGTTGTTCGCGAACACGCTTCCAAGCGCGTCGACGATTCCGCCGGCGTCTTTCGCAGCGCGCAGCAGCAGGAACAATCCAGCGGCCGCGGCGATACCCCCGCCGTAGAGCGCGAGCTGCTTTTGCTTGGCGGGCAACGGCGCGTAGAGGCCTGCAGCGATCCCTGCAGCGCCTCCAAAGAGCAGTGCTCCGCCGAGCTTCGCGCTCACCCGAGAACCCAACCGGTGAGGTAGGTCATGGGCGGATCAGCCAGCGCGCCGTTCCGCGCGTTGTCGGCGACGAACGTGGACGTCGCAGCCGAAATGAACTGCGGCTCGATGGTGACCACTTGTTCGCCATCGAACTTCGCGACGAGTCGACAGCTCGAGGTGCGAATCACGCCGTTTGCGAGCAGCGCGCCAGCAAAGCGAACGTCAGAGATTCCGACCGCTTCGATGCCGATCTGAGCTCCGCCAGCTCCGACAGCGCTGCAGCTCACCACGAGCTCGAGGTCGACGGTGCCAAGCAGTCCGCCGCCAATCGCGATCATCGGCGACGCCACGCCGGCGAGCGGCGCCCACGTCGCGCTTAGATCGTCGTACGTGGTGGTTGCGTTGTCGTCTGCGTAGTCCGGGCAGAAAAAGAGCCGCTTCGGAACCTGATTTTCGAAGTTCGAAACGCAGCGCCGCGTATCGGTGTCCTCGAAAACGGCCGTCCCCGTACGCACCCAACCGACGAAGCGCCACGAACGGCCGCCCGCCGCGTCGCTCAGGTAAAGGCCCACGGAAGTCGCGGAGTTGCTCGGAGCAGTTTCCGACAGCGCCAGATCGCCAAATGCCGAGACATACGCGAAGTAAAGCGTGTCGTTGCTCGGCGCGATAGTGTCGCGCGTTCCGTCCGCCAGGATCAGAAAATCAGTGATCGCACACGCGAGCGGTGTTTCGATGTTGATCCGGCGCGTCGCAACTTCGATGTACGGACCCTTCGCGCCGAAGAACTGCAGAGTGGCGCTTGACGGCGCGCCGTTGAAAACGCGCAAGCGGCCGCCGTTGTAGCCGACGATCGCCTCGGTCGGATCAAGGTTTGAGTTCGTGATCGAGCCTGAGATGTTCATTGCTTGCGGTTTCCGGTTCTTCGAGCGACGGGCCATTTTCAGCTCAGATCCAGGTACGTGATGTTCACGCTCGCGATATCCGCGGCCACGAAAATCGGGCCCTTCCACAGAGTTTCGCGCGTGAGAGTGACCGACGCACCTTGACCGCTCAGGATCAGCCCGAGCTGCGATCCTGAGGCCGCGTCCACAGTGGCATTGAAGCCGACCGAAACCTTAGGCGTGCTCGGAGTTCCGACAGTGATCGTGATCGAGCGCCGGAACAGGTTTTGGCCGACAAGTTGCTCGGCGGTGTTCGGCGTCGCGCTGGTTGTCAGTCGACCTTGAACGAAAGTTTGGTGGCCAGGCTCGCTCATCGCAGCAGCCACGATCGCAGGATCGTCGGCGCTGATCTGACGAAACGCTGCAGACGAAAGCGAGTCATAGCGGACATACCAGATGCCTGGCGCCCACAAGAAAATCACGCCAGGCCCGAAAGCGTGCTGAGCCGTGAGCTCGGAAACGTACGAACCAACCGCGCTCGCAGCCACTTCGGGCAAGTAGAACACTCGGCCGAGCAGCTGCTGCATCGGGAAGAGGATCGTCGGACGGTCGACCGCAATCGACTTCCAGCCGTCGCTGTTGCCAGCGTGCATCCAAGTATTGAAGCGATTCGTCGGCGCGTAGCGGCCCAGCAGGTTCGCAGGCAGAGAGGGGTCATTCTGCCCCGTGAAGCCACGTCGCACGCCGCGCCCTGCGTCGAGCGCGGCCGGGAAGCCGCGGGGGTCGACGCCGGGCTGAAATCCGCCGCGCGACACGTCAGATCCGCCGCCGTCGAATCCCGGCCCGTCGTTGAACGGCCGGCCGGGAACGTACGTAGCGTCTGCGCCAGGCGGAACGAACGGCCGCGAGCCGCCGCCGAAGGATCCTTCGCGCGCCATAGCTATTTCCCCTTCGCGAGCAGCAGCAGCGCGACGGCTGCGATGGCGATCACCACGGGCGCACTGAACCCAGGCGTTCCGACTTCCTCCGCGGCCGGCGGTTTGGCGGGCAGCTGCGCAGCCACGGGAATTTCGCCGGGCACGATGACGTTGCCCGTGCTCGCCGGCGGCGGGCGAACGCCGCCGTTCTTGAAGTTGTTCGCGATCGTCTGCCACTGCTGCAGTTGGCCAGCGAGCGGCGCCAGCGTGTTGTTCGCGAAGTCGAGAACGCCGCTTGCGCCTTGCCCGAGCTTCGTGGTGAGCGAATTCGTAGCGGCTCCGATGTCAGCAAAAAAGCTCATGTGAGAAGCACCAGTGCAGCGCCGACAGCAGCCAAAAAGAGCAGCGCGCCGCCCGTCCGGCGAGATTCAGCCGGCGCGCTGGAATCGACCGCGGGCGAGCCGCTGCCGATGTTCGAAGTTGATGCAGCCGCGCCGCTGCTGAGCAGCGGCGAGCGATACGGTTTCGTGAGCAGCGTTCCGTCGATCGTCGCAACGAGGCCGGGCATTGTGTCGGCGCCGGTCGGTCCCGAATATCCGATCAGGTTGGACACCATCGGCGGCGGAATCTCGAAAGCAGCTTGATTGATCAGCGGGGCCATCGGCGCAATCTCGATCGGTTGAGCGAACACGGCCTCGAGCGCGGAGCGCACTTCCGGAAGCAGACGGCCGTACCAGTAGGGCGATTCATCGCGCAGGATCGCAGCTTGTTCAACGAATCGCTGCAGCGCCTCAGGATCGCCTGGGCGAGTGACGAGACGGTTGAACCACTGTTCGGCCGCGATTGAGGCCTCGCGCACGCGCTTGGATTCTTTACGGCCTGCGAGCGACAGCCCGCCGCCGATTGACTTCGCGAACGGGCTGACCAGGTTCTTTCGACCGCCCGTGATCAGCTTCGAAAGCCCTT
>Ga0208360_1000408_pt1 | contig 10323 bp, 18 predicted proteins | sample LakMenE27Jul10ns_FD_150739 | JGI IMG/M metagenome (GOLD analysis project Ga0208360, IMG submission 150739) | Freshwater microbial communities from Lake Mendota, WI - 27JUL2010 deep hole epilimnion ns (SPAdes) | ecosystem: Environmental > Aquatic > Freshwater > Lake > Epilimnion/Euphotic zone ...
ATTGTAAGCATCAAAAATGTAGTAATCAACCATTCTTTGAATTTCCGTATCAACTGGATAATGAGAAATCAACATAATCTTACGACCAAGTGGTTTTAAGCTCTCAATCGTATCTTTTGTAAGCTGGACTCTACTTTTTAGATTAGGATATGTTCCCAAAACAATTACTTCTTCTGTAAGCAATTCCTTTTTAGGGTTCAATATCTCGATTATCTTGTCAGCATCAGTTTGTAAATCCCCAGATAAGTAATTCATATTTTTTAATCCGTGATACCTATTAAGATATACATCAAGATTGTACATCAGCTTTGGCAAATCTGTGTATTCTAATGCCTCTTTTATTACGATAGGATTTAATTCTTTGTTACCCCTATCGCCTTTTGATGGGAAAAGAAACAAATCTGCTGCTTTCATAAAATCTTCTGTGTCCGACCTTTCTCCCCAAATCATTACATTCTTTAATCTATCGTTTTCTTGCCTCCACTCCATCAGTGGCTTCCAATAATTTTCAAAATTATCTGCCTGATTACCTAAAAAATGAAACTTTACTTTATACTCTGATAGTTTATCACAAAGCTCAAAAGCATATTTTTGGTTCTTTCTCGGAGTAAATAAACCAACAATTATGATATGCTTATAGTCGCTTTCTAATCCGAGCTTTTTACGAATATTTAGTTTGTCTTGACTCTTTACATCTACGGGATACTCAATTACCTCGTAAGGTATAGGCAAATGAATATATTTTAGAGCATTATATGGGCTGACAAAAACAAACTTATCAGGCATATATGTTTTCTTCAGCGGATTAAAACTGCTATCGTGAGTAGTTTCAATTATTGTATATGTTCGCTCTTTTCTATAAACCCAATCAGCCATTTCGTTGCTCATAAACATCTCTGGAAATTCTTCCATAGATATTACATCAGGTTGCCATTCATTTATGATATTCTGAAGTTCCTGTGTTTTGTTATCTCCTAAACTCTTAAATCTATCATTACCGATTAAATCAATTATTCGATTACGCTGCACTACAAACTTCCAAGCGACAAATGCGTGTTCAACAACCATAATATCGAACTCATTAACCAGTAACTTGACCTTATTTGCCGTTACTTGAGGTGCGCCGCCAGTACTTAAATGAGGAGTAATTATTAATAACCTTTTCATATTAAAGATTTAATACTTTCAAAAACTTGGTCTATGCTCGGATGACACTCGAAGGTTGGTTTATTTTCCAAGCACTTAATTAGAGGAGCTACGCCTTGAATATTGCCCCATTCTTTAATTCCGTACTTGGCATTAGAACCACACTCAAGACCACAACCGCCTCGTACATAAGCATATTTGTAATCTTGTTTACCGCCATTTCTATAAGGTATTCTGAATTCTGGTTTAATAGAAGAACCCAAGTGAACAATAGGAGTATCGGTAGTTCCTGCAAGATGCAGAAGTCCGCTATCCATAGTAATAAAACATCTTGCTTTTGAAATCAAATTCCAACAATCACTAATATTTGTCTTATTCATCAGATTTAGCCCTTTTTCAATCTCAAAATTGAAAACTGGCTTTTGTACATTGAAAAATCCCGTTTCGCTTGAGTCCTTACCTATTGATATAACATTTAATCCAATATCATTTAACATTTGCGTCAGATTCATCCAATTTATTGAAGGCCAAGTTCTTACAGGCCAAGTGCTTACTGGATGAATTAACACATACTCTTTTGGGATTTCAATATTAAAATCGTGGGTAGGTCTGTAATAACACTCTAATTCATCTTTGGCTAACATAAAACCTAAATGAATAGCGTGAAACTGACGAATATCACACATATTATGCTTGTACTCTATGCCATATTCGTTCTTTTTACCTACATTATAGAATGAGTTGTGCATTAGATAATGCTCTTTGAAATATTCCATATCAACAGAGGTTACTTTGAAGCTATCCTCTACATAAGGATTCATTTTGAATATCTCTGGTATTCTTGAAAGAATAGTTACCTTCCTTTCGTAATAATCGTGTAATTTCTTTATTGTAGGTGTAGCACAAATAAGGTCGCCAAGACCATTACAATCACCCAAGTTTAAGCAGATAGGTTTCATTTATTATATCCAAAGTATTGAAAGAACCAATTATATCTATTGTAAATCCAATCACATATTTGAGGGCCGAGTATTCTCATAGCATCGGATTGCTGAAGCTCTAATCTATTCCTGATAATGTGGTCGCCAAAACCCTCATTAGGCGCATCATCTTCATCTGTTATTTGGGGTATGTAGTCAAAATTGTGAGAGAAGATTGGAACTTCAAGATAATTGTAAATCCTGTTCATCTCTAACTCTGGTCTTAAACAAAAGTCCTCATACTTTATAAATAAAATCTTATTTGCATATCCCATTTGTAAAACTGATTCTAATCTTTCAACGGCAATACCGACTGGTGGTGTCATTGACCAACTATCTATTCTTTTAGCAGTAGTGTTGTTTCTTAATTCCCCCCAATTAATCATTCTTTCTTTGTCTGGATGTTTCCTAAATGCTTTTTCCATACTTGTAAAAACATCTCGCAAATCCCTAATCATACAAATCATCTTTGGTTGATAGGGCATAAAAGTTTCAAGCCAGTTGATATAAAAACTCCAAGACCTTCCTTTATCTAAATAATACTTTTTATCAGTTATTGCTTTGGCGTATCCGTGTATTCCTTCGTTACAAAAAGAGGCAAATGCCTTTTTCATCAACTCTGGTTGTTTAGAAAATTTGAACTCATTTACTTCGGTATAATTAATTTTTGCTCCGTACAATAGTTCCATCAACCCACTTGTAGGAGTAACATAAAAATCAGGGTTTTGTCCTATAATGTTTTGAAGCAAGGTAGAACCTGCTCTTGGTAAACTGGATTGAAAGAATATTTTAGGCATTTCAGTAGTTTATGTAGTAGCCGTATTCGTGTGTACCCATAAGTAATCGCATATGTGGGTATCTGTGCATAAATAGTTCGTGTGTAAGGTCGGGTTGTAAGTGTGTTTCGTGAGTGTTATCAAATTCAGCACCTTGCTCGTATAAATAAGGCACACCAACCAAGCACTTTTTACCTTTCTTTTGAATTTTAGAAAGGAACTTTTGAGCTTGTTCTACGCTCATATGCTCAATTATATCTCCTAAAATGATGTAGTCATAATCATCAATATCGAAAGTAAGAATGTCTGCTACAAACAAGTTGTTATACTTGCTTTTTAAGTCAAACATCTCTACATATTTTGGGAATATCTCAATACCATCAATAAGCTGAAAGTGATTTTTAAGCAGATGAGAGTAAGTCCCACAACCTGCACCTGCATCAAGTATAGTTGCAGTAGCGGGTATATGCTCTAAAAAGTGTTGTTTAATCTCGTTTTTGTAAAGCCCAGTGCTATAAGGCATATTAGTATGATTTGTATGATTTTTCTTCTACTATTTCAGAGCCATATAGCTCATTGATTTCCCTTTTTACCCTTGCTCTTTCATCGTTTTTAATATAAACCTGCCTTGCCCAATAGATAAACTTCTCTCCAAAGTCCTTATTTGCTTCGTGTGAGCGTTTTGCATCCTCAATACCCCAGAGCGTTTGATTGATTTCATACAACTTTTTGTAAAGTGATTTTGATTGAAAATCAGCGTCTAAATTCAGTGAAATTTTGCACAAAAAATCGTACTCTTTTTTGATGTTTTTGAGCTTAATTTCATCAGTGATTTTATTGAGCTTTATTTCAAGTATTGTAACCTTATCAAAAAGCTCTCCGACAGATACTGGGATATTAATCATTTGAAACCAATTTGATTTCTTTGAGTTTGTTGTTGTTGTCCACGCAAAAGTGGAAGTAGAGTAAAGAATAATAAACCTGCAATAGATAGAAATGCAATACTCTTATACATCTTCTTATCAAGAGTGGCTATTTCTACCTTGTAATCACTTTCAGAAAGTGTTTCAGGTTGTTTTTCATTAGCAACTTTAATTTCCAAATCAACTAATTCAAGCTCTTGCTTTAGTTTTTGTCTTTTAAGTTCTAATGATTGCCTCTTTTTTAGGTTGGATATTTCCGAACTGGTACTATTTTTTCTCATATTCAGCTATTTTCTCTGCTCGTAAAAGTAGAGCAAATTGAACACAAAAAAAAGATTTTTTCATAAAAAAAATAACATTAATTTTAACCCCAAAGTGAAATTAAATTGAAGAAGATATTTTTCAATAGTAGTATGCCTCGTTCTGGTAGCACTTTGCTGCAAAATATTCTGGGCAATAACCCAGATATATATGCAACACCAACGAGCGGACTTATCGAATTGCTTAAAGAATCTCGTAAGATTTACTCTGGTTCTCCACAATTCAAGGCCCAAGACGAAAATCAGATGAAATCTGCTTTTTTGATGTATTGTAGATACGGCATTGACGGTTATTTTGACGGCCTTACACAACGCAAATACGCAATAGACAAGTCAAGGGGGTGGGCTATCAATTATGGGTTTTTGAAAGCCTTTTACCCTAATCCTAAAATTATATGTATGGTCAGGGATTTGAGGGAAATAGTGGCCTCGATGGAAAAAAACTACCTAAAATACCCTGAAAAGACAGAGTTTCAGTTAGAAGAACATCTTAAAGCGATAAATGTCGGAGAAAGGATAACCTACTGGATGAAAACATTACCCTTAAATACCTTGTTCAAACTACAAGAGGTCATAAGAAGGGGGTGGGGGGAAAAAATGCTCTTTATAAGATTTGAAGATTTGACCGAAAATCCAGAGGCAGAGTTACAAAAAGTATATAAATACTTGGAGCTTCCTTATTACAAACACGATTTTAATAATATTGAGCAGGTTACTTTTGAGGATGATAAGTTTCACGGGAGGTATGGCGACCATAAAATTCAAAAAACTATAAAACCAGTACCCTTAAAGGCAGAAAAATATCTTGGAGAATTTATATGCAATCAGTTATATGAAAAGAACAAGTGGTATTTCGATTATTTCAATTATAAAAAGTAATGGCGATGAAGCTATCTGTAAAAATAAGATATAACACAAACTATCCTCAAAAACACGATAAGAAATGGCGTGTATTAGTGGATGAAAATCAGCATTTTGTAGATGAAGTTGTGATAAATTGCAAATCATTTACCACAGAGGATATAGTAAAGTCGGATACTGGAGAGGATGTTTTGAAGTATCATTTATCCTGTAATCCTAAAAATGTTTCTTTTGTAACTCGTAAAGGAAAACTTAAAGCCGTAATCAAATGATAATTCTATTTTATGGTCAACCTGCTTCGGGAAAGACCACACTTGCAGACCAATTTTATGAAAATGCCCTTTTAGAAAAGCCAGTTTTTTTCATAAAAATAGACGGAGATAAATGGAGGGAAATAACAAAAAACAAAGATTACTCAAAAGAAGGAAGAATAAATAATCTGAAGGGGGCTTTTAATATGGCATTGTACCTTGAAGATTTGGGCTTTACGCCAGTTTTGAGCTTTGTTACTCCTTATCGTGAGCTTCGTAGATATTTACGGGAAAACGCCAAAGGTTTGGTAGAGATATATTTGAAGTATAGTGGGGATAGGGGAAGGAATATGAACTTTGCCACTGACTTTGAAGTACCTGTGGATGATGAGTATAGCTTATGTTTTGATACATCAGTTAAATCTATTAATGAATGTACTAACGAAATTATAGAATTTGTAAAAAAAATCTTATGAGTTGGGATAAAAAGATTCACGCAAGTAGCAGTATGCCTCCTAAAAAGGGGAGATTTGCCTTGTTTATTGGTCGGTGGCAACCACTTCACGAAGGTCATAAATCTTTGTTTGACAGAGTGTTAGCAGAGGGAAAGAATGTTTGTATTGCCATTCGTGATATTGAACCAGATGAGAAAAACCCGTTTTCTCCAGTGGATGTAAAAAAGAACATTGAGATAGAATACTCTGAATTTATAGAAAAAGGAAGGGTTAAGGTCATAATCATTCCCGATATTTCCTCCGTAGAGTTTGGCAGGGGTGTCGGATACGATATTATTGAGCATATTCCACCCCCTGAAATCGCTGATATTTCGGCTACAAAAATTAGAGAAGAAATGAAAAAACAGGGCAAACTATGATAGTTGAAAAAAAAAGACACATAGCCAAGACAATTAGCTACCGATTGTTAAGTTCTGGGATAGGTTTTATTATGATGTATTTTGCTACTGGTAGCATTACATATGGAGCTGCTTTTTCCGTAGCCGAGCTTCTATATAAGCCAATTCAGTACTACCTGCACGAAAGGGTATGGTATAAGTACATTAAATATGGCTTAAAAGAAGAAAAATAAACAAAAAAAAATGACTTACTTTTACCTATAATGCCATAATTTAGTGGCACAAAGGGATACTATGCCCCCAAACGAAACAAACAAAACTTTAGATATGAGTTATGATGTGGCTCAAAAGGTAACACATATAGAAGATAAAGTGAATGATTTATCTACTGAAATGAAGGAAATGCGTGAGCTTATCAACAAGATTTATGTTTCCGTAACTGGTGATGAAGAATTCGGACATAAAGGGTTGGTAAAGCGTGTGGAAAGTTTAGAAACGACCAAAAGAAAATGGGAAAATAAGGTTAATTGGATGTATGGATACGCCTTTGGTGCAGGTAGTTTATTGGCATTAGGATTTGAACTTGTAAAAAATTATTTCAAATGAAAATCAAAACTGGTCAAGCAATTTTAATAGGAGTTCCTATTTTACTCGGCGTTTATCTTATCATTAGGCAATTCACAAAGCCAAAAAAGGCTAATCAAACATTTCCTGAAGAAACTACTGAAGAACCTCCTGTAGTTACAGGTGGTGGTAGTGGAACTTCAACTCGTAATGATAATTTTCCTTTGAAAAAAGGCAGCAAGGGTAATAATGTAAGGAGATTGCAAAATGCACTTCTAAAATTAAATCCATCAGCATTACCAAAATATGGTGCTGACGGAGATTTTGGAAACGAAACAGAAGGTTGGTTACAAGTTCAGACGGGAAAAACAACTTGCACTGCTCAAGAGCTTACACAACTTGAGCTTTTGGCAGCAAAAAAAACTGGAACTTGGACAACTCCTATGTCTGACCCTAATCCTACACCTTATACACCTCCGTTCGGTTCTTGGTAAACGATTATTATGCCTTTAACATTAGACCAAATATCAGAGTATTTACGCAAGGCGGCGGAACAAGCAGGTCAGGTAAAGCAAGAAGCATCTGATAAAAAGATAGGCGAAAAAGTTTTGGATGAAATAGCTGCTCAATCCGAAGCAATTCAATCTGGTATTAATAAGCTATTGGGAAATATAGGGATTGTAACAGAAAAGCAACTTGACGAAATAGACGAACAATTAAGAATACAAAAGGAAAAGCTATTATCTGAAGAAAGCAAAAAAACTAAACGAAACTTAATTACTTATTCCGTATTAGGTATAGCTACGATAGGTTTATTGTGGTTTTTAACCAAAAAGAAATGATATGAACACGAACAACAAAGCAATGATAAAGGCGGCTCTAATGTTTGGCGGAGGTTTTCTGCTCTTTATCATCGTTAAGAACTACAAGCATAAAAAAAGTACACCGAAATCTTTCGATGCTGCTACCGAAAAAAAGGAATCAAAACCTTACACACCTTCAGAGCAAGAATTACAAAACGCTGAAATAGTTGCTACTGCTTATTCAAGTGCTATGCAAAACAACGAGCCATCATCCAGATTGTCAGAGCTGAACAGAGAGCTTACAAAAGAGTTTGGAATGCGTTGTTATATGGACAAGTCAGGTAAACTTGTTGTGTGTGATGTAAGTGGAAATATCATTACTACCAAGTAATGGCAGTATTTAATGTACAGATATTAAACGATAGCCCTGCATTATTAGTGGAAATTCAGGATGCGGGTGTCCCTGCGGTTACTTATTCTCAAGTAAGAAATTCGCTGGGCCAGTACATTTATTTAGTTGAAGCATTTTATATGTATTGTTCTAATCTATCGCAACTGATAGGGTTAGTTAACTACAATAGATATGATGCAGATGGAAATAAGTTTGTAACAAATATTGCAACAACAGTTGACCCTTATCAAGATAATACTTCAATAGTAGTTGACTTATCTGATTACAATACTGATGTTGTGTTGAATGGTAATTCGAGCTTTTCAGCAACTATCTTGCCGAATGCAGATGTTAAACTGACGATGTACACAAAAAGAATTACTACATCTTTCGGTAGAAATTTACAAGAGTTCTTGTATGGAGAAATAATCTCAAACAATCCGAACTTCTTTGATAATTATGGAAATCTCGCTTCAATTATAGCACTTAATGAATACTTATCTACCCGACCTAACCCACCTGCCATAGATGGTGTGTTTGGAGGTAATTTAGCATTAGGACAAGGTATAAGTTGGAATAAACCCCAAGAAGGTTTATATCGAAGAAACGAAGTCCCAGTAAAAGGAGAACAAGGTTTTGAAGAAAATCAAGAAGTAATTAAGCCAGATATTATAAACCAAGAAAACGATAAAGTACCTATTGTTATGTTATCAATAGCGGCTTTGTCAGTTGCGGTATTATTGATTAAAAAGGATTGATGAAACAACACCCAAATTTTGCACAGGTTGATGTTTCCTTACGAATAAAGAATTTAAGGAACTACGCACAGACGGCGAATGTTATGGGCAACCCATACAATTTGCTTGATACTGCGAATGCACAAACTGAATATCGTTGGAATATCACGGGTTTTGTTTTTACAACAGAAGATACTACGACCCTTGAATGGAAGGCAACTGGGCAGCCAACATTTAATCTTTATACTTCCATACTTGGCGCACAAACTATTGAATCGGTACTCATATCCCTGAATGGTTTAGGTATTGGGTATTTTTATACATATGTAGATGCAGGTCAAACATACATATCTACGAACAATGATAATTATGTCTTTAATGATTTAAGTATTATTGGTGGCGGTGGCGGTGGAACAACATCAATAAATACCAACACGACAGGAATTACCGCAGCAACAACCACCACAGTAGCTACTGCTGGCACATCGGGAACCAACGCCAATCTGCCACCGTACTATGCCCTGTGCTACATAATGAAAACCTAATATGGATTGGCAAACTCTTATCAATCTGGGTTTAGGGTGTGTCATTGCGGTTGTTGGATGGTTTGCCAGAGAGATTTGGGATTCCGTTAAAGAACTGCGCAGAGATATTCATCAAATAGAAAAAGACCTACCAGAAATCTATGTGCGCCGAGACGATTTAAAAGAGGTGCGCATAGAAATGATTGCTAGGTTTGACAAACTTGAAAGCATAATGTCATCGTTTTTTGATAGGCTAAACGACAAGGCGGACAAATGAATTATGGCGGAACTCGACCCAATTATTGCGGCGGCTCAGAATGCCACCAAAGGCATAAAATCTGCCATTAAATCCGGCAAGGAAATAAGCTCGGCCGTTGAATCTATTCAAAATTTTGGTGTAGCAGAACTAAAGGCCCGCCAGGCATACAAGCTAAAGACTAAGACCAAGACAGACGAAATCACCATTATGACCGCCATGGCGGAATGGCGAAGGTTATATCGAATCAAGCAGATGGAAGATGAAGTTAAGGAATTACTCTGCCAACAGTTTGGCGAGGACGAAGGCCGTGTCCAGTTTGGCAAGGTCTTAGACCTAAAAGAAAAGATGCAGAACGAAGCCAGGACAAATAAGCAAGAATTAAACGATGACCTGAAACGGTGGCGACAGGTCCAAATCTATGCGGTGATGTTTTCGTTTTTGTTAGTGACCCTTTATTACATTTATAAAGGCCATCTATGAGTGAGCGCCAGGACACGCTAACCAAGGTTCTGGCGTATGTAGATTCGCCATTCAAATTGTTTGCATTGATTTTGATGGCGTTATTGGCGTTCTTTGGTTATATGCTCCATGACAACCGAGACATAATCATCGGGACATATCGGGAACACCAGAAGCTGCCCCAAATTGCTGAAGGCCGAATCGATGATGCGGCAACGCATCTGTTCAAATATACCAACGCCCAGGTTGTTGCCGTGTTCAAAGTAAATCCAATAACAAACAGTCGGACCCTGTTTCGGGCATATACCAAAGAGGGCCGAGAAAAGAGCATGGAAGGGCTCGATGTTGGGCTCTTTAGCAGCAACGCATCAAACAATAAGGATGTGGTGGCCATGATGGCCAATGAGATACCGTGCGGAGAATACAAGACCGCGCAATCAGAAATCGGCCTTTGGTACATCGAAAAGGGGATGGCC
>Ga0208360_1000411_pt1 | contig 10272 bp, 30 predicted proteins | sample LakMenE27Jul10ns_FD_150739 | JGI IMG/M metagenome (GOLD analysis project Ga0208360, IMG submission 150739) | Freshwater microbial communities from Lake Mendota, WI - 27JUL2010 deep hole epilimnion ns (SPAdes) | ecosystem: Environmental > Aquatic > Freshwater > Lake > Epilimnion/Euphotic zone ...
ATGTTTAGTTTATGCAGTTAGAGATTCTGCACAAATTAATCTTAATCATAGAAAAATCTACAAACAAACTAACTAAAGGGAAAAATGACTAAAAAAGACTATATAGCAATAGCTAATATAATCAAATCTACTTACAATAAAAGAAGTAGTAATGATGCCATTGATTTTAAAATTGATGAAATAAGAAATAATTTTGTTATTTCTTTAGCTAATTATTTTGAAATTGATAATCAAAAATTTAATAGACCAAAATTTATTAATGCTTGTTTTGGTACTGTTCAAAGCAAAACTAACTAAAGAGAAAAATATGACTAAATATTATACTTGTTATTTTAAATCACTTAAAATTGGCAAAAAAATTTTGAATGATTTATTCTTTGTAAGTCTTGATGGTGAGTCTTGGTTGGAAGTTAATCACAAACCAGATGCAACAATTAAAGATTATAAAAAAATTGAAACATTATTTAAACCTAAAAAAAATAAAGATGGTTCAATTTCAGAATATATGAAAATTGATATTTCCTTTTTAAAATATCAAGCACATTATAATAATCAAAAAGTAGAAATAAAAGAGGTAGCATAATGAGAACTGTAACTTGGAATAACAAAGAATATCCATTACCTTTTAAAGTTAATCTTAAATGGGACAACGGAAAAGTAATTAATGTTCAAAATCGCTTTGGTGGTCAAAGTTGTGATCTGCCTTGGTTTGCTGTGGCAGTTTACGATATGATTATGGGTGCTGAACTACTGGAACAGTGGGAAGATCACGCACAAGGTTTGGATTGGTTTAGAAAACACTTTCCAAAAGAATATATGGTTTTATTGGATTGATTATGTTTGTAATTGATTTGAAAGACAGAACTGTGGCAGAATTTTCTCAACAGGAATTGAATTTATTTTATCATTCTAAAATAATTAACAAGCCCTATTATAATGATAGATTTGTTCTTGTAAAAGATAAAAAGACTGCTGTTAAGGTAATTAAAAAACTAATAAGGAAAGGTTTTTAAATGAAAATAAGAGAACTATTGAAAATACAATCTGCATTTGAAAATTCTTCTATTCCAGAAGATTTGTTGGAAGAAGAAAACTATTATTGGTCCAAATCTAAAAACGATTATATTAAAATACTTGATTTAGATTTACACCATTTAATGCGAATCGTAATTAATTTGATTGATAGCGAAAAAGAACAATTAGAGAACAACAATAAAGATTCATTTAAAAAATTAGAAATATCATTAGCGATTGGTAGAATTTTAAATGAGGTTGATAAAATACAATCAAATATAAGTGAGGTATCTAATGACAAAACCTAAATTTACTTTAGCTTTAGAATACTTTGATAAGTTTAAAAAAGCTACTAATGAAAAAGATAAACAATTTTATTATAGCCAATATATGAATGAAGTTTTTAGAGTAGATCAACTATATGCTGAAGATGATAAAAAAAATAAAAAAAAGGGTTGAAATGATTTGTACTATGACTGATGCCGAAATGAAATTAATGGTTTCTTGTTTAGAGTTTAAACTACAAGACAAAATAGATAACGATTTAGAATCGGTTATAGATTTAAAAACTTTAATCAAAAAGCTGAATATTATGATTGAAAGGCAGACACCCTATGAGTGAAATATATAATGGTTTATCTTTTTATGAAATCACATTATTAATTATATTAATACTATTACTAATAACAAAGGGAAAAATATGAATAAAGAAATTAAAGACGCAATAGGGTTTCTGATAGCAGGAATTTTATTTCTATCAAGTTATTTATTAATCTATTTCTATATATACTAGATGAAAAAAATATCTGAACTTGATATTCTGATCGGTTGCCAAGAAATTATAAACAATTATTTTGTTGTGCAAGAATTTTCTCACAATAAAATTACATTGTATCAAAAGTTAATTTATAACAACCTTACAAAACTAATAGAGGAGAAAAAGAAAAAAAAATGAATATATTTCATTTAGATAAAAACCCTAAGATTTGTGCTAGTTATCATTGTGATAAACACGTTGTTAAAATGATTCTAGAAACTGCTCAAATGCTATCTACTGCCTATCAAAGACATTTTGGAGTTAATGATAAACTATATAAAACTGCTTATCCAAAACACCCTATGACATTATGGGTGGGCAATTCAAAAGAAAACTTTTTATGGACTTTAGATTTATTAGAGCATTTATTAAATCAATATACTTTAAGATATAAAAAGATTCATTCATCAGATCGCATTTATAAGGTTTTAAGGTCCTTAGATTTAAATGGTTTTATATCTAATGGATTTATTAAACCCCCATTATGTATGCCAGATATTTATAAATGTGATGATTATGTTTTATCTTATAAGAAATATTATATAAATGAAAAAAAACGATTCGCAAAATATACTTTTGTAGATATACCTAGCTTTATGAATATATGAATAAACAAACTTTATCTGATAAACTTGGTCAATCTGTGTTTGCTGAGAAACTTAAACAAGCACTAAAAGAAGCTGAATTAAAAAAAGAAAAACAACAACTGGAGAAGGCAAATGAGAAAAAAACTAGAGAGTGAAAAATATTATCGTTGGTATGCAACAGCGATTGTTAAAGATTTAATAGACAACAACCGATTTCAAACAATAGTAGATTATGTTCTACTTGCTTGGAAGGCATTTCCTAATTTAAAAAAAAGAGAAATGTTAAATGCAAAAACAGTACTATACTTAAACAAAAGGGAAAAAAATGAAAAAAATAATATTGTTAAGTTTCATTCTAATAAACTTAACTAATTGTAGTTATAAACCTATCATTGATACTTCTGGTAGGTCAGGCACATTTCCAAACAGTAAAGCTGAGGAAGTGACTAATGATATACAGCATTGTAAAATGTTAGCTGAATCTAGTTTGTCTGGTGCAGATGAAGTGGCTTCTTGGTTAAATAACAATGTTTTAAGAGTTTGGACTCTGGGTATTACTCCTAAAGAGGAACGCACTAGAGAAAATTATACTAGAAGATGCCTTCAAGGTAGAGGTCATTCAGTTATTAACTAGGAGAAAATATGAAAACAGTTAAAGATGAAATAAAAAGATTGTTTGATTTAAGCCAGAATCCTAACTGGGCTAGATATAATTGTTCTAGCGAAGCTGGTTATTATTACACTCTTTGTGAGGTTAAAAATAAGGATATGTCTTTAGAAGATTTTTATAAAGAATATCCATTTTATAATCCAGATATAAATAGCGATTATTGGAAGCAACAACATAAAAGATGGAAGGAAATATGGAACGAAGCGAATTAAATAAATTAATAGGAAAAAATATTCGTTGGTTAAGAAAAAATACTTGTATGTTTGTTAATGGCAGAAAAACTAAATTAAATCAAACTTACTTAGGTAAATTTTTAGGAATTATACCACAACAAATAAGTAAATTTGAAATTGGTAAAAATGAATTGGGTGCTATTCAAATATATAAGTATTCTAAATTTTTTAATGTCCCTATAGATTCTATTTATGAAAAAGATTTAACAAATCATAAAAGATACATTAAAGAAGTTGTTATTAAAGATGAATATTTGTATCAACTTACAGGAAAACTAGAAAAAATTTATCCGTATGTATAAAATTATATTTATAATTATAGTATTTATTATAATACTATGGATAATAACTAAGACTAACTAACAAATAAAGGGAAGGCAAAATGGAAGAACATAAACTAAAGTTTAAAGACAATACAGAGGAAACTTTGTATTTTGATCCGATACCACATAAGTATTATTGGAATGAGGAAGAATTACCTTCGGCTACTGGAATTACTAAGGTTTTAACAAACGCAACAATTATTGGTAATTGGACCAGTAAAATGTGTAGCGAAGAATTTCTTCGTCAAATCAAAGCTGGTAAGTCTTATGATGAAATTCAATTACTAGAAATTGCTGACAGAATTAAAAAGGCGGCAAACTCTAATATGAACCAAGCTGGTCATGTTGGAAGTCAAGTTCACGATATGATTGAGAATTATATTCATAATAAAACGATTCCAGAAATTCATAATGATTTAATGAAAAAATCATTTAATAAATTTAAAGAGTGGTATGATTTACAACAAGGTTTAGAATTAGTTTTTACTGAAACTAAAGTTTTATCTCGTATTCATAAATATACTGGAACGCTAGATGCTTTATTTAAGAAAAATAATGAGTACATAATTTATGATTGGAAAACAAGTTCTGGCATAAGAGAGAGTTATTATGTCCAACTTTATCTGTATGTTATGGCTTTAGAGGAACAGTTAGAAATAAAAATTAATAAAGGTGTTATTGTTAATTGTACTAAACAAGGAAAACTTAACATAGCAGAATTTCCAATAAATAGTGAAATGCAAGATGTTGCGATCTCTTGCCTAAAATTGCATCGCTTTTTAAATAACAAGAAGGAGAAATAATGGCACACAAACAAGGAGTAATAAGTAAAGTTTATCATAATTATAATGATAAAACTGGCAAACCTTTACCTAATGATAAGGTAAATCATAAGTTCTATATCGGTGACGAAATATTTATAATCAAAGGAAAATATATACCTGAGTTTATTAAAGAAGGTAAAAAAGTTTCTTTTGCTTATACTATTTGGTCTCCACAAGGTGCGGATAAAGCATTTAATTTTGTGGCATCAGAAAACAACACTTTAAAAATACAAGAACTTAAAGAGAACATTCAACCAGATACTAGCTTTAATGTAGAGGAATTTGAGGCACAAAATGTTGCTAATGAATTAGGTGCTACATTAACTGTTGAACCTATTAAATCTTTTAACAAAGATGAATATATGTTCGTAATGGCTATGTGTAAATCTGCACTTGAATCAAAAGGTTTAGAGTGTAATAAGGAAGCAATAGATAGTTTTATAAAAGATATGAAACTTGTCTATAAGCATAACTTTTAAATAATTTTTTGAGTGGCAAAGATTTTCCCCCAAATTCCCTTTGGCTTTGCCACTCTGCCCATTGTTATTTGTGTAAATTTAATATATAAAATTAAAATGATAGTGCGTTATAAATATTTAGAATTTACTGGTATTTATAAAGAGGAGTTCAATAATGAACAAGAGGCACTTACACAAGAGAAAGGCAAATTTGTTGATCTTGAAATAACTGGAATTAAATTCAAATCAACAAGAATAAAAAAAATTGATGGAGAAAATAAAACATCAAGTTCAAAACTTAAGGGACAGGCATCATAGAGTGTCTATGAAATATTTTGAACTAAAGCATAAAATGGAAAAGGCAAAAAGACTTAAAGATGCTTTAGAAACAAAAGTGGTTTTGAAATTTGAAGAATTACTAGCTTAGGTTAGTACACAACTATAAACTGTAAAGGAAGGTATGCACGATCTTGCTCTAAAAAACCCTGACCAAATAAAACAAGAACTAGATTCTATCTCAGAACAAATGTCAGAAGCATTATATACTTTTAGACGTTGCGAAGAATTTAAGAAAATAACATTCAGTCAAATAACTTTAACTAAGAAATTAGAAAAGAATTGTTCGGTAGCAGAAGCAGAAAAGTGGGCTTATTCTGATAAAGATTATGCAACAATAATAGAAGGTTTATTAGTTGCAGAAAAAAACTATTCTATTTTAAAAGGTAAGTATGCTAACTTACAAAGCTGGGTTGATCTTTATAGATCATGGCTTGTAACTCAAAGAGATTTGAGTAGATGAAAATAATCCAACCAAAAGGAACATTAAATGAATTGGGATATAAAGAACGAGTTGAAAACTACATTGACTATGCCGAACAAAGATTTGAGGAGTATTGTAAAACTAAATCTTTTCATTATAAAAAGCTTCTTTTTAATGATGATGCTGATTTTGGTAATTCCCCTATCCCTTATTTTCATAAACTTGGGATTCTTAGTGCTTTACCTGATTACTTTGTTTACTCCAAAGAAACCGAACAACGTAAAAGCCAGTTCTTCGTGGAAGTCAAAGCTTCCAACAAACTTAAACTAAAAGATTTAAAGAAGTATATTACATTCGCACAAATGTTCTGCGATAGTAGATACACTCAATATACAATATGCTTTGCTTTTAAAGATGGTTTAAAGTTTAAATCAGTAGATCAAATATTAAAGTTGTTACCACAATCAAAGATTCAAACTTGGAATGATGGTATTGAATATTATCTACTGCCGATTTAGTGAATAGTATTTGAAATATCTTCATAGTAATCATACCAGTTACACTCCTCTAAATCCCACTCAACAGAAGTAATCCTAAGTTTTTTAACTTGTTTTAATGAAGCTAGAAATGAATTTGAATTTGCAAAGTTTTGGCTATCAAAAAATCTGACGTGAGCAACATCTTCTTTAATGTTTTCATCATTTACCTTTACAAAATTAATTGCATAGGTAACTAGATAAAAGTTCATTTTGATTTAATCTCTTTGATTCTCTTAACTCCATGCTTATCAGTTTCTATAATGGCTTCAACTTCTTTACATGACCATTTAGTAACATCATTAGTTCCATCACGTTCAACTTTGCGTTTTTGTTCTAAGCAATCAGCTACATTTAATTTTGGAGAATAACCTTCTAGCTTGTCATTCATATACATCAGTAAAGCAAATACCACTTCAAACATTATTTACCTCTCAATGAATCTAATTCTTTTTCTAGCTTATCTATTTTTTTTTCTAACTGACTAATGATTACTTTAGTGTGTACGTTTTCTTCTAATTGTTTTGAGTGTTTGTCTATTGATTTAGCTTGGTACTCAATCAACATATACATCTCTTGGTTCTTAGGAGTTTGTTCTGCTTTTTTAAGTAAGTCTTGCGACATTAACTTCTCATTAGTTTCAAGTCTATTAAGTCTTTCAACGATTCCAAAATAAGTCCAAACAGCTACAACGATAGCAGATACAATAGCTACTATGTTTTTAATAGGTAAAGATACTTGCGTTTGATCGCTTAACTTTAGACTATCCATTTTCTTGATTCTTGCTTATTGGTCTTGTTGCTAAACTTCTAGCAATAGATTCTCCAGATCTTCCGATAGTATAGCCACCCAAACCTACTGTGAGTAATGTCCAAACATCAGAAGGAAGTTCTACTTGTGTTTTAATTTTAAGAACCAGAAATAAAATTGGACTAAGAATATAATTCCAAGCCACAATTAAAATAAGTAAGTACATAAGAGTTGGTCGCCACCCAGAAACATACCAATTACTTTTTGCTTCAGCTTCAATAATTTTTGCAGATGCTTTCATTTCTTCTGTGCCAGATTGCATTAATTGCATATTCATTTCAGCTTTTAATTTTTCAGCTAAATCTTTATCAGGAATAGCTTTATCAACTGTTTTAAATATTGTTGTAAGGAGTGGTGCAAAAGCACTTAAAGCTGGTAGCATATTAGTCTATTGCACAGAAATTAATTTCGCCATTTCCGTCTCCGTGTTTAATAAATGCAACTTGTTGCCCTGATCTTATTTGAAAATATTCAACAGTATCTTGTGGCAAAAGTATAGATTCTTCTGTTGCTGTTGGGTTATAACCTATTTTAATATGTGCGTGTGTTCCTCTAACTGCTATTCTTACTATTCCTGAACCAGTTATGATTGCAGAAGATTGTTGAGATGATTCTGTTAAATCGTGTGTTTCTGGTGTAAAATCTGTGTCTATTTTAATTATCTGCATAGTGTTCTCTAAATGTTCCTTTTATAGTGTTTAAACCATCAAAATACCCCTTTTTTTTAATATTTAGGGTTTTTATGAGGTTATACTCATATTTAAGCCAATATGCTTAAAAATGCGTCTAAATCAGTTTAAACGATATTATTTGCTTTTAGTAGAATCTATCAGCAATTCTATATAGTGTTTGGCTTTTAATAAGTCTTGAACACCACCCTTGTCTTTAAACCTTAAAATATACTTTAATATATTTCCTTCCACAAAGCCAATATTATTTTTAACTATAAATTCAATAGGTTGTATCTGGTATTTTTTATAGTGGTTTCCACCAACTTGTTTTTTATAAGACTTCATAAACCGTTCTTCCATTAGCTTTGTAAGCTCTTAAATACATTTTACGATTATTTGATTTGTTATAAGAGATATGGACCCAACCAGAGTTTATTTCTTCGGGTTTCCAAAATTCTAAAATTACTTGATCGTAAGTTAAATTTTTAACTACCCAGTCAGCTAGTTCTTTATTAGGCACTCCTATAACTTCGCAATCAACAGCTTGACCAAGAGTGTGTTGTGATGTTGTAGAACTTCCTATTGCTTTGCAAAGTTCTGGAGAACGATAACCAGAAGTAATTTTTATATCGCCAAATTGATTTATGATTGGTTCAATAACTTCGTAGATTAATGTTTGTAGATTTATTAAAACTTGATCTGTTGGAGTGTTATCTATTCCAAGTCTTGTTGCAGTCTCAGAAAATAGTAATTCTTTTAAACTAACTTGCCTATCCATTTGCCATCTCTATTTAAAACACAGGGTGCTAACTTCGGTTGTGAATCTATTATTAAACCAGTTCCAATTATAAATCTAGTTTTAAAATTCTTAGCATATTCAAAAGCTAAAGATTTTTGATCTATTAAACAACCAACTTGCATACCCCAAAATAAGTTATCTGGATTTGCCCAGTATTCAATTTTAAATTTAGTATGAAAATGTCCTTGAACACAATTCATTCCATTGGTTTGAGAAACTTTTAAAACATCAGCAGATCTTCCGTGAGTGAATAAGCACCTTTGTTTATTAGGTAAGGTAACTGTTAAATCATCAATCCACTTCCATTTTTTAGTTCCTAAAAATTCTCCGTATTCTTTTAAGTAAGCTCTAGGCATACCATGTTTTAATGCTCGTCTATAAACCATTGATGAATGGTTAGAATCTATTTCAATTAATTCAGGAAATATTGATTCTAATTCTTTTACATAATCTTTTGCTTTAGCTAATTCGTGTCCAGCAGAAAATAAATCAGGGTTTGAATCGTGGAATGATAAAGCGTGGTGGTCCAATAAATCACCTATAGACATTACGAATGTTGGCTTATATTGTTTTTTTAACTCTTTTAAAAAATCAAAAGAATCTTCTCTATGATATGGTAGGTGCAAATCTGAAATAATCAGAATCCTTCTAGTGTCCATAGACTACCTATTAGTTGTATTCGTTTTATTTAGCAAGAAATATTGTTATTAAAGCCAAAGCTAAACTTCCAGTAGCAACAAGTATAGACCAGTAAAGGTTTTCTACCTTTTTCTCTAATTTATACATTGATGTACTGAGTATTCTTATTTCTCTTTTAATTCCTGTGATATGCCCTTTAAAAGCTATTAATTGTTCGTTTTGTGTTCTTGCCATTGTCTTTTAAGCATTTGCAAGACTTTAGCAAGACACACCCACCAATCCAAAGTTTGAAAATGCACATTAAATTTTATGCACTAATATCAAACTATTGTGTTTTAATAAAGTTATTTTTTATAGAATTGTTCTACGTTCTTAGCATAGTCTTTCCAAAATGTTTTTACATCTTCAAAAGCATCTGCATAGAATTTAGACCAATAAGCTTTTATGTCTGAATAGTTTAGCATTGTTATCTCCGTTTGTTTTAACGGATATGGTGATTAACTTGATTATTTCAAGTTTAGGTGAATCTTAATTGATTCTATAAGATGTTTGGCAATCTCAAACTTCCATTCCAAATATAATCCAAGAACTGTGCCTAAAATAAACCAGATCATCTTGCAGTAGTTGGTATTGACTTAGAAGAAACAAAGGGACTGTCTGCAAATGCCATATATATAAATGTACCACCTGAACCATTTCTTCCTGCGAAAGTATCTCTCATTTTAAATCCATTAGATAATAAATCAATAAACGCATAAGTTTGACCATCAAATTCTTCTGTTGCTAAATCAGGAGATAATGAATCATTATCTACGTTATATCCACTTCTTTTATTATCAAAAATATACCAACTATATGTTGAGTCGGTTCTTTTAACCATAATAAACGCAGGTTTAAATCCTGTATATACAAATGTTCCATCAGTAGAACCATTACCTGTGTAAGAACCAAATTTAGAATATCCTTTTACATCAGCAAAGCAGTAGGCGATAAAGTTACCACCACTACCATTAAGTGCCGCAGATGAACCTAAAGTAAAAACAGAAGATGTTGGTGAAGTATTATTCCAATATGTTGAACTTGCAGATGTTGAAGCAGTATCATTTAAAAATAAAGCAACTGTATTACCAA
>Ga0208360_1000416_pt1 | contig 10226 bp, 13 predicted proteins | sample LakMenE27Jul10ns_FD_150739 | JGI IMG/M metagenome (GOLD analysis project Ga0208360, IMG submission 150739) | Freshwater microbial communities from Lake Mendota, WI - 27JUL2010 deep hole epilimnion ns (SPAdes) | ecosystem: Environmental > Aquatic > Freshwater > Lake > Epilimnion/Euphotic zone ...
GCTAGGCCAAGCTCTCCGCGTCTCGCCATCGCTGACAGACAATGACTCTGCTGTGAGTTTCCACCAATCCGATAACTGTCCTCGTTTGCCGTCACGGTCGGCCAGGATAAACACTCGTTTCCTTTGGTGAGGTGCGCCGACTTCACGCGCAGAGAATACTCCCCACGTCGAGTTGTAACCAAGTCTTTCCAGATCTTCAATGACCTCTCTGAGTCCAAGACTGATATGTCCTTCGACATTCTCGAAGAAGACGACTCTGGGTCGCATGGAAACAATTCCATCTGCAATCCAAGGCCAGAGGTGTCTTGGGTCGTCTTTTCCGAGCCGCTTTCCAGCTGCAGAGAATGGCTGACAGGGATAACCTCCAGAGAGGATGTCCACGCGGTCACGAAACTCTGACCAAGGGAAGGTTTTAAGATTCGTCCAGATAGGAGCTGCGTCCAAGAGTCCCGCTTCCATTTTTGCGACCAAGTTCGCGGAAGCGAAGGCTTCGATCTCAGAAAAAGCGACTGTGCGCAGATTTGGGATTGCTCTTCTGAGCCCGAGATCAATGCCGCCATATCCGGCACAAAGGCTGACGTGTGTAGTTGTTTTGGTAGTATCCACATTTTTTAATTGGTTATTTGTTATAAGAATGCTTTATCATATAATTAAAACAAACTGAGCTGTGAGTTTGCGTTGGTTAGATTCTGGCAAGCCTGATTGAAATATGATTCTTTCAGTTCGCTACCGATGAACTTGCGACCAAGCTGGATCGACTTATACCCCTCACTGCCGATGCCGGTGAAAGGAGAATAAACCAGATCGCCGGGGTTACTCCAAAGGGTCACGGCGCGTTCGATAACGTCCAACTGCAACGGGCAAATGTGCTTTTCGTCTTTGTGATCTTTTGCGCCGTTCTTATTTAGAACATTGCCTTGATCAACTGTCATCCATACGGGACTAGCTACTTCTTGCCACCATGAAACTGGATAATCATTGGCGTTTTTAACGATTGGCTTTGGATTCTTGCCGGGTGCTTTAAAAACAAGAAGATAGTCAGCGCATCCAACACGAGAATCTGACGAATCCTTTTTTAGTGTTGCATGAAGCAATCCGTGAGCCTTAGTGCGTTGCATCTCGGTGACGGGCGATTTCCAAATGCAGATGCGGCTATGAAAAAGAAACCCATGCCGCCAAAATGCGCGGATGATTTCGCCGCTAAAGTCTTGGAATTGAATTGCCCCGTGTTTCCATTTTGTGGCGAGCAAGTCAACGCAATGAACCGCAACCTCACGCCCCGGAACCATGATACGTTTCATTTCTTCGATTAGGATTTCAAAATGTGCGGTGAAATCTTCCAACCCGTCACAATTCCCCATGTCTTGAGGGTCATTTGAATAGGTGAAAAGATCAGCAAACGGTGGCGAAAAGACTGAGAAGTCAATCGAATGATCTTGAATCTCTTTTGCTACCCTCACGCAATCGCCGTGATATACTGTCCAACCGTCTCCTGTCTGTTTATCAATGTCTGTTTTCATAGTGTTCTTTTTGTTCGATGATTCTCTAAAGCATTCTGCTGCAATCTTCATTTGTGACTGCATTTCCTCGTGTTGTGCTATCTTGCGTTTAATTGTTTTCATAATCGCGCCCTCAGTTGTTGCGTGTACGATGTATCCGTTAACCTCGCGCTTTTGTCCGAACCGATACGATCGACGTAAAGCCTGATAGAAGTCCTCAAATGAATATGAAAGACCGACAAACGCCACGTTTCGGCAATGTTGCCAATTCATCCCGTAGCCAAAGATACCGCTCTTTGAGATAAGAACTCGATGTTCACCTGATACAAACCCGTTTGCGGCGTTCTCTTTGTATTTAGCGGTATCACTTCCTTTGACTTCAATGCCGTCTGGAATCGCCTTTTTTAGCATATCACTTTCGAGGTTTGTATTGCACCAAACGATCCAAGATTCATCCGAGCTATTGACCAACTTCGCAACTTCATCAACTCGCTGTTGAGCAGTCATGCGTAGTTCTTTGTGCATCGTGGTAGCTGATAAAGTTGAGATACGAAACATCTCTCCATCATCCGCTCCTTCAACTTCATCCACGTCCACGATAATCGTTTCAAGATTCAGCTTAGGTAGATCATATCCGTCATCTGGATATCCAATGTCAGAAGGTTTTGAGATACATGCGGCCCAGCTAGATACCCATTCCCAAAATGTAGTTTCTGCGTGTTTTTTCAATCTCCAATCGCCAGTATTGAACGTGTCATTTACAAAGTAAGTTGCCAGCATTTGCATAGGTGAACAAACGCCAAGGAAATCAGCGTGCTGCCCAAACTCAGTATAGTCGTTTGGCGATGGTGTGGCTGTGCAGCAAAGACGAAAACGAGTATCTGAAAAACGATCCGTCAGCCGTCTGCGTGTTTTTCCTGTAAAGTTTTTAAGAATACTTGATTCGTCCAAAACTACGCCACCGAACTCAATCGAATCAAAGTGATCCAACTTATCATAGTTCGTGATATAAATACTAGATCCGTCGATCTCTGATTCGTCAGATACTACCTTAGCCTGATATCCAAACTTTAAAGCCTCTGATTCAGTTTGCTTTGCAACTGCCAGCGGTGTCAGAATCAATACTGGCTTTTTAGTATGGATTGATACTTGATGCGCCCATTCAAGTTGCTGGAATGTTTTTCCTAGTCCGCATTCCTCAAATAATGCAGCACGTCCTTTCTTGATCGCCCATTGGACTACTTGCTTCTGCCAATCGAATAATGGCGCGGTGATAGGTGATGGGTCAAAGCCGTATTCTTGAGCTTTGCGTATTTTGTTTTTAATAAAGGAATCATAATCCTTAGTCTTTTGTTTTTTCATATTTTTTAGTTTGTTAGTATTTATGGAAAGATGATGTTGATTTGATCCTTGCCGCGTTCGATGTCGTCGCACCATGCGACCGCCATGCCTTGATCGTTAAGGTTAGTGAGCCATCTCAACTGCAGCGCGGTCGGATGCTTGCCCGGAGCTTTGAACTCAACGAACAAGCACCGACCGGCGCGGATAAACAATCGATCCGGCTGCCCGCGCTGGTTCTGCCCAGCGAGCTTGAGTGACAAGCATCCTTTGAGCTTCGCATAGGCGCAGACCGCCTTCTCGATGGTTGACTCTCTCATGGTTTCCAAAGGTTGATGGTTTTCAGAAAAGCCTCGGCGCGTTGGGCTGCGGTTGCATAGATGGATTCTCCACCCGTTAAACTACTTAACTCACTTTCGTAAAGGTAAGCATACACCTGCCCGTTTCTTTTGTTTGGCTTACTTCGGATTATCTTCTCCGCTTCGTGCATCGCGTTTAGATCGTGGAGGTAGTCTGGAATACATTCCATGTCCCAACCGCTTTCTGGATCATTCGGCTCAATACAAAAGAATCCAGCAGCGTCATTCTCAATACGCCACCCACAAGCCTCCGCAATCGCTATTCTTTGTTTTTCTGCGTTCATCGGCTGCTGACGATTGGTTTTGAATAAGCGCGGATGCCGAACTTGGCGGCGGTGGCTGCGACGTCCTCGCCAGCGTCGGCGAGCTCGCGGAGGAATGTCAGGACGGTAGAGCGCTTGATCTCAAGCGTGACGAACTGCGGAGCGAGGTCATAGACTGCAGCGAGATCAGCGACCTCGAAGTCCCAGGCGAAGCGGATGCCGCTCGCGACCTTGGTCGAGGCGACCTCGGCAGATGCTTCGAGCTTCTCGGCTGCTGCCTTCTTGGCAGCGATAACCGCAGCGATCCCACCTTCTTCAGCGGCCTCGCGCGCCTTGCGAGCAGCCTCGAACGCTTCGCGCTCGACCCGCTCCTTCTCTGCCTTGATGCGTAGCACCTCCTCGGCGTGGTTGCCGATGAGCTGCTTGATGCGTCCCTCCTCGGCGGTGATCTCGACAAGGAAGTCGGCAGCGGCTTGGTCGATCATCTTGCCTATGCGGTTGACCGGCTCCTTGACGAGCTTGCGCGATTTCTCGACCTCGATGCGCATGGCTGCGAGGGCGCGGGTGTGGCGCTGAGCGTCAGAGCTGTCGTCGTTGCTGGCGACGGTCGTGACCGTGCTTGACTTCGTCAGGATCTCCGCCTTGCGAGCGATAGCCTCCGGCGAGATGGTTAGTTGATAGCCATCCCCTGCGAGGATGAGCGTGGTGTCTTGTTGTTCGGTTGTCATAGTGTTTTATGGTTTGGAGAATGGTCGAGGAGGTGAAAGGTCGATGTGTCCCGTGCAGACGCAGCAGTCAAGTAGCAAAGCGCGGTATCGTTGGTGAAAGCAGGTCGGGCAGTGGTTCGGGGGGCAGACTCTCGCTCTGGCTTTGTGAGCGCGTTCGGCGAGTGCCTGCTTGATGCTTAGAAAGGTTGGTTGTCGGTCGGCTGGTGTGGATACTCCCACATGAGCCACGGGAGGCGGTGAAGTAGGATCGGCAGCATCCCGGCGCGGTATGGCTTGATTGCCAGCCAGACCGACTCCAAATCCTGCGGATCGCGCATCACGCACAGCTCTGTCTCGAATGCGTTCGAGGCTGCGTGCCAAGTTGTCTGCTCTGGATCCGCGTTGACTGGCGTCATCGGGATCGCCTCGCCGTTCGTCCGCGACAAGCTGCGGTTCTCCTTGTGCGCTGCCTTCTCCGCGATGACTGCTGGCTGGAGTGGAGTCTTGGAGCTGATGACCAGCCCCGCGCGGCGCTTTCCCGGCGGGTCGATGCGGTTGATGGCTGCTTCGACCTCTAGGTCGGCTGCGGTTGGTTGGCTTGGGTGCTTTGCGTAGGCGTCGGCAACGTAGTCCTTAAACTTAGCGTTGGCGGCTTTCTTGGCGGCAATGATTTCGGCGATTGTCATAGTGTGTGGTGGTCACGAATGCCGTCGAAATAGGCTGCGCTTTGCGCTTTTTTCTCAGCGTCAGCGTTGGTGATGTTAGCGATAAGAACGGTTAGCTCCTCAAGAGCAACCTCTGCAGCATAGGCGGCATGATGGGATTTACGCTCGGCTGCCGCAGCTTCAACTGCGGACGTGTGGCATTTGGCCACAGCTTTCTTAATTGCAATAATTTCTGTAATTGTCATGGTTGGTATTGGTTAATAGTCTCGCCCAGAAAGCCCCACCCTGCTTGCGCAGAGTGAGGCAATCCTTCGTCTTAGCTAGAGATCAGTATTCGTCGCCGCCGAGGATGTCAGCCAGCTCGGTCAGAGCGGCGACAAGTGCCGCGTCCTCTGCCTTGCCGTCGGCTTTCGCTTTGGGCAGCCACTTCTCGATGAGAGTTGCCACGCCTGCCTCGTCGACTTCTCCGAGCTTCTTACCCTTGTATTTACCTACGTGGATCTCGACCGACTCCCAGCCTGGCTCTTCGGATTTCTCCTCGGAGTCGCCAGCAGCGGCGCCATCGATCTCACGGTCGCGGATGCGGGTGTATTTGCCAGATGGCTTGAGAGTTGCCTTGTCGCGGTCGGGTGCCATGAAGCTGATATTCGCATACGTCTTGTCGTCTTTCGTCTCATGCTGGATGATGAGCTTGACGCCGTGACCGATGAGCGCCTCGAGGTCGAACTCGTTGAGTTCGTTGCTGGTCAGATCGCGACCCATGAGCTTCTTCAGATCCCTGCGGAGCGCTGCCTTTTCGTTGAGGCTCGGCGTGTATCCGCGTGACCAGATGCAGAAGCGGCGGTCGTTCTCTTCGTCCATGACCTCGGTTTCGAAGACGAGCCGGAACTCTTCTTTCTCGCCGTATTGTGTCATGCGTTTTTTCAGCTCCGTAACGTCCACCAAGACGGCCTTGATCGGTCCTTCGGTTTCGGGATGCGGGGTGAAGTTACTGTTCTTTTTTTCACTTAGTTTCATGTATTATATTACGTTATTGGTTTGTTGTTATTTGGGGAGATTAGTTCGGAAGCAGCCCGAGGCAGTAAGCGGCTATGATGCCGATAATGAATCCGGTGATCGTCGCTGTGACGATGACTGGCGTGAGAGTGCGGTCAACATTTATTGACTTGCGCTGATTCATCTCGTTTAGCGTGAGCTTGCTCAGATCGTCGATGTGGAGGCGGAGGAACTTGTCAGTTCCGGGCTTGATGTCGTAGTTGTTGTTCATGTTGTTAAACCCCCGCGCCTCCTCGGTCAACCGACCAAAGAAAACGCGAGGAGGGTTGGGAGAATTAGGCAGCTTTGAATGGAACGATGTTTGATGGCATGAGATACATCTCAGAATAAAGTGCCAGTTTGTTGGCAACACGTCCAACCATGTCCATCAAGTGAGCGTCTGCGGCCGCTGCCTTGTTTGGATTTGCAGCGAGTAACGAAACGATTGCGGCTTGTTCCGTTAAACGAATAATGCCGTGCGGGGCTTGTTGAAAAACTTCTTGGCGAGTGCCGCCTGTCAGGTCATTGTATGAGTAGATAAAATTGTCTACTGCTGCGCGGATTTGTGATTTGGTCGATTTCATGTTGGTCGGTTAATTTGGTTATTTTGGTAAGTCGCGTTGGCGATGTGAGGAAACTAGGCATTGCCTAGTTAAAAGTAAAGAACTATTTTTGATAGGATAGTCTCAAAGCAATCAAATCCTTTATTCTATAAAGGATGCATCGCCGAAAATAATTTTAAATTTCCTCATCGGTGAGGATGTATTCGATCCGGCGGTCGCCGATGATCGCGGCGAGCGTCTTGTCAAAGTCGATCCATTGCGAGGGTGGGATCGTCTGGCATCCCTCGGAGGAGGTGCCGATGTTGCCGCCTCGATGCAGGTTGATGCCGAAGACTCCTGTCTCGGTTACAGCGATCGTGCCGTCCTGCTTGATCCGCTCGACCGTGACAGGCGCCGAGCCTTGCCCGAAGGCCATGTAGCCGCGTGGCGATGACATCTTGTGCTTGAGCCTTCGGAATGACCAGACGCCCGGCTTGAGTCGTGCCATGAACTTCCCAGCTCCTGCGTTCCATCCGTAGCGGCTCGGGTCGGTGTTGGCGTTCCATGCGGTGAAGTCGTCAGGCGTGACGATGAAGATCGCATCATCGTAGATGCCGGTGTCGTTGACGCCAGGCTTGCCCATCAAATCGCGATAGTAGGCGCGAGAAGCGAAGATGAAAGTCGTCGGGAAATCCTCCGCCTTTCGTCCTGCTTCTTTCCATTTTCTCAGCGCAGCGACCTCGACTCGCTGGCGGCTGGCTTTTGGCTTGGAGTTTGGTGTCATGGATTACTTGGTTGCGTAGACGACGATTGCCTTGGCTGCTTCTCCGCTGAAAGACCAGTTGCGAGTGCCGTCTGGATCCACGGTCAGGTTGCAGCTCGGCAGGAGGAGGATCGGTAAAAGTAATAAAGTTTTCATTCTGGTATCAAGATCGCCTTCGGTGGGTTCGCCCAGATGGTCAGCTCGTCCTTGACGACCTGCCAGAACTCTGGCGACTCGTCGATCTCGCTGTGACCGTAGGTGTGAAAGACGCCAGCCAGCTCGACGATCTGCGCCGGGGAGGTCGCGACAAGGTCGTGCCCGTTGGGTCGATCGCGCTCTTGGCGGACGTAGACGGTCCGAGCAATCCCCTTCGGGATCTTGATCGTGCCGCGCTTGAGCATGGCGCGGAATGAGACGGCTTGTGCGAGAGTGCAGCGAGGCAGCCATGTGGGTCGATAGACTGGGTCGCAGGCGACCCATAGATCGATGTCGAGTCCGATCTCGTAGGCGTAGCGAGCAAAGGCCGTGGTCGCTGCTTGCCCGTGCGAGTAGCTGAGGATCGCGACGTTGGTCACGCGCTGCCTGCGGAGTTGATCGGCAAGAGCTTTGACGTTCGACTTCCAAGTGCGGGGTGCGTAGACGTAGATCTCGCCCGGCTTCGCGAAGGAAGAAACGATGCGGAAGAATCCGTCCTCGAAGCCGTTGCGGTTGTCCTCGGACTCTTGGAAGCCGGAGAACGATATGATCGCTCTCTTGTTCATTACTTCCGTTTTTTTGCGAAATTATAGAGCGTGACCAGCCCGATCGCAATACCGATCAGTCCACCAGTAATCCGGACGCTGAATTCAAATTGCTCTTGGAAGGTGCTGATGACGCCGAGCAATGACGCGATGGCTCCTATGGCTCCGTTGACTAGGTTGTAAAGGTGGGAATGTTCGTGCATGGCTTATTGGAAGTTATAGAAGATGATTAAAATGGTGAGTATTACAAGCGCGATCGATAGGGAAATCATTGAATCTGTTCCATCTGATTGCGGTGGTCGGTATGGATACATTGGTTTCATGTTACGGGTGATCCGGTGCCTTCGCCGATTTCGTCATCGTCTGGATCGATCATAAAAGCGCAGATTTTATAGAATCAAGCAAATTGCAGTTGTCCTCTCCCAAAGCAGCATTGATTGCTTCAGAACTAATAGCAGGGACAGCAGGACGAGCAGGTCTGGCAGGCATCTTACGACCGTCAGGAAGCGTCTGCTCAGGTGTCGCTTCGGCAGCGGCAATGGCAGGTATTCCTTCGGTGCGGATAGCCTCCACTCGTTTTGCGGTGTTCAGGATTTCGTTTACAAGACGCGCTGCGACTTGGTTAGCGATGACGGATTCGGTAGGTGTGATTTCTTGTAGCATATTTTTAGTTATAGGTGAGAGTTTTAGAGTAGAGACGTGACGATCCAGCTTGTTCCGTTGTAGCAGACAAGACATTTTGCTGAGCCACCACCGACTACGGCTGATCCGATTACTGGAGTGTCTGCGTCATTGACGTAAGCGATTGTGCCTTCGCCACCAGTGAGCGCGGCTACAGTGTTCGGGGTGGCTGTTACTGCTTCGGCAATAAGCAACCCAGTCAGCGTGGTGTCTCCGTTGTTCGCTACGACAAGAAGACCGCCGCCTACATTTAAGTGGTCGCCGCTGACGCTGTAGATACTTGCGCCTATGCCGCTGCCAGCATTGTAAATATCCGCAGCTAAACTTCCAGAGTTTGTTTCGATGGTCGCGCCGAAGCCGCTGTCGCTATAAATTTTTGCGCCTTTGTTGCTGTTGCTGTAAATTTCTGCGCCCCAACTGCTATCGCTGTAAATTTTTGCGCCTATGCCACTGGTGCTGTAAATTCTTGCGCCTATGCTGCTGTCGCTGTAAATTTCTGCGCCCCAGTTGCTGTCGCTGTAAATTTTTGCGCCTATGCCGCTGTAGGCTGTGCCGCTGGTGCTGTAAATTTCTGCGCCTGTGCCGCTGTTGCTAAAAATTTCTGCGCCTGTGCCGCTGTTGCTCTGAATATATGCGCCCCAGCTACTGCCGCTCGAAGCATCTACGCCTGTGCCGCTGGCGCTGTAGATGACAGCTCCTGCGCCTGCGCCGCCCGCTCTGTCGATATAGACGCCTGCATAAGTACCTGACCAATCAAGAGCCTCTACTCCAGCTGAATCATAAAGTTTGCGGATCTGCCAACTAAGGGAATACGATCCATCTGAATGATAAAGGTCACGGTTAGCCCAATCAATAGAGGGGGTGTAGGTTGCACCATTGTAGTCTCCTAATTCTCCGTTTGCCACATCAATATATCTCAAAGGGGAATCAGCATCGTAGATCATATCTACGCCTAAAGTTATTCCAATAGGTATGGCTATATTAGTTGAACTAGACCAATTAAGCATCTCCGTAGCACCGTCACTTGCGATAAGTTTACGGGTATCTTGATTGATTGAAGCTAAACCTGCAATATCGCGGATTCCTTGATACACCCACACAGCAGAACTTGTTGTCGCGTCCGTGCAAACATAGACTGTGCCGTCATCAAGGATGCGGCGAGAGCCGATGACGTAGCCTTTGGTATCATCATCGGTGGAAGTTGGAGCTGTTGAGAAACCATATTGCTCAACGCGGATCGTGGTTCCGCCATCACCCATTACATAGAGTTTCCCAGCTTCCCATTTTAGCTCGTAACCTACTGTACAAGTTAAAGCGATTCCGTTATTGCCACCGCCCTCGATTACTCCTTCACCAATCTTCGACCCATTATTAAAAACGATTTCGGCATTGTCGTCCATCGTGCCTCCTGCAAGTGGTAGATAATCAGCAAGCTCAGTTGTCGTTGCGTAACCAGATAAATCTGGAGTTCCGCTGAGATCGGCATACGCGCCAGTCGTTGCAACTGTCGCAAGATCGCCTGGCTGCACGGCTGAGTCTGCTAAAGCTCCTTGCGCTGCGGTTGCGTAATCGGTGGATGCAGTAGTCGCTGCGGTGCCAAGTCCCAGCGATGTCCGCTGAGCTGCTGCATCCGC
>Ga0208360_1000419_pt1 | contig 10181 bp, 15 predicted proteins | sample LakMenE27Jul10ns_FD_150739 | JGI IMG/M metagenome (GOLD analysis project Ga0208360, IMG submission 150739) | Freshwater microbial communities from Lake Mendota, WI - 27JUL2010 deep hole epilimnion ns (SPAdes) | ecosystem: Environmental > Aquatic > Freshwater > Lake > Epilimnion/Euphotic zone ...
TGCGGAAGCCAAGCAGCCTGAATTTAAAGAAAAGAAAGGCGAAGGATATATTCAGTATGGCGATCGCAACGATTACCCAAATTACTTAGTTGAACTTTTTAATAAGTCAGCTAAACATAATGCCATTGTAAAAAGCAAGGTGCATTATATTACTGCAAATGGTTGGTCAGGAAGCGAGGAAGCAAAGCCTTTTATTGAGAAAGTCAATAGAATGGAGAGCCTTGAAGATTTAACAAGAAAGGTATCTTTAGATGCCGAGTTATTTGGGGGTTATTATTTGGAAATCATTTGGTCAGTTACAGGTCAGTTAAGCGAAATCTGGCATTGTGATTATACTAAGATTCGTACTAATAAAGACAACACACAATTTTGGTATAAAGAGGATTGGGCTGATAGGAATGAAAAGGCGGAGGTTTACCCTGCTTTTAATCCTGCTAATCCATACGGCAAGCAGATCCTTTACATAAAAGAATACCGCCCAAATATGGGTTACTATTCTTTGCCAGGTTATTTTGGTGCGCTTAATTACATAGAATCAGATATTGAAATATCTAAGCACGTTTTAGGTAATGCACAGACAGGGTTTTCTGCAAGTAAACTTATTACCCTACCTAATGGCGAGCCTTCGGATGACGAGAAGCGCAATATTGAAAAACGCTTTACAAATAGATTTAGCGGATCAGATGGCAAGAAGTTTATTTTAGCTTTCGTAAATGATAGTGCAAGAAAGCCTATCATTGATGATCTTGGAACTTCTGATATTACAAAAGAGGACTTTGGTCGTGTGGATTCTTTGATTCAAACTAATATATTTTCAGGGCATCAAATTACTACGCCATCAATCTTTGGTATTGCAGAGGCTGGTAAGTTAGGCAGCCGTTCAGAAATGAGAGACGGCTATGAAATCTTTAAAAATACTTACGTTAATAGTAAGCAGATGCACCTTGAAAGTGTATTTAATATGCTATTTAAGTACAGAGGTATTGAGGATGCTGATTTAAAAATTATACCTACGGAAGCAATTGGTATTGAGTTGACAGAGAATGGTTTATTACAAATTATGTCTAAAGATGAACTTAGAGATAAAGTTGGATTGATGGCACTTGAAGAAAAAACATCATCAACAAATCAAGACGTTATTAATGCGATAAATAATTTATCTCCATTAGTTGCAACTAAAGTATTGAATCAGTTTACGCCAAATGAGCTTAGAGCATTAGTTGCTTTACAACCAAAAGAGGGTGGCGAAAATATACAAGTACCACAACCAGAAGCATTTTCAGACGATTTCAGCGCATTTTATGAGTTTGGAGATGCAAAGGATAACTACAATATTTGGAAGTCTAAAACACGCTTTAATGACGATTCTGAATATCAGCTATTTGCAGAGGTAAATCAATTACAAGCCAATGTGCTTGATTTGATGGCTAAGGATAAAAGAATAACGCCAGAAGTTTTGGCGACTACGTTAGATCAAAGCGTTGATACTATCAATGAAGTGATTAAAAAATTGATTGTTGATGGGCATATTGAACCAAAGCAATACACAATAGGTAAGGGGATTGATGAGAATGTGATTACAGAGCATACTTTGACAGAGCCATTAAAGAATATTTTAGAAAAAATTAAGCCACAGACAACTGAGTTGCTGATTAGATATTCTTACGAATGGAAAGCTGGGTTTAGTAATTCAGATAAAGACACAAGCCGTCCTTTTTGTGTGGCTTTATTAGACGCAAATAAGGTTTATAGCCGTAGCGAAATAGAGTTAATGAGTGCAAGATTAGGTTATTCAGTATGGGATCGTAAAGGCGGTTGGTACACAGAATCAAGCGGCAAACATAGCCCAGAGTGCAGACATCAATGGGTTTCAAACATAGTAACAAGAAAAAAATAATGAGCAAGAATACTTTATTTATATCAGTTCAGTCAATTAAGGACAGAACAGGATTGCACGCAAACGTAGATGAAAAATTAGTATTGCCTGAAATCAAGACGGCGCAAGATATGTATATTTTGCCTGCATTGGGATCAGCACTTTACAATGAATTACAAACGGCGGTCGATAGCAATACATACACAAATTTACAAACTACTTTATTAGACGATTACATAGTAGATACATTGATTTATTTTGTAATGTCTGAATTACCACAGGGCTTGTCATTTCAGTTTTACAATAAAGGTCTTTTGAGAAAGTCAGGCGAGAATCAGGAAAACCCTTCAATGCAGGATATGATTGATGTGGCTAACAGATACAAAGCCAGAGCAGAATTTTACAAGCAAAGGTTAATTAAATACCTAAAACAAAACAATGCTTTATATCCTAACTACTTAAACTTTGGTAGCGGCATTGATTCAATCAAGCCTGATAATGAAGGTTACACAGTTTCAATGTACTTAGGGGATGCTTGTTGCAATGATGATGATTACGAGGGTAAACGTAAAAGAACTTTTGAGGAAAGGTATCAGGGTAATATTGGATGCTGCTAATATGAGTAAACAAGTAACTATAAAAAACCAAAATAAGCTAAAAGTTTATTTGGAAAAAGCTAAAAAGAATGACTTTGAATCAAATCGTCAGCGAACTGACAAAGATAGGAAACGACCACGAACAAATTAATTTTGTTTATTTTGGCGATGTCTGGGAACGATTAAGCAATGGCGAGGTAACTTATCCTGCTATGTTTTTTACGTTAACAGGTGCTACAATAGGTGCTAAAGAAATAGACTACAATTTCAGTTTTTACTTTATGGATAGGATGCTATCAGAGGAAACAAACGAAACAGAGGTTTTATCAGATCAAACTTTAGTAGCACAAGATTTTGTTGCGCAGTTAAGATACCCAATTGATTATGGGGTAGTTACTTGGACTTGTGGGGATAGTATTCCAATGACTTATTTCACGGAATCTGATCCTGATTTTTTAGCAGGCGTCAAGTGTGATATTACTTTGAATTTACCATTTATAAACAACAGGTGCCAGGTGCCTACAAATTATACTTATTAATGGAATCAAAAAAAATTAATCAGTTAGCGACAAATGTTGCACCACAAACTTCTGATTTAACAATTATAGGCGATCCGATTACAGGGGTAAGTAAAAAGATTACGTTATTACAGATAGCTAATTTATTTGCTACAACAGGCACAGTTTCAAGCGTTGCGGTTACAGAAACAGGGGATGCTTTAACAATAACAGGAAGTCCAATAACAAGTGCAGGTACAATTAATATAGGATTTGCAGGGGATGCTACTCAATATGTTAGAGGCGATGGTGCATTGGCAGATTTTCCAACATCAACAGGTGGCGGAAGTTCTGTTTCTTATTATCTAAATTCAAGTGTTTCACAAGGCACTATTGGCGGTGTTGCTTATAGAGAATTAAGTAAAGACCCAATTGCAGGTGCAGGAACAGATATTACTATTTCAGCTAATGGATACATAGCAAGTTACATAACAGATGCTAATGACCCTGCTTTATTAGAAGTACCCGGTGGTAACTTTAATTGTGAGTTTTATTTTAGTGTAAACTCTAATAATCATAATCCTTATGTTTATGCAGAACTTTATAAATATGACGGCACTACTTTTACGCTATTAGGTAGCAGCCAAAGTGTACCTGAATATTTAACTAATGGTACAACTTTAAGTCCTTATTATTTTGCTATCCCTGTTGCTACTGCTGCTTTAACTATAACAGATAGATTAGCAATTAGAATATATGCAAACGTTGATACAAAAACAGTTACTTTACATACAGAGAATAATCATTTATGTCAAGTAGTTACAACCTTCTCTAATGGATTGACTTCGTTAAATAACTTAACAAGACAAGTACAATTTTTTGGCACAGGAACAAGCGGAACGGACTTTGCTATATCAAGTTCAACGGCTACTCATACTTTTAATCTGCCTGTGGCTTCGGCTACAAATACAGGTAAGTTAAGTTCAACGGATTGGAGTACGTTTAATGCAAAGCAACCTGCAATAGGTTATACTCCTGCCAATGATAGTTTAGTAGTGCATTTAGCAGGTACAGAAACAATCACAGGAAATAAGACTTTGAATGGTGATAATGTATATAATGGCGTTAACGTATATAATACTTATCAAACAAGATTTACATTAGGTATTGCAATTAATCAAACTTTAAGTGGTGGCGCAGTTGGTAGTCATACAGTTATTGGAGCAAATGTTAATGGCTTAAATGTTAACTTTCCTGCAGGGGGATATAATAGTTTAAACTTTGCAAGTACAAGCGTGGGTAATACTTACACTTTCCCAAATGCAACAGGAACTTTAGCTTTAACAAGTGATATTTCATATCCTGTTACAAGTGTATTTGGTAGAACAGGTGCGGTTGTTGCAGCAAGTGGCGATTATACAACAACACAAGTAACTGAAGGAACTAATTTATATTATACAGAAGCAAGGGTAAATGCAAATACTAATGTAGCTGCTAATACTGCTGCAAGACATAACGCAGTAACAATAGGTACGGCTAATGGATTAAGTTTAAGTACACAGGTTTTAAGTTTAGCATTAGCAAGTACAAGCGCAACAGGTGCTTTAAGTTCTACTGATTGGAATACTTTTAACGGCAAACAAAACGCTCTAACAAATCCAATTACAGGTACAGGAACAACTAACTATATACCTAAATTTACTGCAAGTGGAACAATAGGCAATAGCTTAATTTATGATACAGGAACAAGGATTGCAATAGGTGGAACAAGTGCGGCCGATGGGGTACTAACAGTTCAGAGTGATTCAGGGCAGTTTTGTATTCAAAGTAATACTACACCGGGGAAGCAATTACAAATAGGATATGACCATGTTACAAACAATTCTTATTTAACTTCTTTAAATCAAGGTGTTGCTTTTACAACTTTGGCTTTGCAACCAAACGGAGGTAATGTTCACGTTGGAGGCTCAACAAGTAATGGTGCAAGATTACAAGTAACTGGAACTGCAACATTCTCAAGTAGTGTAAATTTAGGCTCAATAGCAAATAGTGGTGATACATCTTTATTAAATATTAAACAAGCAAGTACCGCATATAATAATGGTATTTACTTAGAAAGAGGCGGCGAAAGGAATGGTTACTTTATGTATATAGGTGGAGCTTTAGATGCATTAACATTTAGAAGAAACTACTTTGGTACGCAATCCGATGTCATGTCATTAACAAGAGATGGTAACGTTGGAATCGGAACGAGTAGTCCTGCGTGGAAATTACAAATTGGAGATGGTACAGGAACAGGTAACCAATTCTTAAGAATGTTTAGTTCAGCTTGTGATATGTATATTGGGCAACATAATAGTCTTTTTAGTTTAGGAACTATTCAAACAATAGTTACGGATAGTACATATACAAATCCATTTGTAATTGGCACATTAAATGGTTCAGCACCTTTAGTGTTTGGAACTAACGGAACCGAACGAATGAGAATTCTTGGAAGTATTGATGGAACTGCTTCAGTTTTAATTGGTAATACATCAAGTAATTGGGACACTGCAAATAGAGGAACTTTAGAAATAAATGGTACTAATACTTCATTATTAGGTTTAAAAACAGGTGGTTCACCTAAAGCATATTTTTATACTACTGGTACTGATACTTATATAAATAATGAAGTAAATGGTGGAAAAATATTTTGTGTTGCATTTAGTGCAGGAGTTTATTTGTCAACAGGAGCGACATCTTGGACTGCTAATTCGGATGAAAGATTAAAAAATATTAAAGGTAATATTGAAAATGCAATTGAAAAATTAATGACTTTAAGACCTGTAAATTTTAGTTGGAAATCAGATAATGATAATAAAGAAAATTTAGGGCTAATTGCTCAAGATGTAGAAAAAGTATTCCCACAAGTGATTGATAAAAATAAACTACCGACAAACGCAAATTATGAACAATTAGATGAAACAGAATATTTGGGTGTGCGTTATCAAGAATTAGTTCCTGTATTAATAAAAGCAATACAAGAGCAACAAGTACAAATAGAGGAATTAAAAGCTAAAATAAAATAAAATGAAATATTGGTACATTAATCAATTAGACTGCGTTCCACAAGACGGAAATTTAACAGACTTTGTAGTCGTAGCACATTGGTCAAGGTTCGCTAAAGAAACAATCAATGGAGTAGAATACTTTGCTTCGGTTTACGGAAGTCAATCATTCTCAAAGGATGACGTTGCTAACTTTATCCCATACGAACAATTAACCTATGATATTGTTTGTGGATGGTTAGATGCTTTAATTGATGTTGCAGCTTTAGACCTTAATTTAGACCAACAAATAGAGAATCAAGTTAACCCACCAATTGTAGTTTTACCTTTACCATTTGTTAATCCGTAACAAAATACTATCTTTATAAAAAATATAAATTATGTTAACATTAAACGAGCAGCAATTAAATGACTTAAAAGCATTTATTAACAAGATCCCTACGGAGTTCGGATTACCTTTATTAACTTTTTTTGGTCAGCTTGAACTTGAGCAAAAGCCTAAAGAGGAAAAAACAGAAGATTAATGACACAAGATAGCAGTCAAGCATTAGTTAATACAGGTATAAGCCTTACGGCAGCATCATTAACACTAACACAGGTACAACCATTTGTAACTTTGGTAGCAGGTTTGACTGCTATTATTTCAGGGGTATTTGCAATTAGATATTACTACAAAGCAAGTAAAAGATTTAAGTAATGTATAAGAATATAGTAATAGCGATATTGGTTATTATTGTGTTTCTTTTTATAAAGGACAAATCTGAATATATAGGTCAGTCTTCGGTTATCGTAGATACCGACACAGTTTACCAACAGAAAACTTTTACTAAGTACATTAAGGGGAAATCTATTCCTTTTGTCGTTTTAGACACAATTTACAATATAGATGAGGTTCACGATACAATTACTATCGTAAAAGACTACAACCAAGTAAAGGTTTATTCTGATACTATGCGCATAGATTCATTAGGATACGCATACATTCAAGATACGATCTCACAAAACAAGATTCAGGGTAGAAGTTTTAAAGCTGAAATAAACGAGAAAACTATTTACGTTACAAAGACTATAATACCAAAGCCTAAGAAAGAGGTTTACTTGGGTGTTATAGGCGATTTAAGGGCATTTGATAACAAATTAGGATTAGGACTTGGTCTTGGGTATAAGACGCCTAAAAACGGCTTATTTACGATAAACGCGACTACAAATCATTATTCATTAGGTTACTATAAAAAATTATTTTAAAATGGCATTACCTGTATCGTTCAAAGACTTTGCTAAAAACCCTGTGGTTGCAACTTTATTCATCGTTCTATGTGGCATATCTGCCTTGTATATTGATGTGCGTTCTACCTTTAAAGACCAGATTACAAGTCAAGGGGTTAAGGTTGAAAAGTTAGACGAGAAGGTAGATATTATGCAAGTCGCTTTAAGAAGATGCGATTCATCTTTGGCATCTGCAACGGCTAAACTAAGCACACTTGAAAGTTTAGGTAAAATTCAATCTATTAAGTAATGAAATACTTATTGTTTATATTTTTATTCGGTTGTACGGCATCGGCTCAAAACCAAAGTGAGGACATAAAAGATGATATTGAGTTCCAAAAGTTAATGAATAAGGTATCCGAAACAAATACTTTGTCAGTTCAAGTACAAGCTAAGGCAAGTAAAAAGGAAGCAGAGTTAGTTACAAAAGCAGTTGCAACAATAACCGAATTAAAACAAGAAGTTAAAATATTAAAAACCGAATTAAGTGAAGTCAAAGCATCTTTGGATAGTGTTAGCAATGATAGTGGTATCAGTTTCAAGCTATTCGCAATACCCAATAATAAAGAAAATTAAACAAGATTCGGTTGTTATAATGACCATTGAGCAAGGCAAAGAAATAAACGCTTTGTATTTAGGTTATAAAAAGACAATAGATTCATTACAAATTAAAACAAAGTATTATGATTCAGCAATTAATCAAATTAGTAAAAAGCAAGATACAATCAACATTTACAGATATCATATCCAAAATACTAAACCAACCACAGGAATCCAAGAGTTTAAAGAAACCTACGAGAAAGAAAAAGGCATAAACAGATTATGGACATTAGCTTTATTTATGGCATTAGCACTTATTAAAACACAATAATATGAAATGGATAGCAAATTTATTATCGGACGAAAGGGGATCAATTAGCACTAAAAGAGTAATTGCTTTATTGAGTGCTTTGTTTTTATGTATTACTTTATTGGCTAATTCGTTTAGCCACGTTGAAGTAGCACCAAGCGACAAACTTGTAGACTGCGTTATGGCTATTTGTATAGCTGCAATGGGTACGAGTACAATTGATAAATTCTCAATTAAGAAAGATGCCGAATAACGAAAAAAGAGCATTACTCATAGGCTTTATCTTATGGGTAGTATTATTGACATATTTTACAATTAAAATGTTATAAAAATGAAAGACCAAAAAACATTGGAAAGAATCCAATTACTCCATCCTAAGTTAAGAGATGAAGCGTTAACGATGTATGATGAGATTGTTGCAGCTTTAACAGGAACGGCAGCTTGTCGTTTTGCTTATACGCTTAGAACATTTGCAGAACAAGATGCATTGTTTGCACAAGGTAGAACAAAGCCTGGAGCTATTGTTACTAAGGCTAAAGGCGGTCAGTCTTATCATAACTACGGATTAGCTATTGATATTGTTTTGTTAGTTGACAAAGATAAGAATGGCACTTTTGAAACCGCAAGTTGGGATTTAAAAACTGACTTTGACGGTGATGGCAAAAGTGATTGGCAGGAGATTGTAGCTATTTTTAAGAGATACGGCTACGAATGGGGTGGCGATTGGAAGTTTAATGATGCACCGCATTTTCAAAAAACACTTGGTAAATCAATTGCAGAATTACAAACATTACATAAAACAGGCAAAGTTGACAAGAATGGCTTTGTACTAATTTAAACTTATGCTAAAAACAAAACGCAGGAGGCTTTTTTTCGACATAGAAACATCGCCTAATATTGGGTTGTTTTGGGAAGCAGGATATAAAAAGAATATTGATTATTCAAACATAATTCAAGAACGTGCAATCATTTGTATCTGTTATAAATGGGAAGATGAAAAGGATGTATATGCTTTACAATGGGATGCGAAGCAGAATGACAAACGTATGCTTGAGCAGTTTATTGAGGTTGCAAATGTGGCTACTGAAATGGTTGGACATAACGGGGATAAATTTGACTTGGCTTGGATCAGGACAAGGTGCTTGTTTCACAATATCCAAATGTTCCCAAAATATACAACTATTGATACCCTAAAGGTAGCCAGGCAGAAGTTTAGATTTAATTCAAATAGGCTTAATTATATAGCGGATTTTTTAGGCATAGGTCAAAAGATTAAAACAGAATATAGCCTTTGGAAAAACATTCTATTGCATAAGGACAAGGCAGCAATGGAGGCTATGATTAAGTATTGTAAAAAAGATGTGGTATTGCTTGAAAAGGTTTTTAAACTTTTAAGCGCACATATAGAGCCTAAAACACATTACGGCGTTATATTCGGACAGGATAGAGGTACTTGCCCTGAATGTGGATCAGATGATTTAATTAAAAACAATAAGGTAGTAACTGCAACAGGCTTAACCAGGATTCAATATAAATGCAAAACTTGTAATCACTATCATTCTAAAACTGATAAATAATGTCTAAATTATTATATAATATTATAAATGATTTAATAGATCGCGAGGAAAAAGGTTTAAAAGAATACTTGACTACTATGGACAGAACGGATCTAACAGAGTTAGAATGGTTGCAGCACGCTTACGAGGAAGCATTGGATTTAAGCATTTATTTAAAAAAACTTATAAAAATTAAAACAAATGAAAATGCCTAAAGGATTTAACAAATGGACTTTATTGCAGCAAGAAGATTATTTTACAAAAAAATTGCAAGAATTATACGATATTGAAAAAGAGATAAGAAATGTTTTAGCAAAGATTCGTGGTGGAAATAAAATGGAGTTTAAAGAAATAGAAAGACCTGATGAAATAATTTTAAAAGATTTATAATGTCAGACGAAAAACAAGAAGTAAGCGAGGAAATAGAATGGGAAGATGCTGAAACTACCACGCGAAGTGATTTAATTAGCTGCGCCTATTATGCTATTTCAGC
>Ga0208360_1000422_pt1 | contig 10138 bp, 12 predicted proteins | sample LakMenE27Jul10ns_FD_150739 | JGI IMG/M metagenome (GOLD analysis project Ga0208360, IMG submission 150739) | Freshwater microbial communities from Lake Mendota, WI - 27JUL2010 deep hole epilimnion ns (SPAdes) | ecosystem: Environmental > Aquatic > Freshwater > Lake > Epilimnion/Euphotic zone ...
CCTTGCGCTGCGGTTGCGTAATCGGTGGATGCAGTAGTCGCTGCGGTGCCAAGTCCCAGCGATGTCCGCTGAGCTGCTGCATCCGCGGCCGTGAGCAAAGCGCGACCTGCGGTAGTTGAGTCGCTGATGTCAGTGGCTACAAGACTGCGATTCTCCCAGTTAGTCGCCCCCCGCATCAATGCTTGCCCTGCGGTTGGGCTGGTTATCAACACATCGGAAAGCTCATCAAGCTCCGATCCGTTCTGTATCTTAACGTATATCTCGACAACATTGTTGCCCGTCTTGCGTGTTATCACGCCGAGATAAACCATGTGATTCGGTGCCACCGGCTTATTGGCTGATCCAAAGACCATGCCGCCAGCGGTCGATGGTGATAGCCAGATCGGGTCGCCCTCGACGGCAGACGGTGCTGAGATACTGACTGTCATCAGCCCCTCGGTGATGACGTAGCCTGTGCCGTTGTTGGCGAGGGTTGATTCGCTGACGCCGATGGTCTTGTTGGATGTCAGCTCGGCGTTGGCTTGTGCTAGACCGATGATGATGTTGTTGCCAGATGCTCCTGTGACATAGACCACCTGCCCAGCGTTGATTGCAAGTCCTGCCTTGCAGAAAACCTCAAGACCATCGCAGCGGCCGGTAATCCGTGGAGCTGTGACGATGCCGGTGAAGGTAGGGTTGGCGATCGGTGCCTTGAGCGCGAGTCCATCAAACACCGCGTTGCCAGAGACAGCGTTGGCGCTGCCATCAATAATAGTTTGATCGACTGTAGCGGCTGCACCTGGCTCGCCTTGCGGTCCGCGTGCCGCCTCTGAAAAGCTAAAAGTAATTTCTTCTTTTTGATCGGTAACTTCAAATGTGATTTTTTCGCTCATCGTGTTGCATCGTTTAAAATTTCAATCGTTCCGAAGACGCGAGTTTTAATAGTCCCATCATAGTCGGTTGTCTCGATCGACCAATACCAGTTGCCTATTGCCAATGTCATCGGTGAGACTGGCTCAATCGTGAAATCCCACGATGCCGCGTTGTCGATCGTGATCGTGCTGTTTGCGCTGCTTAACTCCAAACCGACAACATTCTCTTCATCACGGAAAAACATCCGCACGAGCGTCAAGCTCGATGCGAATGCGGTGCCGTCAGATGAAAACGAGCAATTCGATAGTCCGTCCCAGGTGTCTAGGTAGACGCAGGGTTTTAAGATAAGATTGCCATTGCAAGTCATTGGATTAAGCTGTTGCGCCACAGACGACGATGGAAAGGACTGCCGAACTTGCTGCTTCGATGGTCAGGACCTCAAGCGACTGATCGCAGTTCTTTGCGGTCACTTGCAGGCTGCCGTCTGGCTGCACCGGGAAGTCGACGAGCGTTGCTGCTGTCGATACTAGGATGTCGCCAGCGGATCCAGATTGGTTTGTGATTAGAACTCCACCGAGGCGATTGGCTGCGATTGCACTCAAGGTCGATCCCTCGAAGTCCTTGCCATCTCCGTCGAGGAGATAGACTCCAACGCTCAAAGTGCCGGAGGTCGTGTTTGCCGAAGTTGCTGCGGTCGTGATCCCTGTGCAGGTGCCGTTGTCGAGCGAGATGTTCAGCGTCGCATCGTTGGCTGCGTAGAGCGGCACGGATGTGCTACCGACCGTGTAGGTTGCCGTTGGCTTGCGTGTGAGAACGATCGCTGTGGTAGTGCCTCCGACTGTGAACAAAGCTGAGACAGCGGTATCTGCTGCGAGAGCGGTGCGAACTTTGCCAGCCCATACCGATGCGGTGTCTCCGTTGAGAACTGCGACGGAAATAGTCTTAGGCGTGCCAGTCATGCCGGCTGCGGTCACAACCACGGTCGCGTTGCCAGATGCTGTAACTGTGCCAGCCGCGGTTGCGGTCTCGACCTGTGCAACGCCTGCGGTCCAAGCGGTTGTGCCAGTGCTGTCGTTGTCAGCAAGATCGAGGACAAGATCGGAAGATGCTCCGACGATCAATGCGCGGACTGCATAGCCGGTATCGACGTCATCGATTGAAGTGTTCGTGCTAGGCACGCCGATGGTCACGTCATTCGTGACGAGGCTTGCGGTCGGCGTTGCGACCATTCTTAAACCGGAAAATGCGCGAGTCTGGGAGATGTCCATAATGACTTATGAGGCTTGTCAAACTAGAGCTTCGCGCCGTTGTCAGTATCCCAGACCGGCACGGCTGGATTGTCTTTGGCATAGGGCCACCAGACCTGCGGCTCATGGATAAAATCGGTTCCAGTCTCGTCAGTCGATCCAAGCGCATCGAAGTAGACAAGACAAGTTGCATCACCAGTTGCAAGCCTCAAGATGTAGTCTGAAATTAAGACTGCCCGAGAGCTGAAATCACCGAATCCGCCTTGAGAATTGTAAATGTTGGTGCTGCCTCCAAACGGCACCACGCCATAATCAAACCAATACATTTCAATCTCCAGATAGAACTTGTTCGTTGCCGCATACAGCCCATCTGCCGGATCGAGTTTGACGACTGCCACGCGCTTGCCACGAAAAACTTTTGCATAGACTCCGAGACCCGTGTCGCCCCACCATTCAAAATTTCCTCCTTGGATGCTGTTCGGATCATCTTGTTCATATGAAAAGGCGTCGACATGATCCGGGTCATTCCAAGCATCCTTCCACATTCCGTTTTCGTTGTCTGCAATGTCGCTGTAATTGTTACCGATGCCTGCGTCGTATGTCGCAGCGTTGTATGGGTAGGCGCCTGAAATCGTGTATCCTCTTTTCTGGTATGTTACAGAGTCGATTTCAAGCGTTCTATTTACTGGTGCATCTGTTGCTGCGTTTATCGTTTGCTGCGTTCCTGAAACTTTCCATGATGCGCTCCCAGATGTGAACCAAGCATCTTTGACCCGGTAGAATATCTCTGCAACTTGATCGAGCGTCACCTCCATTGGAAATGCTGTCCCATCGCCACACTCCACGCTGCCGTCGGCTGGATCTGTTCCGCCTGTCATCCATCCTTTGACAAATTCAAATCGAAGGTTTGGCGTTGTTACTCGGTTGCCCATTACGGAAGTGCGTAGGTGTTGGTCGTGTCGAATACTGAGACAAGTTTCAACTCGCCTGCGTCTGAGATCAGAAACTCCGTCAAGCGGATGTCCTCGAATCGAAGTTGAGTCACTTCTGGCCCGTCAAGGTAGGCGATGGCGATATACTGGAACTCCTCGGTCGAGGTTGGAAGTGGTGATCCTTGCTCAAGCGTTGCGGCAATGACGACTCTCGAACTCGTGTTCCTCTCGATCTTTACATAGAGAAACTCAGGAGCGACGCTCGTGATCGTCTGATCCGATATTTCGATACCTCCACAATCTCCGCCGATCACTTCGTAGTTTTCATCTGCTGAGTTGTATGTCACTCGAAACGGATGATTGATTGTTGATCCTGAAGTTGCTTCACCTGCCAGTTTGACTGTTCTTGTTCCGTCTGGATTCAAGGTTTCCTCGAGCGATAATCCGCTGACCTCAGTATCATCGACCTGCAAGGCTGCATATCGAAAATCCTGCATCAGATCTCTGGCTGAGATCCGGTATGGATACGATCTGCCATTGACTGCTGGCGGCAGTTTCACTTTCTGTTCAAAATCGACTGGTAGGTTCATTATTCTGCGCTGTCTGATTGTCTGATTGCTTCAAATTCATACTCGATCCATTTGCCGAAATTCCTTTGCGATGTAACTCGAATAATGGGATCTTTTAACTTAAATTTTCTATTCGATCCGTCGTTGAATCTTACTTGGTAGGTTCTTGTTGGAATTACGAAATTATTGACATTAATTTCTGCAATACTGATCGACTCGACTTGTGGCAGCCTTACATAGCGAACGTATTTCGGCATCAAGAAATCATCTGAAAAAATAAACTCATTCGGCTCAATTATCTCTCCTCTTTTTTTTACGATAGTCCCGATCATATCGTAGATGATAACCTCCACATTGTTCAAGGTTGAAGTCAAACTTGTTCTCACGACTACGGTTCTTTGATTTCTGGAAAGCTCGACCATCGTGTCGATTCTCCGACCGTATGCGCTGACCTGAAAATTTGTGAAGCCATCTCCGTTTCTACTTTCTTGCGCTCCTCCGTAGATATACAATCCATCGATAGATGGATCATCTGGTTGATTAGGTAATATCAAGCCATCAGCCAGCAATGTTCGATCGGAAGCCTCATTGGTGGATAAGCCAGTATATTTCTGATCAACACGAATCAATCCGCTTTGAAAGTTATTTACAGACCGATCCCCGGTGGTGATCAATCCTTCCGTTTTACTATATATCATCATAGTCCTAGTGCGTGGGTTGGGAGTTTTGGTTCGATCTTCGCGACAAGTTCTTTTATCGCTTTGACCATTTCAAAAAGCGGATCTTCTTTTTTCTCTGGTTCTTTTTTGCCTTCTTTTTTATCTTCTTTTTCGCGAAATAAATCCTCCAAGTTTTTGCCTTTACGTTTTTCCAAAATCTCTTTTCTAAGTTGATCCTTAGACTTGCCAAAAGTTTTTATGCCTTCCTCCTTGGCGATGTCAACGATGCTCCGTTTATCCATCTCTCCCTTTTCATTTATTCGAATCTGATCTTCGATTTCTTTTGCTCTGACTTTCTCAATAGCTCGTTCCGCTTGTTTGAATTTGCCAGCTCCGATCAATTCCTTGGCTTGTTTTTCTTCTTCTTTTGTTCCTTTGCCTGTCTTCGCCTCTTTCAACTCGATCATTAGCTTTTCGATGTTGGTCAGTTCTTTGATTTTATCAACCATGCCTTTGACATCATCGCCAGCTTTTCTCATCTGGAGATGAATCCTGCCGGCTGCTTTTTCCATCGGCGCGAGTGGGTTAAATTCTTTTTTACCATCATTGCCCATAAATCCTTCGCGGAATGCTTTGCCATCTTCAGTAAGTTTTTTTGTTGATTCCCTAAGTTTATCCAGTTCCCCTTGCGCGCCAAAGAAATCCTTGGTGGATTTCTGGTTCTCTGACATCATTTTCGCCATGTCATCGCCAATCTTATTATTAGCTTCTTGCATTTCCATTGCATATTCCCTCGCGCCGAGCTTGACTGATAAAATCAATGGATCCGCAATGCTTCTGGCTTTTTTCTCTGCCTCTTCACCAAACAAGCTTGCTGCCGAAACCATCTTTTCAGCTAGGAAGCTAATAGATGCCGCCACCGCTTGAAACATCATGCCTTTAAAGGCATTAACCGCAATCTTGAATCCTCCAATCATTATAACACCGATTGAGTTTCCAGCGTCAATTATTGAATTCATAATTAGATTACCAAAAGACTTAACCGCATACATCAAAGCGGTTCCTAGTGTCGCGGCTGCTTCGTTAGCGTTATGAAATGCGCCGATCAATACATCGAAAAAACTCATTGCTCCGTTGGTCAATCTTTGTCCTATCCCCGCTGCGTCTACTTTAGCAAGCATCGTTGTGAACATTTCAAGAGCGGGTGTAACGTTACTCAATAGACCTACCGCAAACTCGGTGAATTTACCTTTAATAACTGCGATCTTATCTGAAACTGTATCGAATACCGCGCTCTTAGAATCCATGATGCCTGCCATGGATCCAAGTTCGGATTTAGCGTTATCAAGCTCGCCTGAAAAGTTTTGAAGCATTGGCAGTAATTCACCACCAGCTCTTCCAAAAATACCCATCGCTGCCGCCGCTCTTTCGGTTGGTGAATTGATAGCTGTGATCCGTTCAGCAATCATTCCGAGTTGTTCTGTTGGCGATAGGTTGGCAATCTGCGAATAAGCTATTCCAAGGTTGCTTAAAACTTCGATATTCTTTGTCGCGCCCGTGTTGGCATCAGACATAAACTTTTGAAGTTTGTTGATACTAGACCCCACCTTATCTGCTCCTACTCCCGTGTTATCGAAAGAACGCTCGAGTAGTAACAGATTACCCGCCGTCTCGCCTGTCCGGGATGAAAGGTCGCTAAGTCTGCCGCCCATGTCTAGTGCCTGGCTGAAGTTATCTAGTGTTCCTGATAGTGCCGCAAATGCCCCTTTAATAGCACCGATACCGATTGCTAATCCCGCTCCAGCTTTAGCCATAGAGCTAAAACTAAGGCTAACTGATTTTTCAGCCTTCTCGGTTGTGTCTTTCATCGACTTGGTTTCGCGCTCGATCTTATTGATCGTCGAGACCATGCCTGTATCGACGGCCTCAAATGTTGTGGTGACTTTACTCATCTTCTGGGGTTGGGTTGAAATTTTTCTTTGCTGCGTGTTTGATCATATAGTTTGCTTGCTTGATCATCTTTTCACGAACGATATGATGCGCGTGTTTTATCTCGCTAACGGGAAGGATTTTTGACGCCCAAGGCAACCGGCTCTCCATTCGAATGAATGGATTCCTACTTTTTATGCCGTCTTGAATTACGCCCTTGGCAATGTTGTCTTTGCTCTTTGCCCATGCTGGGATGCCTCTTGTCGCATCGCCTTTGACTCCGCCGATATACTCAGCGCATTCAGCCCAAGCCGACTTACTGAATCCAACTCGCTTTTGCACTTCCTTCGTGTAAGCGGAAAGGCTTTGTCCTGTCGCAATATACATGGTCTTCTTTGGACTCCATGTTCTGCCTGATCTTGGCGATCTTTGATTTTTGTGTATTTCTTTCAATCCAGATTTGGCTATCAATTCAAATTCATTAACCATCCCGACTGCTTTGAAAATCTCGCCAATCTTTTGATTGTTTCCGCTATCAAGCGTTTTTTGCAGCTTCTTCTTGAGTGTTTCATTTACAGTCTTATCGACGACTCCCTGCAATGAGCCTTTGTTTCGGAATACTTTTGAAAGGTCGTTGTTGACTGCGTTCTGACCGAGCTTCTTTGCATTACTTCTGGTCGATCCAACTGAGAATGGCTGGCTTCGGTTGGCTAATTCAACTGCTAGGAGTCGAGCGTGGCGGCGGACCAATATCGGCAAGCTCATACTAGCGAACTTGTTGAAGTTCGCGAGTATCTCGTCCAATTCCTTGGTATCAGATTTGATTTTTGCTGCCATTCCCTATGTTGTTAAATGCTTTGTCAATTATGTCATCCGCGGATTCATAGTCATCGTATGAAGTGATTCGTTCGCGCATGATCCCATCCTTCAAACATTGAGCATCGATGATCTGCAAGCCGAGTGCCAGCGGCACCTCATCCATGATCTCGTTGTATCCCCACCCGGTAGCTGCCGCAAGCTGATGCACATACGAAGCGATCCAGATGGGTGTGGCTAGTTTTTTGAGCCGTTGCCTTGGTATGGGACGAATCCAGTTGATGTAGCGGCTGAGTATTCCTCGAAGGCTCGATTCATAGCCTCGGCGAGCGGCTCCATCTCGTTGTGGTAGGTAAAGTTCTCATCCATCCAGTCATCGACCGCAGCTTGGAATTTGTCCTTGTCGCTGACGACCGCGCTCACTTCTTCTTTTGATGCGCTGTGAATAAAGCCGAATGCCGCGGTCTTCTGGAAAATGTCTTGATTGTCATTGCCGACGATCCCGTTCCGCATCATCTGGGAAAAGGTCCGGATCGTGATCGGCCGCAGATTCAACTTTGCGATCTTCTCATCTGTCTTGACCGCTCCCCGGGTCAATACTTCCTCGTCTGTCATCAGTTCGATGTTTTGTTTTTTGCTCATAATTTATAGGTATGGTTTGAATTGTTCTTTCTGCTCCTGCGTTGCATCCTCGCGGATTGCGATCGATCGACCGTTGCGCTTGATCACGACGTTGCGTGGAGTGTTGCGAATAAGGCTGATTAGCTCATCGCGATTGCCAAGTGCCTCGCGGATGTAGTTGATCGGGTTCTCTGGATCCGCTGCGCGGAGCGCGTCGCTGCCTTTGGTCATGTCTCGATAGACATCCATGGCTTTGCGTCCTTCCTTGTTGCGAGGCTCAAACCAGAAAACGGTCGACTCCTCGCCATCATCGCGGATCGAGCGAGTGACTGGCGGCGTCAGTAGATCAAAGCCAAGCGTCACCAATGCGGTCGCGGCTTTCAGATTCGTCGTGTGAAACATTTCTCGGCTCATAATATATTTGCCGCCTATTCAAACCCAGCGGCAGGGTTGTTTAATGATTAGGCAGTCATCGTTTCTGCGTATTGAGTGCAGGAAACTGAAACTTTTTTGAACTCGCCTTGTGCGTGTGATTCGTTGACGGAATCGACGATCACGGTGCCGCCGGTTAAGCCATACGAACTGGTATCGTTTGCGAGGGTCAAAAGGTTTGCGACCTCGAACTCGGTGGTGCCGTTGATGAATCCATCAAGGGTGATCGCTGCGGTGATGCCGCTATATGCGACTGCTACAACTTCGTTCTCAGCATCGCGCACCTCGGTCTTAACCGGGCTGACGTTGCGTGAGTAGTTGGTGAGAATAATTCCGGTTTCGTTCGTAAGTGCGAAAACTAAGTCAGAAGCCGATGCTGCGGTATATACTGTTGCTGCCATGCTTATGCACGGCTGTCAAATTTCAGTTTGAATTAACCGGCTTAATTGTCACGATACACTCCGCGGTAAATACTGTGTCGATCATCGAATCGTTCCAGTCCTGCGTCGATCCTTGATAAAGCCAGTTGAAAATCACAAGGCTTGATTCGTCGCCGAGAGCCACAATACTGTTCGGATCCTGTATCGATTGCTCGATGGCTTCGAGGTGTTCATCAAGATCGGATTGCTCGACGTCGCCGGCATGGACACGGTAGAGGATCGATACCTGGCAGACGATCACGTTCCAGAGCGCCTGAGAATGTGCCGACTCGTTGGTCACTTCGACCGCGATTGTCGGCAGGGTAGCCAGCTCGAGGCGCTTGGCATCGATCACCTCGATGTCTGCGGCTGGTTTGTAGATCGTGAGATAGTCGATCAGGATTGATTTGAGCTGCCTCTGGATGTTCATTTGTTTATATCTGTGAGAATGAAGTGGACCGCGATCGTTCCGACCCTGACTTGATTGATCCGATAATCGGATCCGTCGAGAGTGCATCGCTTATTGACAAGGCTTTTCGGATTGGTCACGTCGGCAGGCTGCGCGCAGGCGATCACATCATATTCGGCAGTCAAGCCTACATCGTCGCCGATTGTCGATTTTGTCACGTCGTCGATCACGACCTTAAAGGTTTGTCCGCTGACGGTCATTGTGACCGTGCCGAGCATCGCATCAACCTCGTCAAGTGCGCTCAAAAGGAAACTATCAATTCCGCTCATCTATAAAGCCAGCTTGTCAATAAAAGCACAAAGCCGCCCCCATTTCTGAGGACGGCTTCTTCACTACTACATGAACACTAGAAGTTAGTCGGTTAACAAGCAGATATGCTCTGGCTTGATCACCTTGGCACCCCAAAGCACGCCGATCTCGTAGTGGACCATGCGATACCCGGGATAGACAGCAAGCTCGAAGCTCAGGCCGCTGCGTGGGTCGGTGATGACTTCGCGCATAAGAGCGAGGTCATTGCCGCTGAGTGGCACAGCTGGGAGGCGAGTTGCAAGAACGATTGAGTTGCGGCTGAAAGCTGCGTTCGCGTCTTGTGCGGAAAGGACAGTCACGGGATCGTTGTTGGCGATCGCTTTGATAAGCCCCGGTGCAGCAATGGTGATGTCACCGTCGCCGTCTCCAGCGAAGCCAGTCACGACTGTGTAGCTGTTGCCGCCGATGGTCACAAGCGATCCTGTTGGGATCGTGCCGGTGCCGGTGTCAACATGGATCACGGTGGTGCCTACTGGATAGCCAGCAGTGAGGTCAACAAGGTAGTTTGCGCCGGTAGCGGTAGCAGTCAATCCGACTTGAGCAGACTCACGGACAGCGAAGCCCATGAGGTTGTTCAGAACTCCTTGGCGAAGCAGGGAATCTTCTCCGGAATCACCAACGTTGGTGAGCTGGGTCAGGCCGCGCATTGCTGCGGAGGCAGTCGTGTTGAGGACCATGTGACGATCACTGAGTGGAGCGCCGCGGTCATCAAGGAACTTCTTCGCAAATGCTGCGTCTTTCAGGCTTGCGCTGAAAAGAGTTGAGGAGTTCGGCACGATACCACCGGATGCGCCAAGTGCGGCTGCGTCAGCGAGGTCGTTTTCAATCTCGTTAACTGCTGCGCGATAGGCTTGAGCGATCTGGTCTTGAGCGACGGAAAGAGG
>Ga0208360_1000423_pt1 | contig 10133 bp, 12 predicted proteins | sample LakMenE27Jul10ns_FD_150739 | JGI IMG/M metagenome (GOLD analysis project Ga0208360, IMG submission 150739) | Freshwater microbial communities from Lake Mendota, WI - 27JUL2010 deep hole epilimnion ns (SPAdes) | ecosystem: Environmental > Aquatic > Freshwater > Lake > Epilimnion/Euphotic zone ...
ACAAGCACAACAACACGAAGGAGCGTTACGACGCCGGCCTCGAGCTCTTCAAACAGCGCAACCCTGACGCAGATCCGAAATGGACCACGCCGTGAGCAGTCAATTCACCTACGAGTATCGCATCCACAACTCGACGGACGCGCTGATGTCGCGCGACCGCACGATCCACGCGCAGTACGATCACGCCTACGTCGCGCGCTATGAGAAGTATCCCGAGCGCGAGCTCTCGGAGATCCGCGCTGCGCTGTTCCGTCGCTTTTTTCCAGAGGCGTTTATCGTCTGCGACATCGGCTACGGAACCGGCGCGTTCCTGCGGGCGGTCAACGATCGCAGTCCTTGGGTCCATTGCTGGGGCTACGACGTTTCCCCATATCCCGCGCCGTCGTTCGTGCGCGTGGATCCCGAGTGGCAGCGGACACGCTGGCCGGTGCTGACGTTCTTCGACTCGCTTGAGCACTTTGACCAGCTGCCGCGGTTCGAGGCCGATGGTGCGATCGTCTCGGTCCCGTGGTATCACCCAGCGCTCGGCGCGGAATGGTTCTACAACTGGAAGCACCGGCGCCCAGGCGAGCACCTCTGGCACTTCACGCCGGAAACGCTCGCAAACGCGATGGCGATCAACGGGCTTCGTCCGGTCTTCATCGGCTCGCCCGAGGACGCGGTCCGCAAGAATGATGGTGACTGGCCGAACATTCTTACGATGGTCTTTAAGGCGTGAGAATCTGCATCGTCTACCACCAGCGCCTCGGCGACATCATCCGCGTTCTGCCGATTGCACGGCATCTGGCCGGCCAAGGTCATTCGGTCTACGTCGAGTGCCTCGCCCAGTATTGGGGGCTCTTTTCCTGCGTCAGCTACGTGCGGCCGTCGGACCCGAAGCAGCGCGACAAGATGCGATTTGGCCGCGTGCTCGAGCTCGAGATCTGGCCGCACCGCTACGATGAATACCGCGCGAGCGGGAAACCCTGGGGCGACTTCGTCTTCGGCCTTTTCCCCGAGTTCGCCCAGCTGAATCAGCGGCCCGAGTTCGATCTGATCGACGAGCAGCCGCCGCTGGAGGACTACGGCTTCAGCCGCGAGATCTGCCTGCTTGCGCCGTTCGGTTACAGCCAAGGCAAGCAGTACCACGCCGGGGCGCTGATGGAAGCCTGCCGGCGGGTCGCCAAGCGGCCGATTGTGTTCCTCGCGGACGAGGCGCAGGAGGCGAAGCTCCTGACCTGGCGCGTGCCGCAGGCGATGATCCTGCGGGCAAAGTCGCCGGCGCACTTGCCGCGGATCATCCGCGACGCCGAGGAGATGTTCACCATCAACTCGTCCCCGTGCATCATCGCCGGCGCCGTGCGGAAGGAGTTCTGGCACGTCTCGTCTGGCGTCGCGCAGGATGATGCCTTCTCGCCGGCCTCGCGCGTTGTGACAGTTGGCGATTAAGTATGGCCGCAGTCCGCGACTTCGATCCCGTGCAGCTGGCGCTCGATCAGGGCGCCATTCTGGAGCAAGCCGGCATTACGTTCTCCTACCTCGGCAGCACGATTACCGGCGTCTGGTCTTCCAGCCGGAACCTTTTTGACGAGTTCGAGGACCAGCGCCGGGACGACGTGAAGTTCACGGTATTCTTCACGACCTCCTCGGTCACGGGCACGCCGGCGCAGAGTCAGACGCTGGTGCGAGCAGGCACGACCTACTTTGTGGAGCAGGTGCGGTTCGACGCAGAGGGCGCGGGCTGCGAGATCGATATCGTGAAGGTGATATGATCGATATCACGCTCAATTCTGGGAAGCTCGACTTGGCGCTTGAGCGGCTGGCGCAGTCGGCGCGCGTCGATCTAGGCAAGGTCATCAAGCAGGAGGCCGGCAACGTGGCGCGGTCGATTATGATGATTCTTCCGCCCACCACGAGAGATGCCGGAACCGCGGCAAAACCGAAGTCGTCAGGGCTCGCGAAGGCTGCCAAGGAGCAAGGAGAGAACGCGATCAAGGCGGATCTGTTCGGCGGACGGCGGAAGAGCGACGCGCGCTATTCCTCAATCGGTCTTTTCCAGCGCATCGGAAGCTCTACGCTTCAACCTCCGAAGCGTTCGCGAACGCAGACCGCAGCCGTCAATCTGGGCTGGGAACGCTCAAAGACGATAAGGATTTACCACAAGTTCTGGCGCGAAAACGCATCCAACGACGAGATGCGGAAGTTCCATCTGCGATACCGCAACAAGTACGGGCGCGTGCCTTTCGTATCGCGCAGCCCAATCGGTCGTTGGCAAGTCCAAGACCAGATGTGGATCAGCAATTCGTCGGCCGATTCCTACTTAAAGTCGGTGCAGCAGAAGGTCGGCTGGGCCAAGGCTGGATTCGCAGCGGCCGCTCTCGCTACTGGACAGCGCGTGCCCGCTTGGGTTCGCCGTCACGCAGCGCGAGCCGGCGTCGAGTCGCACAATTTTACCAGCGATAAACCGTTTCTGACCGGCACGGCGACCAACATCAAGGTGCCTAACCCTGATCGCTACGTGAATGATGCGCTGGAGTTTCGCGCGAAGATCACTTTGAAGAAAGTCGACGCCATCCTCGCTAACCGCGCCGTCAACCTTGGATTCGCACGCATCAGCGGCGCCGGCGTCGTGCAGGAGAATATGCCACGATGAGCACCCGCACCAACATCCGCAACGCCATCGGGCTCAAGCTGACGCAGGCTGGCGTCGTGCCCACGGCTAATCTACTCAAGGGCCGCAACAACACGCTCGCCTCGACGAGCTTCCCGTCTGCCGCCGTTTACGCCGTCAACGAGCAGGTCGAGGTCCGAACGCTGGCGCCGTCAAATAGGACGCAGTACCGGACCTTGCAAGTGATGGTCGAGTATTTCACCGCCGAGGTGGCCGGCTCGCCAACGATCATCGACGACCTCTTCGACACGGGCTCGGCTGCGGTCGAGGCCGCGGTGCTGGCTGACGTGACCCTGGGCGGCGTCTGTGATGATCTCCTTCTGACAAGCGTGGATTATGTGATCGAACCTGACGAGGAACGTCGTTGGGGCGTCGCTCGTCACAGCTTCTCCTGCATCTATTTAACCACCGACTAAAATGGCGAACCACTTAGGCCGCGAAGGCACCGTCAAAATCTCGTCGACCACCATCGGCGAGCTCCGCAACTACTCCTTGGCTCACTCCTCCGACGTCGTCGAGGATTCGGTCATCGGCGACACCTACCGCACGCGGAAGGCCACGCTGAAGACCTGGAGCGTCAACGGCGACCTCTACTGGGACGAGACCGATGCCGGCCAGATCGCGCTGACCATCGGCTCGACCGTGACCGTCAACCTCTATCCCGAGGGCATCGCGTCGACGTCCACCTACTACACCGGAGGCGGCATCGTGACGAAGTTCGACATCAGCGCCGCGTTCGACGGAATGGTCGAGGGCTCGATCAGCATCGAGGGCAACGGCGCGCTGTCCACTTTGACGGTTTGAGGTGAAGGATGGATGCTATTGACCTAGTTCGCGAACACTTCGCCTCGCTCGGCACCAAGAAGATTGAGGTGCCCGAGTGGAAGCTGACGATCCACGCCACTCCCGTCACGCTGGCCGAGAAGGCGCGCCTCTACAAGAAGAGCCGCGAGAGTGATATGGAGCTTCTCGTCGACATCCTGTTGATGAAGGCGACGAGCGAGGACGGGAAGAAGCTCTTCACCATCGAGGACAAGGCGGTGCTGCTCAATCGTGCGGACTCCAACGTCCTCGCGCGAGTGGCGAACGCTATCCTAGCCGACGATGCGCCGAAGGCTGAAGAGCTAAAAAACTAGCCGGCGGCGAGGCTGGTGCCGACCTCCTCGCCGTCTATGCGCTCGCGGATCGTCTCGGCAAGTTCGCTCACGAAGTCCTCCAGATGCCAGCTCACGAGATGAACGGCTGGATCGCCTACCTAAACCACCAGCAGCGAACCCAACACCGCAATGGCTAGCGCAACCTTTACCCTACGGGCCGTCGACGCGACGCGGGCTGCGTTCGCCTCGGTGCAAAATTCGCTGACTCGGCTGGAGAACCAGACGAAGGGCATCGCGAAGATCACGAAGCTCGCCTTTGGCGGCGAGGCGGTGCTCGGCACGCTGAATATGATGAAGCAGCGACTCGATAAAGTCGCTATGGCGGGAGACGAGATGGGCTTCAGCGATGAGCAAATAGCGAGCGCCATCAGGATGGAGCGGGCGGTCGAGGGTACGCTGAATTTCCTGACGCAGATACCTATCGCTCTTGGTCAGGTTGGCATCAACATCGCAAACGCGCTTGGCCCGCAGAACCTCAAGTCAGTTGAGGACACGATTCGCGACTTCAAGCTGGAGAAGTCCAAGAAGGACATCGAAGCCACGATTCAATCTATTGGTAAGCTTCAGCTGCAATTTGAGCAGCTATCCTTGACCGAGGGTCAGGCGCTTGATCTTCGTCGGCAGCAGGCGCTTTCGTTGCTTGATGAGGCCGCGCAGATGATGAGCGCAAAGCCGGTCGAAGCGCTGCAAAAGCAGGCCGAGGCCATCACGTTGCTCAATGAATCGAAGCGCGGATCGCTTGCGTTGGATAAGGAAATCGCCGATGCCCAGCGTGAACTTGCAAAGGTACTTCCCGCAGCGAATGTCGTTGGTCTTTCTCAACAGGAATTAATCGACGGGCTGAGTGAGCGCTACAGGCGCCTCGTGATTGATATCACCGATCTGAATGTTGAGCTCGCTACTTTCCGCGAAATCGGAAGGCCAATAGGAGAAGTGCAAGAGAAGTTGCTTGCCAAGATAAAGGATCAGGCCGTCGTCTCCGCGCAGCTAAACAAGCTCCTTGAGGAACAAGGGAAGATTGCGCTGGAGGCCGGCCAGATCACGGCAGGCGCCTTCGAGAACGCGATCCTCTCTGGCGAGAAGCTGCGCGACACGATCAAGGCGCTCGCTCGCGACCTCCTCACGCTGCTCTTCCGGCAGCAGATCACCGAACCGCTCGCCAAGGGCATCGGATCCTTCTTCAAGACGCTTCCCTTTTTCGCCAACGGCGGACCGATCACCGGAGGCCAGCCGGCAATCGTCGGAGAGCGCGGGCCGGAGCTCTTCGTCCCTGGCACCTCGGGCCGCATCATTTCTAACTCCGCAATGAAGTCCAACGGAGGCACGCCGGTGGCCGCGGGCGTCACGGTCAATTATCACATCGCCGCCGGCGTCACTCGCGCCGAGCTCGTTCCGATCCTCGAGACGGAACGCAAACGCCTCAAGGCCGAGATTCCAGATATGGTGCGCCGCGGTGGCGCTTATCGCGCAGCGTTCGCCTAAGCTATGGCAATTTCCTACCCACTCACGCCGCCGTCGCCGTTCCGCATCTCGAAGCTGACGCTCTCGGGGATGAGCGCGACCTCGCGCAACGTCTCGCCGTTCACGTTCCAGACGCAGCAATACAACTGGCCGGGGCAGGCGTGGATGGGCTCTGTCGAGTGCCCACCGATGACGCGCGCCGCGGCCGAGGAGGTGATCGGCTTCCTGCTGGCAGCGCAGCGCGGCACGTTCTACTTCCAGGACTACGCCAACACCTCAGCGCGGGGCAACGTGACCGGCACGCTGACCGTCAGCAGCGCGACCGCTAACACGTCGACGCTTGGCATCTCGGGCGCGACTGGTACCTTCGCTGTGGGAGACTGGCTCCAGATCTCGACGTCGCTCTACAAAGTCGTCCAGGTCAATTCCTCGAGCAGCGTCGATCTATTCCCGGTCCTGCGCTCAAGCTACACCGGAGGCACCGCGATCACCTACTCGAACGCCAAGGGAGTCTTCCGGCTGGCCGAGTCTCGCACCGAGTGGTCGATTGAGTTAGCTAGCATCTACGGCATCAGCTTTTCCATCGCGGAGGACGTCGCACAATGAGCATCACAACCGCAGGCCGCACGCTCTCGGCCGCTATGGTGACCGAGGTCACGACGGTGCAGCTGGCGCCGGTGATCCTCGTCTCGCTTAGTTTCCCTTCCGCTTACACGCGCCTCTGGACCGGCTACGGGACGCTGACTTACGCCGGCGTTCCCTACCTCGGAATCGGCACCTTCGGAAGCATCTCGCCGATTGAGGAGACAACCGACCTCGCGGCCCGCGGCATCTCGATGCGGCTCTCGGGCGTGCCCACCGCGAACATCGCGCTTGCTCTGACCGAGGACTACCAAGGCCGAGATTGCACGGTGCTCTTCGGCGCGCTCTCGCCGACCGCCGGCACGCTGATCTCGTCGCCGGTGACGGTGTTCCAGGGGCGGATGGACGTGATGCAGATCTCGGACGACGGCCAGTCCGCAGACATCACGATGACGGCCGAGAACCGGCTCGTTGATTTCAAGCGGCCGCGCGAGGTGCGCTACACGCACGAGGAGCAGACCGCGCTTTTCCCCGGCGATCTCGGGCTGGAGTTCGTTACCGCGATCCAGGAGAAGGCCATTTACTGGGGCAACCCGAACCAGACGCAGCAAACGAACTGGAACGGAGGCGACAAGACTGGCGAAACCGGCTACGAATGAAGGCTTCCGACATTCCCGCGGAGCTTGCGCGCTTTATCGAAGAGCGGCGCAGCCAGCCGTTCGCGTGGGGCGCGAATGACTGCTGCCTATTTGCGGCCGACTGGGTCGCTCGGGCAACGGGCCGAGATCCCGCGGCGCACTATCGCGGCACCTACTCGAGCGGCATCGGCGCGCAGCGCATCATCGACAAGGCCGGCGGGATTCTGGAGTTGGCGCGCGAGCTTGGGCTCGATCCGACGCAGATCGGCCTCGCTCGCCGCGGTGACGTGATCGCCCGCGACGTGGGCAACGGCATCGGCCTGGGCGTCTGCGTGGGTAACGCCGCCGCCTTCGTGGGCCGCGATGGGCTGGAGTTCCTCGACCTCAACGGCGCCGCCTGCTGGCGCCTCTAACTATGCCGCAAGTCGCCGTCGTCGTCTGGATCGCTTTGATGGATATCGGGCTGAGTGTCGCCGCGGCCAACGCGGTGATGTTCGTGCTCAAGTTCATCGCGACGACCGCTGCCTCGATGGCGGCCTCCAAGCTGCTGGCGCCGAAGGCTCCGAGCTACTCCGACCCGTCGCTCACCGACCGCTCGCAGATGATCCGCTCGCCGATTGCGGCGCGGCAGATCGTTTACGGCCAGACCAAGACCTCCGGCGTCATCGTCTACATCTCGACGACGGGAACAAAGAACGAGTATCTGCACCTCGTCGTCGCGATGGCCGGTCACGAGGTCGAGGAGATCGGCGACGTCTACTTCAACGATGAGCTCGCGCTGACGGGCGCGGGCAGCGCCGCCCAGGGGCGCTTCACGGGCTACGCCGAGATCTACAAGAAGCTCGGCAGCGACACGCAGACGGTCGAGACGAACCTTGAAACCGCGACATCCGGCCTTACCGACGGCAAGTGGACGAGCGACCACCGCCTCCGCGGCATCGCGTACATCTACGTTCAGCTAGTGTGGAACCAGGAGGTGTGGACCGGAGGCATCCCGAACATCTCCGCGGTGGTCAAGGGAAAGCAAGTCTATGACCCGCGCACAACGACGACGGCTTACTCGGCCAACCCTGCGCTCTGCCTTCGGGACTACTTGACCAGTTCGCTCGGGATGGCGATGGACTCGGCCGAGATCGACGATACGGCAATCAACGCCGCGGCGAACATCTGCGACGAGCAAGTCGAGATCAAGCCGGTCACCTCGCCGGCCACCTACGAGAACCGATACGAGGCGAACGGCGTCCTTTACACCAGCGCCTCGCCCGACGAAAACATAGGCAAGCTTATCACCGCGATGGGCGGGCTCATCGCCTACTCGGGAGGCAAGGTCGTGGTCTATGCGGCCGGCTACCGGATCCCGACCGTCACGCTGACCGAGAAGCACTTCGCCGGCCAGATGACGGTGCAGACCAAGACCTCCGCCCGCGACCGAGTAAACGGAGTCAAGGGCGTCTACGTCTCGCCCGAGAACGACTGGCAGCCGTCTGACTTTCCGCAGATCACATCGACGACCTACGTAACCAAGGACGCCGGCATCCGCTACTGGCGCGACGTGGCGCTGCCGTTCACGACGTCGCCCGCCTGCGCCCAGCGGCTGGCCGTGATCGAACTGCGCCGCGCTCGCGAGGAGATCACGATGACCGCGCGCTTCCGCCTCGAGGCGATGCAAGTGCGGGCCGGCGATACGGTGATGATCACCAACGCGAAGATGGGCTGGAGCCAGAAGGTCTTCGAGGTGATGGAGTGGAACTTCGCGAGCGATGGCAGTCCGCCGCAGCTGGCAATCGAGATGACGCTGCGCGAGACGGCGTCGACGGTCTATGACTGGACCGTCAACGACGAGATCTACGTCCACGACGCGCCGAACACGACGCTGCCCGATCCGTTCACCCTCTCCGCGCCGACGAACCTGACGCTGACCGCGGACGGAACGACGCAGCAGATCCAAGCGGACGGCACAGCGCTGCCTCGCATCCTCGTCTCGTGGTCTGCGCCGGCTGAGGAGTTTATCCAGGCCGGCGGCAACGTAGGGATCGAATACAAGGAAAGCACCTCGACGACCTATCTTACGTGGAACACTGTCCCCGGCGATCAGACGAGGGATTACATCTCAAGCGACGTTAAGATCGGTACAACCTACAACGTCCGCATCTTCGGCGAGAGCTTCTTTAAGGTCTCGACGTCCTACGTCAGCGCGACGGTCAACGTGCAGAAGGACACGGTGGCGCCTAGCATCCCGACCGGCCTCGTCGCGACCATCGGAACGGGCTCCGCGGTGGGCCTTGACTGGGATGATTCGACCGCGCCCGACTTCTCCGAGTACGGCATTTACCGCAACACGACCGGCGTGACTCCGGCCAACGCGAACACGAACAAGATCGCCGAGGTCGACGCATCGCGTTTCGTCGACGTGGACGTCGCGGTCGGCACGACGTATTATTACTGGGTCAACGCCTACGACGCGCTAGAGAACGTGTCCGGCTTCGCGACCCGCGTGCAGGCGACGCCAGTCGCGATCACCGCCGGCGCTGTCTCCAACGTCGCGCCGTCGACTCCGAACGCTCCGACCTACGCGAGCGAGACAACCTACCTCGCGACCGACGGCACGGCCCTGGCCCGCATCACAGTCACGGCGCCGGCGATGCCGACCGGCGGGGCGCTGCTCCAGATCCTCTACCGGCGCAGCGGAGCGAGCGAATACGTGGTTGCGAACGTGCTCTCGTCTGGTTCGATTGCGGCGTCTATTGATGACCTTGCTCCTGGCGTCGCGTATGAGTTCGCGGCCCGAGCGATCTCATTCTCGAACACGCCCAGCGCGATCTCGGCTACGCTCTCCCGCACGGCTCCGAATTACTCGGGCACGGTAACCACGCCGGCCGGCGGCGCAATCTCCGCGGATGGCGTAAAGCCTGCCTACGTCACCGGAACGACGACATTCCTTTTCGGCACGCGCGTCTCTTGGAGTCCGAACACGCAGTCGGACTTTTCCTATTACGAGGCCAAGGTGACCGGAACCAATTCGGACGGCGCGACCGACTACTCGTGGTCGCCAGCTACCGGATCCAACGCGCCGATCACGACGCGCGACACGGAATGCTTTTTCTACAACTCAACCCTAGCCGCTGGCTGGGTTCGCGTTCGAGCAGTCAATCGGACGGGAAGCTTTTCTGCGTGGGCAAGTCTGGGCAACGCGAACGGAGCAGCCAACATCGGAACAGGCAGCATCTCAAAATATGCTGACTCGAACGTCACGACGACCGGCATCAAGACCGGCGGCGGAAGCAGCACGCGGCAGATCAACGTCATCTTCTCGGACTCGGTCGTCGTTTCTCTAGCCGGCGGCGCGACCACCGAGAGCTTCAACGTGTCGCTGACCAACCGCGGCTTCGGGGCCAAGCCTGACATCGGCACCGCGCAATGCGCTTCAAACGCGAACCTCGTCGCGGCCTACGACTTCGACGCGGCGGGCAACTCGAGCACTAACGCCGTGGTGCGCGTGACCACGCTCGACGGCACCAACGTGCCAGCCGGCAACGCGCGCTTCTCCGTCGAGTTCACCGACTACACCTGACGACTATGGCTCTCCAAAAAACCTTTACGCTCCCGAGCGGAGTCTCGGGAAATTACATCCGGCTGGTGACGCAC